>Ga0302280_1000893_pt1 | contig 25815 bp, 29 predicted proteins | sample III_Fen_E1_1_FD_198771 | JGI IMG/M metagenome (GOLD analysis project Ga0302280, IMG submission 198771) | Peat permafrost microbial communities from Stordalen Mire near Abisko, Sweden - III_Fen_E1_1 | ecosystem: Environmental > Terrestrial > Soil > Wetlands > Permafrost | place: Sweden: Abisko... | reverse complement strand
GGAGTTTGAATTCAAAGGAAATTCGTACTGAATCATTTAGTAGGGAATTTGATTCAAGTTGTAGTACTATTGCCCATCAATCAGCAAGCTTTCAATCCATCGACCACTTAACTTTCCAAGCTACTCCTCAATCTATTTTTTACTCGGTACGATTCCTTCCTTTTACTCAAAAAATCTTTGCACAAATCCCTCGTTAACACGTACTACATCACCATCCATCTGGTCACTGAATTTCCACTTATTCTTTGAGAAAAGTCCTGACTGATCCTCGAAGTTTATGCTACAAAAAAGGCGATTTTTGGCGTCTATTACAAAGGTCTTACCCTTAATCCGATATTTTCTGTCACCAACTGCTAGTCCACACACTTCTCCTGGTGCTGTTTGAAAAATTACTTTGTTTCCATCGTCGAATTCAATGGTATAGAGTCCTTCATTGACTCCTTATCCTGAGTTAATGTGAACATAGACCTTAGCTTAAAGGTTTGTATAAATGCGATAACCCCTTCCAACCATTAAAACAGACGAGATAGGGGGGTGATGGCTAATCTGCTCTGCATAGACAGGACACCCTCCAATAATGCCCTGAAAAGTCTATCCAAGTATAGGATTGAAAGGCTTATCGATATCGAAGTACAAAATGCTGTTGGATAAGGCAAAGGCTACACAGTGCTTGAATCTTTCAACTGGATCAGTCTGTTTGCAAGCCTTCTTTTCAATTATATCTGGTGCGAGTGCCATAGCCTCGCAAAATCTTTGCAAGTTGGAATCAACATTAAATATTTCAACAGGCAATGATATATTTAGAATGCCCTTGCCGGAGAACAAATTCTTCTTCAGCGTACTCATGATGAATTTGATAACATTGTTTTGGGCGGCTATCTTAACCTGGTCGACCAGTTTCATTCCACCTCCTTCATCAATTACAAAATCTTTTTTTAGCATTATATGATCGTAGTCTAATTTTCGACGGCGCTCCTATATTTTCATAGGCTTCACTGCATGTTTTACTGTCAAGTACTCTTTAGGAAGGATAGCAAGGCCTTCAGCATCCAAAGCTATCGATTAGTTAACATACTAGCTTACCTCTTTCACTTTGTGTTTTTTGTTGACTTCCTCCTGTGTTAATTAGTGAACAAGGGTGGGTTTTTCATACTCATCGACGATAGAAAAAAAATCATCCTCCTCAGCATGTGGGGTCAAATCACCCACCAAATCATTATCGAATATATCAGAAGGGATGGTCTCCATTGACATCTGGCTGTTGTTAGGCATGTTGCTGTTAAAAACATCCAGAATGTTCCATTCTATGTTAAATGAATACTTAAAGTCAGTGTGGAATCGATTTATGAAACTTTACAGGTTTACAAACTCCCGGAGATATCCTAATGTTAGCTAGCACTTGCCTTGAGGAGTAAGCAGTCCGCCGTACTATATACTGATTTCCATGATGAGTTTGCTGTTGAGCCCACTGACACTCTTGCTGCTAATGACATTATTGAAGTGGCCACTGTCCTCACGGACTCCTTAAACTCTAGAAACTGCATAGTTGATAGTTCCCCTGTTGATGGACTGGAATGGAATAAAGTGCGAATTATCAATGGATTTATCGACCATGTAATAGCGTTCGCTCATCTTGAATACATGTTTCAAGAAGAGGAAATCTCTCTCCTTGTGCCACTCGCTTTGTGCCCGCTGTTTCATATACATAATGAACGTATTATCAGAAGTTATTGGCAGTTTCATCTGACTCTCGTTTATGGTCGCATTCCATAACTTATAATTCTGCAGTTCACAGAGGTGCCGCATGACTGTTTGAGGGGAATGATGATAATAAACTTATAACTTGAAAGTGGTGGGTTTGTGGGAGTGGTGGTAGATATACAGACTATGCAGTTAATCCTTAAAGACGGGGAGGTAATCGCTGTAGTTGTCGAGTTCGTACAGATTGTAGGTGGGCAGCATGATGCTGACAATATTCTTGCGATAGCGCTTGCCTTTATTCTAGCTAATATCGCTTTCCCTGTTCTCCTCGTTTTTGCGTTCGATGTATTAATAATAGTCTTCTTCTACATTATTTTCTTAATCCTCCTTTATTAACTCCTGGATCACTGTCTTGTTGTTTGGATTTTACAGATGGAGAGTTTCCTTCTTTTTTGTTTCTTCTTTAATTTCTTCGTCAGAATCGCCCTTCTACATTTTTGGGCTCAACTATACTCTCCGAGTGTTTCCCTTTCCATTTTTGGAGAGTTTGATTTCCCTGTCCCTCTTGTCGTCTTGCTTATTCATTTCAGCGATGTAGTGCCCGAACCACCTGTTGTTGGCCGTCTGCAGTACTTGCTCCTTGAATTGTGTGTATTCTGTGAGTTAGAATCGAATGGTTATGGGCTCCTTCTTTTCCATGCTTTCAAGAAGGAATATTTCTGGGTTCTTCTTGCTCTTGCGCAGAATGTATTTCCTGAGAGATATTTCATAATGTCCGCAATCCAATGAATACTCTTTCAACTTTAGTTTCAACACTTGATTGACTTTCAGTCCCTTTATTATTCGAATGGAGATGGTTTACAGCTAAGGCGGCGTTTATTCTTAAGTAGGCATCATCTGGATGCTGGTGAGCTTCTGTCGTTCTTGGATACTTGCAATTGCAAGTTAATAGTAAGATATTCTCTATGCAAGGGAGAGATTCATGAAGGCAGCCTCGAAATTGGGATCGACTTGAAAGTTCCTTCGCTCCCCTCCGCAAATGGAGAACGAGAGTAGGTTGAAAGATTAAAAATCTTTCTTAATATTGGAGTCGATGAAGGAGAGTAAATCACTGAGCTCCTTGCTGATTCTAAGTCCCTCATTCTGCCGCTTGTAGTTAATGATGTTGAATTTTTCGCGAAGTGACTCCTTAGAAGCCATATCGTAAACTAACTAAATATAACCACCAGCAAATAATCAGGTAGCAAAGCAGTAACTTATAATTTTGGATTGATCATCATTCTCTCACTTCATGGGTAAATCGTTCATTCTTAGCACCTAGAAACGAATCTTTGCCTCGCGCTCGATATTGTTCGCCATATTCTGCTTCTTTTTGTTGCTCACCACCAGCACACAGACGCCCTTCTTGCCTGCACGGCCAGTGCGTCCTGCTCGGTGAATGTAGGACTCCACCTGCGCAGGAGGTTAAATTTGAACGACCAGCTCGATGTCCGGGAAATCGAGGCCTCGGGCAGCAACATTGGTGGCGACGACTGTTATGATATTACCACTCTTAAAGTCACGGTAGACGGCCTAGCGGTCCCTTTGAGCAACATCTCCGCTGAGCATAGCACAACCATCGCTTTTTAAGCCTTGATATATTTGATTGACTTCCCTTTTAGTTTCGCAGAAAATAATGCTCCTCCCTCCTTTATTAGTGAACTTGCTCTTTATCCTACGTATCAGCCCAGAAATTTAGTCTTGTTGGTTGATTAGAAGGTAGTTGGCAATGGTATCTGGAATACTGACTGTGTTGTCTTTGACTAAATCTATCATTGGACAGTCTTTGCTCTGATATTTGGCTGAAAGTTCATTCACCCAAGGAGGAAAAGTTGCAGAGAAGAGCAAAGTTTGAGGCTTTGAAGTCTTTTCAGCGATAAATTTGAAGATCCTTTAGACATCTTCTTGAAATCCTTGCTTCAGCATTTAATCGGCTTAGTCTAGGCAGGCCACTTTCAGTGACGAAAAGTCTATAACTCGATTATCGGCAAAATCGATCAATCTTCCAGGGGTCGCAACAATCACATCAACTCCTTTGCTTAATTTTCCTGCCTGCTTGAACTTCTCCTCTCCCCCGTAAACAGGCACCACCTTGAACTCATCTTCAGTCAATTTGAGTTTTTCAATGTTGGCTGCCACTTGCAGAACCAGTTCGCTGAGTCATGCTAGAAGTACCGAGTTGGAAGGACAATTAAAAAACTAGCACTCTTTCCTCCTCCCAATTCTTTGTTATTTCTAAGTCTCTAAATGATGGGCAAGGCAAAAGCTAATGTCTTACCCGAACCAGTTCTATCCTTGCCACGGATGTCGCTGCCCTTGTAAATCAGATGGAAGGTTGAATACTGAATGGGGAACAGGGACTTAATTCCATTCTTGTTGAGCAATTCAATGACCTTTGCATTCTTAATGAAATTTTTGAGATCTCCAGGGTTGATCTGAGTGGGGGTTTCTGCCTAAAGCAAGGTGTCCTCCATGTGTCCTCTCTTGCGGCCCTTGAGTGGTTCCTCTTCAACACGATTGCGTTTGAAGTTGATCATATTGTCTTTAAAGATTATAAAGTATGCGGCCTAATCTAGGTTAAAGTCAAAATAGTATTATAAAACCACGGCAATTATTTAATTAAATTGAGCACAGTAGTTTCGTACCCTCCCAGTAAAATCAGAACAGAGATGGATGGAAATATTATTAATTCACAATGGCAAAATATTATTAATTATCAAAACTAAAATACTCGAAATCATCAATTGATGGGCACCCTTGTGTCTTCAAGACCAGCCATCCTGCTTTTCTTTTGCTTAAGAATTACTTCCTTGTAAGCCTTGACTGCGTGTCCATAAACTGGATTGTTAATTAGTTTATAGCTCCCTAGAATATTAGCTTTGCTCACACGAGCAGAGTACTGTACAGTTTGGATATCCTTAAAGGCAATTGGCATTTCAAGTTCACGCCTGCAACAGTTCTTTATACAGCTCACTAAATTTACCAGCGTATACTATACTGCTATTATGAGAGCAATAACGGCAGCTTCTCCCAATATTATTATATCATTAAAGATGCGATCGAATTCACTATGGAAAATAGTCCAATTCACCTTCATAGAAGCATTGGTCGCAAATATCCCTGATGCAGAGTGGCTCCATACTGAGAACAGAGCGTGTGTCAGAATTATAAATGGTATTATGTTAATAACAGACTCATTTAGCGTTTGATCTGCAGGTATCTTCACCGAATACTTGATGACAATGGTACGCTTGCAGAAATACCACACAATTAATCCTAGAGAAAAAACTGGGACAAGCAGAGGGATGAGTCCGCTGTACATTATTGTGATGAGAAGGTAGAGCATAATTTGGGAGTGTTCTTCTGCGAATTCGAAGGCCAACGAAGTTATTTTTTTATTGATTTATTTTTGAATCGCAGGGTTTTATTTGTCTGGCTCATCACATATATTTTTGAGCCTCCACCTCAAAAACCAATCTTTTAAAGCGAAGATGATAAGTCCGATAATAGGCGATACAAAAGAGGCGATGATGATTATGTTAAGATAATATGGCGCCACAAACGCATACCAATTGGAGTTAAAATCAGAGAAGATAGCCATTTGGGTGAAATCCATGAAGTTGATAAATTTTAGGTAGCTCACAAACTCTGTTCCGAAAATGTTAGCGTTCAGAAGCAGAGGGATAATGCAAGAGTTGATGAAGTTAGAAATCAGTACGCCCCAAAACACAAACCTATATTATTTGGGAATAGTCATGGGTCGAAGTAGGCGCTGCGCTATTACAGAAATAAGGATTGCCAGTAGAAGATTGGTTATTGCAGATACCACACACGCAGCTACCTGCAAACCTTCTGTCATAATTATCATAGATTCAATGTTCGAGCACAGTGATTTTATGTAGTTATCGGAGTATATTTCAGCAATATTTTGACTGCAATAGCAGAACTTGGTTGATTGGCCCATAGTCGCAATTAGAACAGTGTCTGCTTGCGTATTGCCGCTACTGGAAAAACTATAGTTTTGGCATGAGGAAGTGCTAGCAACATACAGAGTGCAGAAACCTATCAAAGCAGATGTAACTAGAATGCAGAGCACAACCACAACAAGCGAAAAAATCCATCTGAGCACCACAGAGATATTACTGAGGTCAATGTTTCGCCAATTAATCTCCTCGGGACGACTCAACTTGTTTGTATTAATCAGCATTGGAAACCTTCCCATGAAAAGCATCTCTTTCTCTGGCTAAGAAATGCAGCAGAGTTTACGATTGATAGCCTCAGCAACTGTATTCTGTAAGTGATGTCTTTTGCAGTGATTGAGAAAGGCTAGCTTAGCGTTGAGGGTGCCAAAATGAACAATTGCATAGATAGGCTCGAATGCCTGGCTTTGCTATCTTATATCATTTTAGATCTAATCGAGGCGCTTTAATTATAACAGTAGTTTTGAATCAGGCTTGTTCATCTACCACACCATCAGTGATTCCTTCTGTATGACTTCCAGTTGTTACTCCAATATTATGAATTTATCGAAATTACCGTTATAATTGTATATTATCTCCACCTCAAAGATTTCCCGGTAGTGACTATCAAAGTATGCTTTTAAATCAGCTTCTAAAGTTCGAAGATTGGTGGTTGAGTCGTGAAATTATTCGATTTCGACTGCATATGAAGTGGGGTTAAGGATCGCATAATTGCATTTCAATTGCTCAATGGTTGTGCGATGAAAGTGGCGCCAATGAATATAGAATATAAATAATACAACCATACTCAGCACATCTGATATTGTTACAATGAGATAATCTTGAAAAGAAGCATTGCTAAGGTTGCCGAGGGTAAATTTGGCTAAGGTTATTGTAAAGGAGCCAGAAGTAGAGTAACTTGACAGGCCGGTACCCTGGAAGTTTGTCACCAAAGGAAACATTAAGATCACACTCATTAAAAATAAGGTAAGTGTCAATCGACGCATGAATTCCAGATACAGGTACACTCCCAAACCATATTGTTTCAGTTCTAGGTTCGGACCGCACACCTACATTGGCTAATACTCTTAATTTTAATTGTTTTTCTTCTTTGATTTTTTGTAGTAGCTTTGGGATTGTCTATAGATAATAGCCTTCGAGAAATCAGCTGGGTCATAGTCATGACCGATTTAAAATTTATTTTTCTGGGGGCAGGCATCTAAGGTAAGCTATTGCTGAGAACTTTATATTTGTATATTGATGTGTGATTCTTGTAGTTCTAACTGCTGTTTTTAATTGAAGACGAGGGGCCCGGGTTTAATCTTACTTGATTTTTCCCTGTCTGTTGGTTGATCGGTATTAGGGAAAGGTATGTTAGTGCGATTAGATTCTTCCATATGAAACGATTGTAAGCCTATTTTCATAAAATAATGTTTATGATGCTTATTACCATTAATTAAATAATTATTAACATCTAGACTTTATTCCCCTAGTTGGAATTATAAAAAGTTGCCTTTCCCTTCATGACTTCTTATTTTATACTATTTAACTCCTTGAAAAAAAAATAGAATTAGAGAATCAAGGATTCAGAGAAATTATAATTTAAATAACATTAGAAAGGGAAGATGATTGCTAGCGGGTAAAATAAACTTCAGAAAAATGATTCAAACAATATAGAAGATCATAATTAATAATGTATTGTAAATCTCAAAAATCACCTACAAAATCACCCACAAAACTAACTGTTATCAAGGAAATAGAAGAGTACTGCTGCGAGATCGAACCTAAACTTAAACTTGACTTTAAACTGCGCGCCCACTCCACTACTTCCATGACTAGTTCAAACAGCACTAACATTTATGACCAACAATTTTTAACAAGGAGTATTGATGATATTATCGCTGATTATCAGGACAATCCCTTCTTCCGGGCTAAGCTCAACTATTCCCTCGCTGGCTATGCCAAGACTAGAGCAAAATCACTTTTAATTTAATCTTAGGGCAGCCTTTAAGCGATTACATCAACTCACCGACACTCCAGTCGAACAAGCAACTAGCTAATTGAGAGAAGAGTATCTTAAATACAGAGTCTTATAAAACAGGTAAAGTGAGAGTGACTTGATTACTTTTGCAATTTTTATTGCATCTTATTTAAAATAAAAGTTTGTTACGTTGTCAATTAGGATTCAGGCTGAACTTGCTGGATGCTTTATCAGTTATCGCCATTGTTTGAGCACGAGACAAAATAATTTAAGAAACAAGCAAAATGCAAAATATTTCAATTTCTTCAATGCATATGAACTTGTTGATCCCAACAATCGACTTCAACCGCTGCATTCATCAAAGAAGAAGTCATGCAAGATAAAAAGACAAAATAACGAGCTTTCAAGCATTAATCTTGTTGATGTCCTTATAATTCAATTTTTCTTATGCCCTTCTAATTATTAAATTAATACAGTTATCTATATGTTGGAGTAAATAAGGGCTAAAAAAGAGTCGATCAAATTTTGTCCTTCTCGTAGTAGTTAATCTCTGGGTCAAGGTAGAACTTTATTTCACACATGAATGATTTCTATTCAGGAGTCCTTCCTCCCACCAAACTTAAGTTCATCTTCTCATATTTTTTACACTCTTTCTCGTTGATAAAGTCGTAGTCAGAATCGTCAGCCTCTTTGAAGATGCGGTCCTTTTCGCCCTTGTACTCTGCTAAAATTTAGTTTTTCTAAGCATCATCACGACTGTTGATGAGGCGAGTGAACAATTTCTTCAATCTTTATCGCATTGTGTAAATAAGAGTTCTAGGGAAGAGTCTTAGCTTTCTCCTTCGACTGATGAGGTGCAGATCATTTAGTTCCTACTTTCTGAGAAGTAGCTCCTCGATATAGGACATCATGTACAAACCACAGTCATGAGTGTTAGTTTGTCTTGGCACCTAAATAATTGTTAACATACCAATAGTTGATAGCAAGGGAGGCTGGCATCGTTCATCTCTAATTTGATTGCCTTTTTCTCTTAAAGTTCAAACTATAAATACCGACGAATAGCTGATACCACAAATTCCCTGCGTTAACACATGCTGTCGCAGTAGATGAGTTCGCATTTAGCAGGGGTTGGCGTAAGCAAATATTTGGGGTTCAGTACCAGCAGGCAGAACCAGTGTTTGAAGGCATTAATAGGAAACACGAGGATGTCCTTGTCAAAAATATCCAGCTTTTTGGTCCATCTCTTGACATTCTTATAATTTTCCTTTACTTTTTCCTGAACCTGCTGAATTAAAAACGGTTGGTCTTTGTCATAGATGATCTCATCCTTAACATAATCTCCGATTAACTTTTAGAGGAAGAAAGAGGAGAAGATATGAGTCTTCTGGTCGACTTCCATGGGCAGGAACATAAATTGCAGCAGTTTAATGTAGATGTGCACTATTGTATCGTTGAGATCAGTCTCGGGTTTGAGCTTTTCCATATCATCGGCGGTAATAGGAAAGGTTTCTGTTTTGGCAAGTATGTCGTTATGCAAAGTGAACTCTGCTTTGGTCAATTTGTAGGACACATCACGATTGATATAATTCTTCTCGATCTACTTTCTGCGATGAACTAGTTTCTCCTCTTGATCCTTCCTAAAGCGTTTGAAGAGGTCATCCTTCCTGCGCGCGGTAAATTGGATGGGATTGAGATTCAATATTTTGGATTAGATATTCTCGTCGATGATAAAATCTTATATCTTATCGAAGATTGACACCTTCTCCATCTGGTTTATCAATTGCTATATCTTAGGCTCTTCATTTTTGGTGCTCCCATTCTGCACCAACTACGCATGCTCTATGCTTTTGGAGTTGGCTCCCATTCGTTCCAAGCACTCAAACAGCGATTCGTTGGCCATTTGCGTATACCTTTGGAGTTCTTCGATTTATTTGCGTTGGTGTGCCATGTTTATTGGGTGTTGCTAGTACTAACTTTATAAATTAACACAATCATTTTTATATGAAGCAACAATCAAGCAATATGAGGCACTATATAAAATTTGATTGACTGGGCATCACTACTATTTGCAACATTCACTTGCAGGATAATGAAAAGTAAACAAATTATTAAAATATTCAAGACTAATTCCATGAGGCATTAACTTTATGATTCATATCAATAAATTTATTAATGAAAGACCAATTTAACAATTCTCTTTAAACTTCCATCAATTCTCCTCTCAAATCAAAACTTAAACGGCCAGCATTGCCTAGGCAAAGTTTTATCAACATGGATTCACCTTACAATAGTACGGCCAAAATGTCTGAGACAGAGACAGCTCTATATTCGCATGGATTAATTCGATAAGTCATGTAGGCAAGTATTGAGCTTATTATTAAGGTCATCTCAAAAGTATATGGCATGACATCGATGGCATTAGCCTAGACAGCAAACTGTATGCTAAGCCAAGATAGCATGATTCGTAATAATTCAAGTTCAATTCGATTCCACCAGAGAAAACTTCTTACGCCTCGACTTGTTCACGCAAGGGTATCTAACAAATTACACAGTTGAGTAAATCGCTTTAGGGCTGGCAGGCATCTCCAATAAATCACTATCAATCAGCAAAAAGATAGAACCATAAAATAAAAGTGCTGCAGCTTAAAGGAATCCGCCTCATTCTAAGTCTAAATTTACCTAAATAGAATATCTGTTTCGGGACTGGTGGCCTACAAATTTCGATCAGTAAGCGCACAAAAATCCATAGCCTACAATAAGCGCAGTCATTAAACGATATTGGAGAAAGAACAATAAGCAGTTAAGGCTCGACTTCATTGTTCAACCGTGAGAGAAAAAAAAGCATTGTCTCGAACTTCCAAGCAGCGCTACAACCAGCAATCAAAGCTCAATCAAATAATTATGGAAGATATGAACGGGGACACCTCTCATTATCTGAGATAGATAATAAGAGCAAAAAAGGAGAATTCATTCATATGCAACTAGCAAATGAAAAAAATAGAGTACATCAAAGACTATATGACTCAGGAAGGAACTAGTTATCAAGAGGCGTCACACGTTGTAAATGCCATTTAAGCTATGATAGTCAAGGAACAGAGTCAAAATAAAGCTGCTATCAAGCCCTCTGTCTCTAAGGCCGAAACGAGGAGTGATAGAGAATTGAAAAATAGCAAAAAGCCTATTCGTAGTAAGCCTGTGGTTTTGCGTCATTTTCACTTCATCGAGTGATGTCTGTTTTTCTTGGATAAATTATGAGTGAAATAAAGAATGATGGTGGATTTATTTATAACTGTGAATCAAGCAGGGGTATTCATCTTGAATGGTTTATATTTATGGTCCAGTTGTGAAATTTAGCTACTGGAGCTTGTTTTGTGCAATTCTGATGGTGATGAAGTGTAGAACAGATAGAAGCCGTTCTTTATAATTATTACTTGTATGATCAACGAAGAAGATCCATTACCCACTCGCCTCAATTCCTTTCTCGACTTTCTCACCCCTCACAACCGTAATCTCGTCATTGCCTTTCTTGATCACGATGACATTGAAGCCATTGCCGAGGCGTTACACTCTAAATGTAGTAGCAATAGTTTTGTAAAGTCAGTCTATATCAGGCACTTTGTGCAGAGTTATTTGACGAGAACAGACCGATCAATATATATTCCCTTCTATGCCGAAAACAGTTTTCTGAAGATAGAATTCTAACAACTTTGCTTTCTCTGTAACCACTCTCATCCAGAGCTTGTCCTGCTCGCAGATAGCTTTTAGTCACTTTTCCGCCGACTTGACTTATAGCTTGCTTCATTCTAACACAAAAATCTAATCTTAGCATCGATTCGAGATTCTCTCACTGATCCCGAATTACCCTTTCCTAAGCTCCGCAAGGAAAGCGTCGGTGTACACTGCAATAGTGCTTTTCAGTATTTCCTCATCGATCAGTACTTTCCAACCAGGGAAAACGGCCAATTATAAGAATCTTTTGAAGAACTTCGAAATTTTCTTATTATGAGAGAAGAAACACCATACGAAGACTGGTAGATTATGGTGATGGGGGAGGTCTTCAGAGAGTGGTCTAAAGTCAATTATTAGAACTACGAGCACTTTCTAACCGGAATGGTCAGTCATAACGTTGTAGTTTTGGTGTTAGCATTGGTTGATTTGCTGATAAATTGCTTTCATACCTACTTGCTATCGATTCACGACCCCTTGCACGTTTTTGCTGAGTTTAATCTGCGTTACTGCATCTTTCGCAACGTTATCCTATCACTCGAGGTAATTTTAAATGTATAAAGGAAAAATTGAGTTTTGTATTCCAAGCCCAAACTTTGTTTTGTCAAAGTCTATAAAACTCAGACCGGAAGATGTCCCTATGGCATTGCGCTTTGTCAAAGTGGTACTTCTATATGCACGGACATCATAATCAATGCTCTAGCACTTTTTTCTACCTCCTTAAAAAAATTAGTCTAAAAGCAGTCTATCACTAAACTATCACCCAAGCCAATAATAGCCCCGCTTTTATGTACAGCTCACTCTATTCAGCGAACTACAAAATTGTTTAGAACTCAGACAATACCAAATCCTTGACCGTGAGCATCACTTTGAAGTTTATAGTCCTATTGAGGACTATTTCGACAAAGATACTCAACTTTATCCCCAATTAATTAAATAGTTTGTGGAATACTTGATGGACATTTCTGTAAACAAAAATTCAGTACACTGGTGTGGCCATTCCAAGCAGGCTCTTTATCTGCCTTATCAAGATTTCTAAAGGCAATTTCTTTAATACTTTGATATATATCTGCAAAGGATAATTAATGTGGGAAGAGAAGTAAACCCATCGTTGCCTGCTATCTGCATCATGGTGAGAACCTTAGTGACTGAGCTTGATAAGGAGTACCTGAAGCCCACCACACTGCTCAAAGTCATCCATATCATAGAACAGCAACTTGAATCTATCATCAATCACTAATATCAATAGGTTGCTTCATTGTAACAACAGCTGCGGGCTCTCCGCGAGGAATTATTGGAGAGAGATCGTTTGCTCGAACATTTTAACGAATAAATTCAGGTTCCTAATGAAGTTAGCGTCGTGGACTGCATCTTGATTGATAGTAGCGAGTGCGATCAGTGCCTGAAAACATCAGGTTCGACTAATGCAACCAACGGCTATTAAGTTATGGATCTTGAATTGAAACTTTCTTAAGCCGAGGATAATTTTTCTTGAGGCAAATCCTAGTGTTTATTAATATTTAATATGGTATACTAACCAACCAAAAAATACAATTATTAATAAAATTTAATTAATTTATGCTCCTTTATTGAGATTACGGCTTGGCAATCATATAGTATATTGACAACCACAATAAGCTCGATTCAAACTATTAATTTTGTTTTATTGTCTTACTTCCAAATATTAGAGATTATCAAGAATTTACTGTTTTTTTGATCACTCAGTTTATTCAACCTAAAATTAGATGAAATTGTCACCTAAAAGTTCCAGAATGAGGCCTTTTGATGTTGGGTGGCAATAAAAATGTGGGAGAATTGCTAGTTTATTATTTTAAATATGTCGGATTCATAATCACAATCGCATACACAATAACTTGCTTTAGACTACTCCCCTCTCAACCACGCTCACGTTCATTCTCCCAGTGATCTCGACTCCACTCCTTCCACCAGAAAATGCTCACTTAGGAGGCACAAGATGAAAAACTACAGGAATGACTCTGAGTCCTAATCTGATGAAGAGTGGAGCTACTTACTGACCAAATCAATAACGTAGTAATCGTTAATCGAGCACACCCCTGATAAAAAATAAAGTTAAAACAAAGGGTAGCAGAAGAAGAGTGGCAAGATTGATAAAACCGCCGAAATTAAAAACAAAAAGGGATGCAAACAGGACAATATGTGTCCTATCTGCTTGGCTGAAATCAAGGAGGTCCGCGGAAGCCTTGATTGTGGCCACTAATTTTGCTTTGACTGTATTCAGGAGTGGTGCCAAACTTCAACCATCTGCCCTTGTTGCCGGACACCCATTAAATCAATTGTTAAAATAGTCAAATCAGCTAGAAACAAACTAGTGAAACAGATGGAGCGCATATAAGTGGAGCCAAAGCAGCTTAATTTCCAAAGTTAATACGACTTTTATACATGTTACTAGTGTGGATTAGGAGACAACGAACATGTTCTGCTCATCTGTGATGGCTGTGATTTTAACTGCTGCCACGTCTATTGTGATCAGGAACTCAATTCAGAAATACCGGATGAAGATTGGTATTGTATACACTGCAGAGAGAGCCGCCATCGAAAATAGAACGAAGATACCGCAGACAACGAATAGGTTGGAGAATAAGACCTTCATATTGACAAGGCTGTTGCTTCTAGAACTAGGTCGAGAAGGTCATTTGAGTCCCATATTATGAACAATAGCTTGGTGACTCTCAGAAGCATGCGCAGAAACAGAAGGTGAAGGTTTATTTTCTAATTATTGTATTATTCATAAGTGAATATCAATTAAGGGCTATATTCTACATCCATAATATATTTACAAATAAGCTTGATTTATACAGCAATCAGTGGCTTCTGCCAAAGGAAGAACTCATCACTTTTTAGTGATCACGCTCAGCAAAACTATAATCTGTAGTCTGGCGGGATTTGCTTCCTTCATCATTACTTATGCGCTCGCTGTATTTCTCTTTCTTGTAGATTGGTATTTCATCTTTAGTATTTTTGCCCAAAGAGCGGGAAGCCACAAAGTGATTTTTAGAAGGGCGGGGGAGTCGATAATACTTTAAACTAGTCTATTTTGCTAATGATGGAGACAATGGTGAGCCATAGGCTACTTTTGAAATTGCATGATCTTCTTTTTCCTTTGAACTCTGAATGGGGCTGCCTTTCACAGTTTCTGTTTCAGTAACCGGTTTGGTGACTGCTGGCCTATACTCTGCATCAGGTCTGATGATCACTCCATTCTTGGACAGATGATGCTGGGCTTCTCGCCTGATTTATTCTAAATTAGTCATATTCGAAGGATAGTAAACAATTTGCCTAAGTACAATAATGCCTACTTTTCGCGTGGAATGACTTCTTCCTTCTTAATAATCTTGGGCACAGTAGTGTACTCGATTTTTACTTCCGGGACTATCTCCTTGAGATAGGCTCTAACATGTTCAACTGCATAGTAATCTTTGACAACTACTTCTCTCGGCACAACTTCCACTTGCTTCTTCTCGATATATTCGGTGATTATCTTCTTCTTGGGTGTTAATTATTTAACTTATCTATCCTAGTAATCAATGATTGTCCTTTGAATGGGGTAATACTCTATAGTGGAGGAAACTGAATCAGGGAAATAGTACTTGGATAAGCGGGGTTAATGATTTGTTCCTCCTTGATATTGGTCACTAACGGTTTTGATTTAATAGGGCGTCTGCGGTGATTGTAAATATGATGACAGGCATCTTGATGCAGATAGTCCTCGTAGGTATTGAATTGCACAGTTTTTCTAAATATATTATTATCGGCTAGTCTGTTGTGCTTGCCTAGAGAATCTGGATAATTGCTGATTTTCATTTATATCAAATAGCATTATATTTCCATTACTTACCATTTAAATCATAAGGAGGGTTGGATTAATTTCAGACGACTCTGAGTTTGCGACTGCTCTATCTTGACTTCTACAACTGCAATTATCATTTTCCAAAAGCAAAACCCTAATCGATTCCTATTCATAGTGTGGGATGTATTTGTAATAGCTTTGATGATTACTATAACTGATGTAGTTTATTAAAACAAATGAATTCCGAATCAATAGCGAGCGATAACTCAAATCAACTTTGATGGCTGCTAAACAGCAGAAACGAAGTTAAAAAGTCAAGATTGTCTGCTGCAAATTTTGCGTTGAAATTTAGACTCTCACCTGTGGATTAACCGATGGCTCCATCCTGCAATTCGCCCCTAAAAAATTTAACAAAAAAGTATCGTATAATTCATGCAGAGACTCACTGATAACAGGGATTACGAAGTCAGGAAGTTCAGTCACTATGCAGGCATTCACAAAGGATAAATTAAATGTCTCCTCAATGAAAAAATCTTTGGCCAAATCTTTGTTGTTTCTGGTTCAGCCGATAGAACCATCAAAATATGGGATATTGATCCGAAATCGAAAGACATCGTGCAAACTTTGACCGGTCACTCGGGAACGGTCTTGTGTTTGGCTTATTCTCGCAAAACAGACACTATTTTTTCCGGGAGCACTGACCGGACGCTACGCATTTGGAAGTACTACTCTTTATATAGAGGCAAGACGAGAGTCGGAAGTTTTTTATGTATCCTTGGTATGTCTGCTACCAAACCATAAGTGAATTCAGCCTAAAAAAACTTTAGATTCCTATATACCCGACGGCACTGGACCTGCACGATGGTTAAGTCAATAATTTTGTGTTATTCTTAGGCGATTCTGTGGGAAATCTTCATGTGCTGCGTGAAATTGAAATCGAAGGAGAAAACTACTAGCACCACCAGACAGCCTTCGAGATTGAAAAGAGCAACTTTGGCTACCACCGCCTCAACATCAATTCAGTCCTGTATATATCGCAAGAGCACTTGATTGTGACTTCCTCCTTTGATCAACAAATTTACGCTTATGAATCGCTATCAGACAAAGTGACTCTCAAGTTTAGCAACCCTAGAAAGTGTGTTTTCTCATCATTGGTGTGGAATGAAGGAATGATAGTAGCCGCTGATGAGGAAGGCACTCTCTATTGTATACAAATCAACTCCGATAAGGCAATTGAGGAACTGAAGAAGTATCAGTCTAAAATTCATAGTCTAGTGGGTGTGCCAGGTCGACCTGATATATTTGTAGTCACTGATGCAGGAGTAGATTCCATAAGAATAATTAAAGGAATTAAGGCAGTTTAGGGATAAAACTGCCACAAAGGACCAATTATAGGCATGTTTTCACTCTAAGCCTACAAGCTAACGGAACACAAAATTAAAGATCAGCCCAAAGTTATCAGTGTATCACTGGACAACAGTTTGAGAGTGTGGGATCCTGCTGATTTAAGTCCACTATAAGTGCTACCCAATCCAGAGAAAGCCTAAATAAGCTGCCTTTTTTATCTAAAGCGAGCAAACCTCTTTGTCACTGGGCATGACAACGGAATGGTGCGTTTGTGGAACATCGAACTCCAAACATCAATCACAATTTCACAGGAAAACAGTCCTCATGCCCATACCAATAACATTTCAGCTTTTGCAGAGTATATTTATGTCAGAAGTAACGAAGATGTTGCCGAGTTCATGTTTTCGGCAGGTTACGAAGGAAAAGTTAATGTTTGGGAAATATTTCTTAAGAAAAGTGCAGTACAGAGCTCGCTTATGAGCTCGACAATTTGTCCTCAGCTCAAATTCTCATTTTTTCCTGATGAACTGCAGGAAAGCTCAGACCAGATCGGCTTTGAGCTGTTTGCCCTACAGGTTTGGTAGTCAAAAAACGGTGAAGAGGCGAGTATCTTGTCTGCAGGTAGTAAAGGCATGGTTTACTTTACTCGCATGTTTTCATATGAAACATATCGAAAGGTCAAAGTTCATTCAGATACCATCAATTGCATGTTAATTGACGAAAATATCCTTTTCACTAGTGGATTCGAAGGCACTATAAAATTGACAGTACTTGCTTTAATATGTAGTCTTTGGAGAGCTGTGAGCAGCTTATCTGCCTCCAAGGCCATGAAGAGTCAGTAACGCACTTGTTTCTGATTGAAGAAACTGGACATTTGTTGAGTAAATCTTCTGAAGGAGAAATATTCTTTTGGGACTATCCTCAATCTAAAGTAGTGAAGGTACTTCGAAATTGATGTAGAAAGTGAAAGAGAAAAAAGAAAAGATTCTTTCTTTTTGTGTGGTCGACGAGTTGCAGATGCTTTACATGGGGACGGAGGAGGCAAAAATACTCAGTTGCCCTCTCAACGATCTTTTCAGTTGCCACGTAAATCGTGGAGTTGCCAGCATCCAAGTTTCCTCCCTGGGTGAAGAATAGTTAAAACGCATTCTGGAAGAGAATGAGGCCCAGTTGCAGCACATCCTGAATGATTACAAGTGAATATCCGTTTACTATTTGATGGAAAAATAGACTAACAATTTAAATTTATGCATAATTTTATAAATAAGAAACATTAATGCAGCCCACACTATGAGTCAACTATTAATTTAGCATGTCAGACGATTCAGATTCAGAAGCAGTCAAACTCTTTGCGGAGTACGGCAAAGGAGACAGCAAAATTTAAGATATTTCTCAGTCTGATCACTAGGAATCCGAGGAGAGAAAGAACAGCAAAATGAAAAAATCTAGCAAACAAAAAAAAATTAAGAAGAAATCGAAGAAACTTAAAAAAATGAAAAAGAAAAGCTCATCGGAAGAAGATGAAGCCGCTTCTCAAGATGAAGAATCATCCATTAGGCCTGATATTGCAGATTTGATTGACTCTATGGCAGAGGAGGACTCTGAAGAGGAAGAGTCATCGTTTAATGAAACCGAGGAGGAGATGGCAGAGAGGGACAAGGGTACTTTAGTCTTTATTTAGAATATTACAATGAGTTGTACGGACTCAACAAAAAGCGGGCAACTGAATAATATCTGGCCAAATTTGACAATAAGGGAGAGCAATAAATCAACAAAATGTATCAGCAAAAGGTGCATGCTGCCAAGAAAAATGCAATTGTAGCACACACCGCCAAAGATCCATAGGTTTATATGGCTTCCTGTTTCAAGGGACAGGAAGAGTCACTTGCTTTAGCTCTTATAAACAAAGCTAACTATTGTCAATCTCATCCTGGTCATTATTACTGTCAGCTCATATCTGCGTTTGCAAGCAAAAAAAAGTTTCCTGGAAAGGTCTTTATTGAGGCCAACAGCGAAAAGGAAGCGAAAGATTCTCTCGAAGGCTTAACTACAGTTATGGCGGAGAGTGTTAAGCAAGTGGACTATCAATTATATGGATCAATATTCTAAACAGCAGTGACAAGAAAAGCAGCTTTCTAGGCTGGTGAGCTAGTTAGAATTAAAAAAGGATTGTATTCAGGCGATTTGGGGAAAGTTCATAAAGTTCACAAGCTTAGAGTCGATGTTCTTGTGGTTCCGAGAATGAACCTGCAGCTTATTAAGTAAGAGATGCGAAAGGTAGATGCTAGCCTTCCAGAAGGTCATCAAATTATCAAAAAAAATTAAATATTCAAAAAATATACTGGTAGCAAGCTTTGCTTCGACAGCTTACGTCAAAGACCTGCAAAAGTTGCCTTATCTGACAATGCCTTTGAAGAATTTCGATAACTTCCTCAAAACAAGAAGATTACATTGACTCCTCAAGGGTTGATCATCTTAGGATATGCTCCTTATGAAATTGGAACTCCTGAGGGCACAATACTGCCAATTGAACTTTAGCCTTTCAGCAAAGCAGGAAATATCTTGGAATAGTTTCAAGATACAGACAGCAGCAAACTCTATGTCAGGGCAGCGTGGAAGGCTGGTGAAGAGGCAATTGTTTCTGCTGGATAACTCAAGGGGTGTTATGGCAAAATTATTGAAATCACAGGAAATATAGCAACCATGAAGTGTGACAACAAAGAGATGAAAAATGTTACGATTGAAGAGATAGTAGACCATTTGGAGAAGAGATTCGCGGTTGGACAGAGAGTTCTGGTCGTGGAGGGCAAAAGCAAAGGCACAGAGGGGCTTATAATCAAGGAGGAAGGATCTAATATCACTCTTTGGACTGATAATAATAATGAGCTTAAGGTGTCCTCTCTCAATCTACAGCTAAAAACTGTCGACATGCAAAGTGGCTAAAATCTCCTTGGGCTGAAGAAATAATAACTCATTAAAACAATTAGAGGAAATGTGGTTATTATCACAGCGACCAGCAAAGACTCATTAAAAGTTATGGATACTCTTAATATGGAGTCTGTTATAAACAACATCGAATATAAAGCCAAAATTACCACCTATAACTTGTCTGCCAAGTCCAAGTTTGGAGAAATTATCGAGCGGGAATCCGTTGTCAAAATTGCGACAGGAGATAGAAGGGGGCTGCTTTGTGAGGTCAAGCGAATCTACCAAAATTACGCATTTATGCACAGCTGTGATTTGAGAAAATCGCAAGGTTACTGCGTGGAGAAAGTGGATAGTTGTATGCTAGTCACTAAAAGTGTGAAACCTTCCCGTGTCAATGCAAGGTCTTGATTGTAGTTATCTTTTATAAATTTATTATATTGATAAGTAGCAGTAAACTCAATAAATATAAATGAAGTTCAGTTAAGCTCCTATTCAGCTTAACGTTTTGTGCAGAGGCCAGAAATAAAGCGAATAAATGTAGAAGCGCACCCTGATTGATGGGAAGAGGCAATCTTTTAGTTTACAATTAATTCTGTCTTCGTTTATTCCTATTTTTTGCTAAAGAATTTTTTAATCTTTTTGCTTGCTTTTTACAAAAAGTTGCCATCATTGTTTCTCAACCGGCTTTGCTCCAAATCTAACTTGATAAGCATATAAATTGCATCAAAGGTTTCCAGTGTGGCTACGGCGATGCTATCTAATTTTACTTTATTAAATTCCGGGCTATCCTAGGGAGAGTGTTGATTGGACAATCGCTTTTACTGCAAACATTGTATTTATCGTAGACTATGCTTATTAAATGGATATTTATTAACACTTAGATATGTTTCAGCCGCTTTAGTTTTAAGAGAAGGAAGAGATAGGGCTAATGAACAGTGCAACAGCTCTAGACAACTCTGTTCTTCAGTAATTGAAATTAAATAATTCTCAATCGTAGGGATAAGATCGCTTTGGCAAAAGTATTAGATTGATTCCAATAACTTATAGAAAAAGTCCACCCGAAACAGTTTGGATATGACTAATTGTCGATCCAGAGCAGCAAGATGAATAATTCTAAAAGTAAGCTAATCACAAAAAGATGGCAGCTATATCTCTAAGAATTCGTTACTGTTGGAGTAAACAGACACATTTTTGAAGAATTCATTGACTTGTAACAACTCTTTACTGGATGCAATTACAGCTAGTGGCTCTCCATCTCTGGTGAGTGTTATAGATAAGCTATAGTCAATGGTGCTCTCAATTTCTGAGATTTGGCATTTCAACTCCGCGATGCTGTCTAAACTCACCAAGTTGATATCTGTTTTTATTGCTTTTTTTTCATTTCTTAGTCGAATGTAGTGAAAATCTCTCAAGTATTTGCCATCATACCCACCAAAAATCAGCAAAGAATTTCCTACCATAGCTGAGGCATGCCTTCTTCTGGGCTTTGGGATTCTTTCAGAATTTACTAGAAATCCTTTTACAGTTGCAATAGATGGATCATAAACATAGATATCGTTATTATCCGAAGTAGAACTGATACGACCTCCAAAACAGTAGATTTTGTCTTCAAACACATCACTAGAATGGCCCCATCTTTCTAACAATTTATTATAAGCAATAAGCCTTTACCATGTGAATCCGTCAAACTTTGCTTGCTATAGCAAGGATGTCAAGTTCACCCGATACATATCTCCAAGTAGCTAGTAATTTTCAGTGCATCCTCCAATAACATAGAAATATCCATCGAGTAGGACTGAACTGTGAAATCTTCTGCGCTTTGGGTGATCTCCATTTTCAGTAAACTCCAGCTTCTTCCATTGTTCTGTAGTGATATTGAAAGCCCACATATCATCAAGATCAAGATTGGAAACGCTTTCACCTCCAAAAACGATTAGATAAGGAAAATTAAAACAACTACTATGATAAGTCCGCTCCCAAGGAGAAGGATCCGTTTCCGAAGGTAATGCATTGCGCCATATTTTGGTAGCCCAGTCTAAAATGCATACAGTATTGAATCGTGTCTTATTTTATGATCCTCCACCAAAGATTATCATCTGGTTGCTGACTGAATCGTAGTGAAGACTATAATTAGACCTTGTATCGGGAATGCAGCCTGTGGTTTCGATTTTAAGCCAATTGTAAGTTGTTAAATTAAATATCCAAGTGTCGTTCAGGTATTTTCCTTATGATGAAGGACCTCCAAATCCGCCAAACATGGCTAGCTCGTGTTGATTGGTCATGATCATCCTATGTCCCCAGCGCTAGTCGGGGATCAACTCGTTTTGCTTGCCGTAAACTATTTACTGCCACTGGAGAGCAGAAATTTCTACCATTTTTACTGATTTTTATCTTAATAGTAAATTTTATTGATTAGTAAACACTCTTATAGTATATAATAGGACTAACGAAAACGACTAAAATTATTCAGCCAATTTATTTAGCTTCCCAACAATTCATTTACTGATGGGTTGGCTATGACTTGTATGCTTGTTTTGAAAACAGGAAATATTTGTAAGGACCATTTACATGTATCCTTAATACAGAATAAGGGAAATAGAGATTATCCATCATGAAAGGAAAGTCCGTATCATCGAGACACTCGTCTTCTACAAAAATAAATCGATTTCAAACATAAATCATACTTTTATTTCTATCTTGACAGCAATAATTCGCTCAAAGCTCTTCTAACCATTTTTTGGTGTTCATGCCTACTGCTCAACGGCTGTCCGCTAACTATAGCTTTCTTTTTACATATAATTATTTATATTTACAATTAATGCAATAATCTGGTTTCTACAATCTTCCGAACAATTACGCCATGCCCATCAACATTGCCGTCTGCTCCAACCGGCAAGATCTTTGCTTCAGTCAAGGCTTCTCCTTAGAAAGTCCTCTCGGCAAGAAAACCTTTAGTGTGCCTTCCACCGTGGATTCTCCTCTTCTAATGCCCGGAAGGAGTCGCCTTGATGATTTTGACAGCAGTTATGAGCTAATTGAGGAGGAGCTACCGCAGTAATGCCATGATTTTCATAGCAATGGCTACTGCATGAGAGGGACTGATTGCCAATAATTGCATAATAACCGAAGGGAGGGAAGAAAAGCACATTATTCAACGTTAATCAACAGTTTCCCTTAGTTGATTGGAATGAACAATTTTGGCAGAGTCCGATCCTTTTTGCTTTGATTACTTCACTATATCTGCTTAATCCATTTTCTATGAGCCTAAATGAGAGAAAGAGTTAGTTTACAAACATTTCAAAGAGCTTATTTCTCAGCAATTCCAATTGATATTAAGGCTTTTCAATATAATTAAGTTAGTAAATCACCCTCGCAGCTTCTTCAGCATCTCTCTGACGTCATTGTCCTTGTCGTCCTTTAACTTCTCCAATTGTTTTTCCACTGCTGCTCCATTCAGCTTGCTACTCGTTTTCAGAATTTGCACTGTTTTTAATCTCACATTAGGGACTTTATCGGCCAGGCAGCAAACTATGGCATTTTGATAGACTTCTTTAAGAGTTTTCTCTGAAACGTAGGGCACTGTTTTCTACATAAAAATAGATCTACCTCAATGATTTCCAACAGATTCTGACGCTTTATGTAACTGGAATTTTACTTCATATTGATGATGCGAGGAATTACGTTTTGATCACACCATTCTTTGCTATTTTTGGTGACTATGTCGATAATAAGTTGATTAACTTTTAAACGAACGGCGTCAATCTTATCATCAGTAAGGCTGAACAACACCTTCAGTGCATTTTCGGTTAGGTAAGCCTGGCTAACCAAAAATCCACGTAGAATCTCAATGATTTGGCATTTGTTGCGCCAGTTGTCGGTTCCTAACTGCTGCAGCAAAGGTTTGATAATTTTTTCCTCTAGCAATTCCCTAGTCATACGAGTTGATAAATAGTCAAAACTTTTTACTACTCCTAATGAAATTTCGCTATTGGGATCTTTAATAAAGCCGAATATTATTGGCAGTAGGGAATCATTCATAAGATCAGTGCTAACAATTCCACAGAGCGGAACAATGCTTTTAGACAACTCCACCTTCACGTAGTCTACTGAATCTGCAGATAATTTCTTAATGCATGGTATTAGTTTTGATTTGAGTTCTTCCTCACTCATATTCTTGGCAATGGCAGATAGAGTTTTGCAGGATGCAGCTCTCAGTTATGGTTCAGTAGAAGCCATCACCTTCAAGAGAGCTGGCTCAAAGATAAGCTTGAAATGAGCTTTAGTGATCTTAGAGGTAATGCTATCAATAAGATCACATATTCTAATATTGATTCTCCATGAATTAAGCACTGACAAATTTTTAAATTTTGTAAGGCAGAAGTTGCTGCTCACGTCATAATAGTCAACCAGAGCTTTCATTGCATAAATCTTTGCCAAATCGTCTCCTTCATTATAGATACACTCCAGCCACTTACCCACCTACTCCTTGCTTTTCAAGTTACGTAGAACATCCTGCAGATACTTACTTGCGATAATTTTGGTCTGCGGGTTGTCACCACTCACCAAACCCCCGAATAATTCAATTATCCCCGATTCCATGCTTTACAGCTGGGGAAGGAGAGCAGCAATGAGCTGCGCTGCGCATTCCTTGGCTACATTCATTTCAGTCTTCATCAATTTTTTGATAGTATCCATTGCTAAATCTTTATTTCCACTGAGGATACGCTGCATTAAAGCAGTAGCCTTAAGTGCGGGCTTTTTTTCGTCGGTTTTGCAAAAGGACACCAGTAATGGAATGAGGCATTTCTCTTGTTCCGGTCCACCCACCACAGTTGTGAAATTTTCCAGTTGGGAAAGAAGTTCCATAACAATGTTTTCGTCATCATCGAGAAATTCTGAGTCATTTGGCATGTACCTGCTAGAAAAACTAGGAGTTCGTTCCTGACGCGGGTAGGACCAATGGCTGCTGCCACCTACTTCAAGTCATTAACAGCTAATACACGTTTTTTGGGGTCATCGCTGCGCAAATCATCGAGGGAAGTAGACAAATCTGATTTTTTTTTGCTGCTCATAAACCTTCTATTTCAATAATAACAATTTAAATAACATTTGTGGAATATTTCCATGAGAATAATGATTGATTAAAAACCAAAAGTTTCTACGCCCTAAACACAGCCAGATTGGATAAAAATAAACAAAGTGCCACATGTAATCATAGATAAATTTAAAGAAATTGAAACCGACGATATCTTTGACAATCAGTAACTCCTTTAAAGACACCAAATCACAATGAGATTTATTCATGAGTTTAATTCTGAAAGCTTCACCAATTATTTTACATCCTAATTATATATCTATAATTTAATTATAAGCTTTAAGCTATGACCAATTTAGCGAGGATCATTCTCTATGGAGCTGAGTTCTGTCGCTTCTGCCAACAAGCCAAAACTCTGCTCGAAAAATCTAAAGTCAATTTCACTTATATCGATGTCGAAAATGAAGAATCACAGCAGCAATTGAACATCATTCAAAAAAAATATGGGTACAGCAAAATTCCTATGGTCTTTATAGATAAAGAGTTTATTGGAGGATATACTGAGCTTTACAAGCTCGTCGATACTAAACAGATAAATCTGGACTAGTTTAAATGATTGATGGAAGTTGACTCAATATTGTCTGCAATTGTTAATAACTGCTTTTGTCAATAAGGATGATTACCATCAATATTATGTTGAATGATACTTGCTGCTTATTGTTAACACCTATTAATTATCAGAAGGGTTCATTTGCAACAGCTTTTATTTGTTGTAGCATTCGCATCTGCATCTGCGTAGCCCTCAGCATATTTTTACTTTGGGATTATAGCTACCTTACCTTGTGATTTAGAGGTTGGTACCTCCATTTTGGCTGTCTGCTTTTTATGAGTATGCACGATCTTTGCAATTTCAGTAAAGGTCTTCTCCACGTTAATGTTTTCTTTAGCGCTTACCTAAATGGATCGATCATTTACTTCATAAAATGCATCAATGTGTGCTTCTTTTAGGGTGTCCAAGGAGTATTGCTCAACCTCTCTCTTGCAGTCTACTTTGTTACCAATAATGAAGAGCTTCGCATTCGTTTTGTTATTATTGAGGGCTTCAGGAAGCCAGTACTCTTTAAGGCTCTAAATAATGATTGATAAACTTCAAATGATTCGTATACTGCGAGATCATAACAGAGAAGAATTGCGTCGGCGCTGTTGTAGTAAGCACTCACAATGGAGCGGAAAGTTTACTGTCCTGAATGGTTGTTATCATACCTGCTGT
>Ga0302280_1000889_pt1 | contig 25880 bp, 18 predicted proteins | sample III_Fen_E1_1_FD_198771 | JGI IMG/M metagenome (GOLD analysis project Ga0302280, IMG submission 198771) | Peat permafrost microbial communities from Stordalen Mire near Abisko, Sweden - III_Fen_E1_1 | ecosystem: Environmental > Terrestrial > Soil > Wetlands > Permafrost | place: Sweden: Abisko... | reverse complement strand
GTGAAAATCGTAGCAAGGCCAAAACCTGACACTTAGTTTGAGTGGAAGAAGATTCCGTTCTCAAACAAGGCCCAATAGTTCATTGGTAGAATACATGCTTTGGAAGTATGTGAGAGGTGTTCGATTCATCTTTGGGCCTACCACCTAATTATTCTCCCATAGTGTAATGGTTAACACTGATCCCTGTTGAGGATCCGATCTTGGTTCGATTCCAAGTGGGGGAGTCCTCTGTAATATAATGGTCATTATGGGTCCTTGTCAGGGACTTTACCCGAGTTCGATTCTCGGCAGAGGAGTAATAAAATAAGGTCGTTCGGCCTTTAGATGAGAAGACTCTCACGAGGGGAGGTACATCTTATCGCAGGTAGATGGCTCCTGTTAGAAATCATTAGGAAACTAACAATAATTCAACAGGTTATTGACAGTGAACTATCTCTGATCAAGTTAGAGGTATAATTATCTATAAAATATGATAATTTATAACGATTTAAGCCATCGTAACTATATGGTAACAATAAAAAACCAGCACCATTCGCTATGCTAACTGATGAAGTTAGGATATTTTGTTCCAATCTCAAATCATGTCGTACCAATCTAAAAAAAGGTAATATTAAATCCTTCACGATGAAACCAAAGAATAATCATAATGGTCAGTGTATATTTATCTCTAACGATGCTATAACAGAAAATGGACTATATGTGAAGAAGTATTTGGGCGAGATGTCCGGAATGGAAAATATCGATCCTGAAGAAGTCACGAATGATTGTAGATTATCTTACAACAAGCTTCATAAATCATATACACTTTTAGCCCCTGTCAATAAAGGGAAGACTGAAGTTGAGGATAGAAATAAGATAGTTGCTCTGGATCCTGGTTGCAAGATATTTATGGCTTACTTTAGTCCGGATGACTTCGGGTTTTTGGGTTACGACTTCAGAGAGCTTATACTGGCAGAATTGAAAAAAGTGGGTATACTACAAAGAACACTGGCCAAGGGAGTCAATAAGAACGGTTCTAAAATAAGGAATAAGAATACCTTAAAAAGGAGGATTAACATGTGTTATGAAAGAATGAAGAATCTCCGAGACGAGTTGCATCATAAAGTTGCTCTCTTTTTATGTACCAACTATGATACGATTCTTATTCCTGAGTTTAAAACACAACAAATGGTTAAAACCGATCCAAATTATGGAGTGGCTAAAAAACGTGTCAATGCTGCATATGAAGAAGAGGGACCAGACGCAGGAAGAGAAGCTTTACGACAATACAAAAAGAAGAAGAGGCTAAATAAAAAAGACAAGTTTGTGTTGAATATGCTATCGCACTATCGATTTAGGGAGTATCTCATTCATAAAGCAAATGAATACGGCTGTAAAGTAGAGATAGTGACAGAAGAATATACATCACAAGCATGTACAAACTGCGGTCATAAAAGTGTAAACTATGATTACAGACAGAAGAAATGCACTCATTGTGGATATGAAATAGATAGAGATATCGGAGGATCAAGAAACATTTTGATAAAGAATTTAGAAGATTACATTAAAAGTGAAGAAGATTGTGCCGATAATGATTCTACTTCAGACGAGGATACTATCGATGAGGTAAAAGGATGGGATGATGATGAATATGCGAAAGATATGTATGAACATTTGATATCAACCAATAATTGCGATGAAGAGTGCATTGAAGAAATGAGAGAATACATCAAATCTGAGAGATCAAAAGGGAAACTTGACAATAGTTTTAATTTTATCATAAGATTCCTGAGAAGATGTAACAAACAGAAAAAATCTCAAAAAGAAGAAAACGATATAGAATACAAAGTAATAAACAAAAAGAGCAAACAACCTTTAGATCAGAAAACTTCTAAAAGAGGGGAAACATCCTATCGCAGGTAAATGGTTCCTGTTGGAAATCGTTGGTTACTTCTATTGATTTATGTTCTATCGGATCAAATTCAAATTAGTCGTAAAAACTGTAATATATCGTATGATTGTTAAAGTCAATTACACGATTTGAATATGTGTTTTTGTGGAGTATCAAATTTGTGATCGTAAGTTGAATGAATCTTGTCTACATTGATCTATTATCATACGGTAAAATATATGACTTTTGCCGATCACGGTGGCTCCACATGAAATATGTCGTCTTATCTTTAAGTCGTTTTTTAACACAATTGAATTTTAATTATTCGGCCAGATACTTGAGTACGATGTCCATACGTTGTAGATCAGGATCCTTGACATTGAACTTGAATACCTTTACCAGTTCATCTACAACATTCGTTCCGATCTTGAGTTTCAGTTCAGATACCATCTCGGCATCCTTATTAGGATCTGAAAACGATATGAATATCAGTCTAGCCGGATACACCTCTGTAATGTATTTTTGATACAGTTCCGCAAATCTACAAACTACATCCTTTGTCTTATTACTAGACGAAACTAGAAATGGAGATTGAAATTGAGGTTCAGGTTTAGATTGAGTTAGATTGATTGATCGGTTCTCCTGTTCGTCGGTGATAATAATGATTGTTTTGACCACCTCCTTTCTGTTATAATAATACAACATCGATGCTGCTGGACATGTGTAACCTTTGGTCTTGACCTCTCTGCCAAACTTGACAGCATCTGTGATAGACCTTGGAGGATTCACGATATGATCACTTTCACTGTGGAACATATGAAGGGCAGCATTGCATATGTAGCACAACAAAGATGTAATGATACCACTGGTTTTGATAGCGATCTCCATCGATGATGATTGATCACCAAACACTGCAACAGGTTCGAATGATTCGTTTATTTTGTACTGTTTCAATCGACCGTCTCCGAGCATTAATAGTTCTTGCAGAATCTCTTGATTATTTGTCTTGCTGATCAGATCAACGATCTTCCCGTAGGATAGGTTTATCTCATCATGTTCTGTTCTGATACGACACAAAACATCAATCTCATTGTAAGTGTCGACCAACTCGTCCCAATACCATACGATAGTATTGATATTCTCATAGTTTACAATTTTGATCTTGATGTCTCTGATCAGATGTTTGTTCTGTTCATAGTTGGATAATTTTTGTTGTTGTTTAGATCGATTGTTACGGTAATTGACAGTGGTGGTTGAGGGTGGCATCAAAAGTATCTTGGATCTGATGATCTCGTAAGGGAATCTGTGTTGATCGTACAGTTCATGAAAATTGTCATATGTTAGTTTGCTGTAGGCATAGACGATACTATCTCCTGGTAAAATAGTCTTGTCTCCGAAACAGTACGGTAGAAACCATTCACATCCTTCTACAAAATCACGTTTCGGATTGAGATGTGTTAGATCTGCTAGTTTCGTCCACAGTGTCGTATCGAACAACATCGCCCGATACTCGAGTTTGTCCTTTGGGATACTCTTAGTCCATTGTTTGACGATCTTGATTTTACTTAATCCCAAACTCAGTCCTTGATTCGTCGCCTCTGTTAAAAGTGTATTGGCAACTACTAATCTACGAACGATGTCCTTCCTTTTCTTGCTGATTTCAGGCAGAGTCAATAGTTTTGCCGATAGTTGATTCACTAATCTCTGAGAATCCATAATCTCACACGCCCTAACGATCTCTGGCAGATCCAACAACTGATGAAGCTGTCTAAAATGTGTCCTATCTAGATTGTTCAGTAATGTACATACGATATGAGACTTTGTTGTCAGGCCGGCAGATTTGTTCAGGATGGGGTCCGCAAAGATTTTTTGTACATCTTCCATGTACTTTGGGGCGTCTTCATCATAGCGATTGAAGTGTTCTTTGAGTATTGATTCCATGATGGTAAGTAGTATCGTATACGTCAAGGCTTTAAATCGTTTAAAATATTGAAATTCTGAACATATTGATCGTCACTAATGATAAAAGGGATGTATAAATACAAATACAAATACAAATACAAGTAACAAATGAGCCGCTTACCCTTTGAACACGTACGAGAGATCGAGAGTATCGTAGATCATAAATTGAATCAACACTCTTTAACTGACACACTTACAAAATACATCGAACACGTACAATTTTCGAACATGATCCAGAGTAAAGTAAACAATATTATTCCTAAAGCGGGCAAGGAGTGGGTACAAAACCATTTAAGGATCGAGGTCGAATCGATCGCTAATAATTACATGAGGAATAATTTCCAGACATTCTTTCGTAAAGAAGTCTCAGATAACAAAGAGGTCACTGGATTCATATCCAGTCATTTGAAAGATGTTGAAAAACAGATCGATGACGTAACTAATAAAACTGTTTCGAACATACTTAAGACCAACACAAAATACAATCCGATCTTTAAAGAACATTTAGAGATTTTGGCAGAACAAAACAAAGCCGCTCTCAAACAACAATCAAACAAGATAGCAAACAGTATTGCCGAGATAGATGGTGCAGTTGAGCATAATAAACGCCTGACTAGTCAAGTAGACAGTCTGGAAACGAAATGTAATATTTTGGGTGTTATTGTAGTAGCATCTCTTGTTGCTGTGGGGTATCTATCCGCGACATCTGATAGGAACTCTGAATCTAAAAAATAAAATAAATTTAATTTATAATTAAAATGGCTTAAAGATAAGACAACATAATTATAGTGGCTGCATAGCTCAGTGATAGAGCGATCCCCCGCAAAGGGATGTGTCCTTGGTTTGAATCCAAGTGTGGCCTTAAGGAGAAAATAGATATGACACATTGTACCATATCTGTTTGAATTTTTAGTAAAAGTTATCTGACAATACGCAATCTTTGTTAATATGTCGTAAGTTTTAGGGAAGATGCCGATATTTGTTGTTAAATCATTATTCCAAAAAGTTGGGGCAGTGAGCCATTAGCGAACGCAGCCCGCCCACATGGATGTTCATACTCGATCGCACAAATTGTTTTGTTTGCATGTTATCATTTTCATTATGTTACAACCATTAACAAAAAATTGAATATTGTAACATATTGAAAAGACCATCTATCATAGATGTGGTTCATACAACATAACAAAAGATAGTAATGAATAATCAATACGAGTGTGCCAACATTGAATGCAAAAAGGTGTATGATAAAAAACAGTTCGATTGTATGGAAAAAGATTTCTGTTCACTGGTGTGTTTGAAAAAAACAATGGATCCCATTCGAGAAAAAGAGATAAAGGATAAAGAAGAGTTGTTGGCCAAACAGATGTATATGGGCAACCTTTGTGGTGGTGGGGCTGGTGCTTATTAAGTAATTTTTTTAATTTCTCGTAAGGGCAGATCTACTGTTACTTCTGGTTTCAATAGATGATTTGGATGATCTGGATGATCTGGATGATCTGGACGATTCACGAGAGATCGAAGGTCTGATATCGTCAGAGGATGATAGGGATAATGATGAATCTGATTCTGCATTTACATCTGCATCTACATCTTCTTTAGGATTGATATCGAAGTAGGCACCGATGAAAGTCAAGATTCCCGTATCATCAGACCCTCCTTGTTTTTTAGCGACTATTTTTCCGTTTTTAATGAGGACTAGAGTTGGCATAGCTTTAACGTTGTAATTTTTCGCGAGAGATGGTGCATGATCAACGTCCGCCACAAAGAACTCAACATCCAAACCGATACTCTTGACGAATTGTTCGGCTTTAGAATAAAATGGTTTCATCTTCATACAAGGTCCGCACCATGTGGCACTAAAATCGATGATAGCGTTAATGTTAACGTCAATGTTGTCAGGATCTTTGAAGTTCTCTGAATTGTTGTCTGTAAGATGATTAGGCATTGTTCGATTGTAATAGTTACTTAGATGTATGTTGATCACTGCTGTTTAGGCGATATTTATTTCAATTATTTTTGTTAAGAGTCGGATCGTTCTATGACAATTGTAAAAAAATTGACATTAATACCATTTAACGTAATGATCCCATAAATGTATCTATATATCAATCAATTAATCGAATATGGCCGACGATCTACCAGAACCTTTAGAATCAGATACAGAACTCTTGACTATCAGGGGACTCATCGGAAAAGTCAATAAAACCAAAAAAATAGAACTGAATCCGATATACCAACGTGATATCGTATGGAATGAACAGAAGATGAGTGGATTCATCGATTCACTGATGAGGGGGTACATACCAAGCAACATCCTAATTAACGTCAACACCGAAGATGAGATGTGGACATGTATCGACGGTAAACAAAGGATCAATTCTATTCTGAGCTTCTGTAAGAATACAATTCCATGGATCCGACAGGATGATGATGATGATGATCAATACATCTATTTTAGCAACATGCCAGACGGAAAGAAAGATAGTCAGAACTGTACACAACTCGATAAGAAACAACAGAAAGCCTTTCTGGATAAATCTCTGATCATCGTAAGCTACAAAGACTTGGACTACAATATGCAATGTGAAATCTTCAATCGGATCCAGAACTCGATGTCATCAACATCTGGTGAAAAGACATTCTCCCTGTTTAAGAACTCTGAAGTCGCATCCAAATTCAAGTTATTCTCCAAGAAGTTCGATGTGACTCATAAAGGTCGATACCGAAACGTTGATATCCTTCTACCGATCCTGTTCATGAAGAAGAATCGGGAGATCAAATGTATCTCTGGACGAAAAGAGAAACTTAAATTCATCGCAGATCTCGATGATATGAACGAATACAACAGGCTTGTTAAACAGGTCGAGAAGCATTTAGAGGTGTTTTTCGGTGATGAGTTGATGGGTCACAAAGCAATCCTGGATAAACATATGACGAAGAACTTTGTGATGGTGATATTCTATCTTCTATGTATGGAGAAGGTAAAACCGACTGACCTCACAGAGCTACATTTGCCGAGGGTTCGAAAGATGCTAATTCAGACATGGGACAAATGGAACATTATTGATGGTGATATTAATAAGGAACGTTCCAAATCATCGATCAAGGTTCTTCAAAAGATCGAGAAACTGTATGAGGATAATAGTGGTGTGATGAGCAGACTTGATGAAGCTAGTGAAGATGCCGAAGACGAAGATGCAGTAATTGATGATGATGATAATGATGAAGAAGAATCTGAATCTGAAGATGATTCAAGTGAAGATTCAAGTGACGATTCGAGCGGTGATGGATCGAACGAAACCGAGGAAGACGACAATGCTGAATCTGAAGAGGAAGACGATAATAAGAATAAAAAGTCTAGCATCGTTAATCCCAAGATCCCATCAAAGAAGAAATCTACTAATAATGTTAAGATCGTCAAGAAAGAAATCAAACCCGTAAAAGAATCAAATCCTAAACCGAATGGAAGAGTTGTGATTCGTAAGAAAGCTCAATAATTGATTTTGTTAAGGGCTAGATAATCTTTTTTTGATTTGATGTACAATTCTTGTAAGGATGTAGATTCCCCTCCTTTCATGGTAGTAGTAGTATGCGCCAGATATAATTTTTGTAGAACTTGTGGGTACAGTTTATTTATTATCTGTTCATTGTATGGATCGTTATTTGTCTTTTTGTACAGTTCACCGATAGATTTTGCTATTAAATTTAGGTCAGGATCTGCTAGTTTCTCTGGTGAATGGGACAGATATTTGAATAAAAAATCAACTGCATTTTGTTTGGAAGTTGTTGGGATATCCGACTCAATACTGTTTATGAACTCGTTAATGTCTTGTCTGAATCTAGCTGCTAATTGTGGATCGGATGTAAATCTAATAGATGAATTCTGTTGTAGATTCGATCTAGGTTTGAGTTGTAGTCGTGGTCTATTCTGAGATTGAGGTTGAAGTTGAGATTGAGGTTGAGATTGAGATTGAAGTTGATATAAAGGTTGATTTTTGATTAGATCAAAGATATGTATGCGATGTGCAGATAAAGGTTGAGGTTTAGATGGTTTCTCATATGACATTTTTATGCTTTTAAAGTTAGGCGATAGATAGTAGATGTACCCGTCGTTTCCATTAGATACACCTTGAAAGGATCCATATCGATTTATCTGACTTTTTGCATACATATCGAACAGTTTTTTATTGCCAGGAACGTTCGTGTTGAAATCACCAATAGCCAAGAAAGTAGTATTAAAATGTAATGTAAGATATCGTTTGATGTTTTGAAAAGTGTGATTTATCTCTTTCTTGTAGATGGCATCAGCGGTCGTTTCGTTCTTGAAAGTTGGCCAATGCACAGCATACAGGAGGATCTCATTATTATCTACATCTTTCATCAGAGTCAGATTGCAGTTGTAGAGGGTCGATAAGAGTTGTCGATCAATTAGATTTTCATCGATGATACCGTTAGGAAACTGTTCGTCTAAAAACGTAGGAATACCATCATTCATACGACTCTCAAAATAGCACGGTCGTTTGATAGGGATTTTAGATACGATCGTGTCGATCTTGGGTTCCCAATCTTTGTTTAATGTGAATATGTCGTCTTTCTTTTTGATTCTGATCAAAGGTTTGGTATCTTGGTCTTGGAACATCGACATACGATTTTGACACATCTCAATCAGAACATATATATCGGCTTTAATGTTCTTTACGTTAGATATATGGGTATCCATAACTGTTGCGATTCCAGGTAGAAGTTTAATACAACCATTCTCACATATGTTTCGTAGTTTTGATCCGATCTGTTCACTGATGCAACTTGAATTAGAATGTTGGAAGAAGTCTTGAACTGGTTGTTGATGAATTGATCGTTGAATCTTGTTGTAATCTTTCGTAATATCTTTCATGAAGAAGTTCGACAAACCATAGTTTCCACTGACACCATAAGACTCGAAACCCGAGATGATGTCATCATATGATTTGGTTGTATCTGGTGATATCTTGGTAGGCCACTTATCAATGCCTACATTAGCATACACTATTCTGAGTTTGTCTTGAATCATTTGTTATAGTAAAATAAAAATATATCCCAATTAAAATGGCTTAAAGAGATGTGATATTTTAATTGTTACGGCGTCAGAACTGGCGTACGTAGCACTCATGATGTAATGGTAGCATTAGAAGCCTCTAACTTCTCTGTCAAGGTTCGAATCCGTGTGAGTGTATTTACTTTTACTTTCGTCGTCCAAGGGTAAGACACAAAGAAGCTTGAAGCTCGTGATACGGATTCGATTTCCGTCGAAAGTAACTCCCTTATTTCAGTGGTAGAATACGAGTCTGATGAACTCGAGACAGCGATTCGATTTCGCTAGGGAGTACGCTATCATAGGTCAATGGCTAGACTTCGAGTTTTATGCACTCGAGATGTTGGTTCGATTCCAACTGATAGCATTTATTTTTTAAAAGTCCGATCGTGAAAGTTCATCAGATGCTATTTTATACTTCCACACTACTTGACTTTTGATGGATGATCAACATCTATCAAAAAATTTTGAAATTAGTATCATTTATTTTTGCCTACCACCAATAACAAATACTATCAACACTGTAGGAAACCCATGGGCGATCTATCTCTAGAACATTTTGATAACTTCTGCAATGATCTCAAAGACATAACAACAACTGCTGCGACAGGAGCTATCATCGCGTATGTAAACGGAATAGGTCATCCGAAGCAAGAGACGACAACCACATACATCGTCGATCTGTTAACATACTTTACCAAGATACATCTCAATTCATTATGGCATGCTTACAATAAAAGTTCAGATGTTGATGATACCGTACAAAGATTTAACAAGATTCTATCGTATCAGATAATCAAAACACCAGCGGGTATTGTTAGAGCGATAGATAAGTTGTGTCGTATTGTGTATGGTTTGGATATTGTACGTCATCTGATGATAGATTGTCTTGAGTTACAGAACGATGTGAAGAAAGTGTACTCGTCTATTGTGATTAAAGAGGTTTTATCTACCATGATGACATATAATAAGGATGCTATTCTGAGCATCGATGCGAATAACGAAGATGTTGAATACGATGGTAGTGATTTTTTTGGTTTTGAGTTTACAGTCAATGATGATAGTTATTAAAAATATTAAAAGAATTAGAAAATAAAATGGCTTAAAGACTTGACACTTTTTTAAATATTGGGCCAGACTAGGTCCGACAACCAACAGGTCCGAATACGATTGGGTTATTTTTAAAGTTATAAAAAAGATCGGGTTCGATTCCCGGTAGTGTAGTTAATACTGCATTGTATGGTAGACCAACATCCAATCTAACAACTTGACCTGTAAAGCCTCTGTGGTGCAATGGTAGCACGGCAGTTTTCCAAACTATTGATCTGGGTTCAATCCCCAGCAGGGGCAACTATCATGATGTAATGGTGTAGCATAAAAGTCTCTGAAGCTTTTTGTCTCGGTTCGAATCCGAGTGATAGTGATCAAAATTTAAAATTTAGAGTCCGCCCGATGATGAGTTACCAGATGATATTTTATATTCTCATTATCAACAACTCGACTCTAGATTAAATCATCGTGTTGTAATGGTTAGCAGGGAAGTCTTTGAAACTTTCGGAATGGGTTCGAATCCCATCGATGATGTATTTTTCTGTCGTTATGAGTGTAAGGGTAGCACAAGTGTCTTCGAAACACTAGGTCATGGTTCGAATCCATGTAACGATATTTTTTTTAAAGTCCGAACGTGGAAGTTCATCTAAAGAATTTTTTACACTTCCATACTACTTGACTTTTGATAGATGAATTCACCTATCAAAAATTTTAATAAAAATTGATTTTGTTAGTATTTGCACTATTTATTGAGAAATAACTTATCATTACTACTCAATTGCCATCAAGTACAATGTTCTACACTATCATCGGTGCACTTATCGGTTTAATCGGAGGTTCCGTTATTACTGAATCTATGGGCAGATCACGTACAGATAAATTTGTCCAAGGATTGATCATACTTGCATGCACAATTTTCGGAGGAGGTATCGGATTCGGTTACGGTGCATCACGTTTGATTAGTGGTGCCCCTTATCCTTTTTAATTATCTTGATTAGTTCGTTACAATAGTTACAACGATTTCCATAATCATCTTCACACGGGCATCCGATATCATGTAGATATTTTATGACATCTAAATGATCATTTTGATCAGCCCAGTAACAAGCTGACATACCACCCCATTCACAACCATTTTCGTGTAGATATTTTAGAATCTCCATCTGTCCATACTCAGCCGCATTACGAAATACCGACCCATCACAACGACTTCCGTTCTCATGAAGGAACTTTAGAACCTCCAAATGACCATTTTTAATAGCATTACGATGACACGCATTGTTCAAATGATAACCATTATCGTGTAGATATTTTAGGATTTCCAGATTACCTTGTTCATCAAAGCCTTTACATACATCTTCAGCTGCATATTGTGTTTGACCATATCTATCAGTGAATTTGCATCCATTTTCGAATAGATATTTCATAATCTCTATTTTGCCACTTTTTAGTACATAGAATGAGTGTGACATACTTAGTTTGTTTTTGCATTCATTTTGATGTACAAACCATTTGTACAGATCGATGTATCCATTAGATATGATATCCTGATGAAGTTCAAAGACGTATCGATCCAATGGTAGTTTTTTGCTTTTGAGATACTTCTTACATGTTAACTTCAATGCAAATATCGAGGATATGCCCAACAAATCTAGTATCATCTCAAACAGCTCATAAGGAATACTTGATAGAAGATCATTCATTTGCGATGTGTAAACATATTATCATATCATTCGTATACGGTCCTGGTATTTGAATATTCAATATTCTTCTAATGCATGCGACGTGAGGAAAAATGAACTCGAACACTTGATTATGAACATTCATGTTGGTGGGGATTCGTTTCGCTATGGCTTACTACCCCAATCTATCGATGCGATGAATAGTACACTTAATTAGATTCGTCATAAAACGTATGGTAGAGGGCGGTGGAACCTCCGGTTCTAGGGGCAGTGAAGCGTTAGTACGTAGTACGAGCGATCGGAGGCTCCATTCAATGATCCTGTATGATGTTCATAAATAATCGTTCAAGTTCATTTGTTCGCATTATGTAAAATTTTGAAATCGTATCTACATAATAGCTAACTTGTATATTAAGTATACTAAGTACAATGAATCATTCAGTAAACTGCTTTACGTTTCTGTTCAGGCTGTTATGGCTTCGATCTATCAATGATGCCTTGAAATACTTTAGTAACCTATTCAACTCCGACTACACTATTCGATTCTTCTTGTTCAATGTGCATGTGATCAACGATGGTCAAACACAAAAAGCCATACTTAGTTCGGATCCCGTTTTAATGAGTTTGAGCGACGTGTTCAATTCTGCTCACGGTTTGAAATACACGATCAATAATGTCAACACGACCGAACCCTTATGGAGCATAATTCATAGTTCTGTCAAAGATGCGATATTAGCATTAGATGTGGATCCTATCAATAATCTGATCAAATCACTCAACGAAGCGGTCTATCACAATCTGGGTAAAGATATTGTACTCACAGATTTTGTAGATGAGTTCGGTCTCAAATGGTACGGTGAACTCATGTTGGGCAAAGATAAGAGTAATGAGTTTGATATCTTACGTAAGGATGTGATGCAAGTTTTAGGATACACTTTTTACAACAACTCATTTCGTAAGATCCCCGTCATCGGTTCTTTAGTAGCCAGGTGTCGGAGATATCAAGTTCAGGACAAACTAGATGATATTAAGAAGAGATTCTATGATTTGATTCCAGATTTGACTAAGGATACGTACTGGTATCAGATGCATCTATCGATAAAATCTAAGATCAGTACTAATATTGATGAGATATTCGTTGATAATGGGATCATTAGTGTACTAATCTACGACTATTTTATCGGAATGACACTTAAAGGTCTGATGATGGAGAGAATTATTAGGAATGGTCCCATACATCATGACGAGATAGACGATATCACAAGGGACAATTTTCTGTTCCCCTTTAGAGGTCGTACTATGACCAAGGATGTTCAAACTGATTCAGGTCTGATCAGAAAAGGGGATATCTGTCTGTTGAATCTGACATCGACTTGTAATACTTCAAATCTGTTTTCTTACGGTAAAAGATCGTGTCCAGGACAGTTGTTGACAAGACCTATGTTGCGTGCATTCGTAGATCGTATCAATGAACTGGTATTCATATGTGATGATACTGATACTGATACATTAATTCATCGTTCGACAGATTCAGATGTACCATTTATTGTCAATCGACCTATCGGCAGAATCAGGGATCCTAATATCATAAATGATCTCGTACCCACCTTTACATCCTTAGGATATTCAACACCCCTACGCAACATATGGTCGATATACACTGATCAACATCTGATGAGGGACATTGCATCGTATTATGAGAAGTACATTAGTTGTATCCAGTTTGATGTGATAGTATCTCCAGAAGCAAGAGGTTTGCCGTTGGCCGGAATGATCAGTCACTTATCCGATAAACCGATAGTCGTAATGACAAAAACAGATAAATTCGGTCCGACATCGAGTTACACATACACCAGAGGATACAATGTAGAGCCTGTTACAATTCATATGTATGGAACGTTTGAAAAGTCTATTAAAACAAAACGAATTTTATTCGTAGATGATGGACTAGCATCTGGGAATACGACTATGGCTTGCACAAAACTCATTGAACAACTTGAAGGTAAGATAGTTGCAATCTTTGTGATAGTTAAACATAACTATTGCGATCTTGATGAAGAGTTCGAACAGAACTACATGAGTATCACTTACAACTGTTACGATCTAAAATAGAAAAATGTAAACATCCATATGGACGGACCGCGTTACCCTAACCTATTTACCCAACAACAAATCGGGGCCCCATCCACATTCTGTCCGTTCTTCTAGAAAAAATTGAATATTTCATCATATGTCATGCTTTAAATATGTATCCCTCAATTTATTGAACAATCGAATGGACATACTATCAATTGTACCCAATGAGTTACGATTGCTGATCATATCACTTTTAGACACATCTTCTAGATTTGTGTTTGGTAACGTATCTAAGTTTTATACAGAATTAGTGACTCCTTACATAAATCACGATTTTGCTTCGGTTGATGATTACGATCTACTCCGCATATTCACCTATAACGATTCAAGTCAGTTGCGTAATCTTTTCAAAAGCCAAAGAAGATTATCGCTTGTTCTTATCGATATTGTTCGTAACAGATACACCGATCTATTCAAATGGTTAATACCTGATGTTAATTGTTTCAAACCACAAACCCTTAAATTCTACTGTATCGAAACTGCTGGTAATGGTAGTTTCGATATTCTGAAGTACATATATTTTAACATTGATGATAATAATTGTGATTACACTCAATACTACAAAAACTGTGAGATTTTATCTGCCGCTGCGTTTGGTGGTCATTTAGAGATCATTCAGTGGCTAAGGTCCGATCACGGTCTAGGAGATGTGTGTCCCTGGAATTCAGTTGCATGTGAGGAAGCAATCAAAGGTAAACATTACAATGTTTTAAAATATCTGTGCGAAAACGGATGTCCTACAAATACAAATTGTTGTATGTACGCTGCAATGAACGGTCGGATCGATATACTACAATATCTACGAAACATAGGATGTCGTTGGAACGAATATGCATGTAGCATGGCCACAAATGGTTGTTTGGAGTGTCTAAAATATCTACATGAAAACGGATGTCCTTGGAATGCTGATGCATGTTCGACTGCTGCTCATTATGGACATTTCGATATTCTACGCTGGCTTTACGAAAATGGTTGTCCATGGAGTAGATGGACATTTACGGATGCTATCGAGTGTGATAACTTTGAAATACTCAAGTATCTACGTGAAAACAATTGCCCCTGGAATACATCAACATGTAGTAAAGCCGCTGAATTAGAAAAACTCGATATTCTAAAATGGCTTCACGAAAATGGGTGTCCATGGGATGAAAACACTTTTGCATCGGCTAGTCCCAATGAAAACATCGACATTTTAAAATATCTCCATGAAAACAGATGTCCATGGAGTGAGCAGGCTTGTACGAATGCTGTTAGACACAAAAGATTTGAGAATCTCAAATATCTACGAGAAAATGGATGCCCATGGGATCATCATACATATTCAACTACAGCATATACCGGGAATTTGGAGATCATGAGATGGCTCCGAGAGAATGGTTGTCCCTGGGATGAGATGGCCTGTACAGATGCCGCTATGAACGGACATCTCGAAGTTTTAAAGTGGCTCCATGAAAATGGGTGTCCTTGGGATCATCATACATATTATTTTGCAGTTGCATACAATCAATACGAAATAATACAATATCTCAAGGATAATGGATGTCCTACAGATATCTAAATATCTTACATGTCGCATTCATGTGTATGTCCGCAAGTACATGGTATATTGTCATCTTTTATTTTATGTTTACATTCATGTGGAAAATCCCAGTGTGGTCCGTTACCCCATCTCCTCCATGATTCCCGGAAATCATCATCATTTAGCTCTTCTGGTTTCGCGCCATAACCTATTGCAATCTGTTTGAGTATTTCGACCATTTCATCCTCATGTGGTGTTTTTTCTTTTTCCCTTAATTCACAGTTGCGTTTATGAATACATGCCGAACAGCAGACTAATATTACTACTAGTATTACAACAACACATATCAGTATTTGGATCATAGATAGTTATATATATCAGAAAAAGTTGAAAATATGAATATATTGATACGCCCATAAGTAACCAGACGTATTATTCAGTTACATATACTGCCTTATGTCCAATATACAAGAGATAATAAACCATCAAGTTAACGATAACACAATATACCAAGTCTTAGATCAAGTCTCAGATGCGATTCCCAAAGAAATAGAGATTAATGACGTGGAGACTACAGAGATAGAGATTGAAATTAATGAAGCTGAAACTATAGAGATAGAGAATGTACCGGAGATTACTCTAATAGAGAAGTTTTTTCAAGTCTATAATTCTGATTATAGACCACCATCGTGGGTAACAAAGATGGATCCAACACCTTTGGATGAATTATGGAAGTGTACAAAAATTTACTTCAATTCAAAAGACAATGCATCTTCGACTCAAGAAAATGTTAAAGATCTCGTAGAAAAAAGGGAGCCTGTAAATATGGATTGTTGGAGAGGTTACAATCTAGAACTATTAGAAAAACTGTTCGGTTACAAGACAAGTTCTTATGGAGCACTCGATCATTCAGTTAATCTTGCTTGTCTGGTCAAAACACCGATCGAACCGTTTGGTAATGAAGTTGCAGCAGAAAATCAAGAACAAATACTGGTAAACATTTTAAACGTCATTGCACCTGCATTCGATTCACTTTCTCAACCAGACTATCACAAGTACTTCCGTCACAATGGGCAACCACTAATTGAAGAAATTGTGAAAAGATATCAGTTGATTTTTACGATGATTTTTGAATGTGCAATTAGTGAAGGCATGGAAGTAGTCTACCTCACTGGTTGTGGTTTGGGGGCGTTTAGAAACGATCCAGCCGATTTTGCTGATGGATTCAATTTAGCTTACAACAAGTATGCTGAAAAGCTCAACGAGTTAGGGATCAAATTGTATTTTTGGGATTACAATCAGAATATGTACAATAATTTGACAATTATGTGCCCCGCGATGTCAAATGTTGAGTTTGCTATGGTCAATAATCGAGAACTGTACTCTTATGTTTTGAAGATTTCACAAACGATCAATATTGCTAAAGTATTGTTCATAAATCTTTGGGACATGTTCTCTAATCTCGGTAACGGTAATGCTGGGGACAATTCGTGGGATGGACAATGGGGACGAAGAACAGCCATTTCAATTCTGGCTTTGCCGCAATTCAACAAATACATTGAATATGTGGACATAGATATTTTCATTGAACTCCCAAAAATTATTGAATTTAATGAGGCAGCTACAAATGATGTGGTCACAAATGATGTTATGGAAGTAGCAACTGAAGTAGTGAGTGAAGTAATGAGTGAAATAATCGCAAATGAAGTTATGGAAGTAGCAACCGAAGTAGTTAGCGAAGTAGTCGTCACCACAGTAGTTGAGACTGATTGATAGAAATTGTTTATTGTGTACGATATGTACAGTATGTTGTTAGATTTAGATCGGTAATATTCATTTGGTCATATCTTAAAATATTAAATAAATTTAAAATTACCAATTAAAATGGCTTAAAGAGATGACACATTTTCTTTAAATCGTAGAGACTCACGCAAGCTCTCTACACACGACGCCGATTGAGAAAGCTGGTGAATTCACTCGTTTAAGGGACGAGGGGACTATGTCCAAGACACGTTCGATCCGTGTAGTCGGCAGCAGCCGAAAGGCAAAAGCAAAACGCATAGAAAAAAAGTCGATTGAGAAAGCTGGTGAATTCTCTTGTTTTAGGAACAAGCGGTCGAAGACCATGACACGTTCGATCCGTGTAATCGACATATATATACATACAAATACATACCGATTGAGAAAGCTGGTGAATTCGCCTGCCTCAAGAGCAGGAGATCAAAGATCATGACACGTTCGATTCGTGTAGTCGGTAGTAACCTACATATAAAATGTAACAAAGCCAATTGAGAAAGCTGGTGAATTCGCCGGTCTTAAGAACCGGAGATTAAAAATCATGACACGTTCGATTCGTGTAATTGGCAAAAGTCTTTAAAATGACTAAATCATCTCGTCGTAGTTCAATGGTAGAACAACCGGTTGTAACCCGGTGGATACTGGTTCGATTCCAGTCGTCGAGAACCGCTGTATTTCAACGTTAGAATGCTTGTCTTACACACAAGCGACACAGGTTAGACTCCTGTCAGTGGTACCAATATTAAAAATCAATCCTCGTAGTCTAATGGTAAGACATTTGTCTTTCAAACAAAAATCATGGGTTCGATTCCCATCGAGGGTGTAAATAAAAAGTCGTCGTAGTCTAGAGGTAAGACATTTGCCCCTCACGCAAAAATCATGGGTTCGATTCCCATCGACGATAGCCTCCATAGTTTAATGGTAGAATGTCTGTTTACCAAACAGGTGACACGGGTTCGATTCCCGTTGGTGGCATTTTTTCAATAAACTAAACAATTAACATCTAGCAGTTGTTTATTTGATCATTTTTTTTTGTATAGTATTTGGCAATAGCTCTGAACGCTTCGACAGCCTGTGTTTCCCCACTGTTTGATTCTGTTACAGCATCGTACTGCTCATTGTAGTTAGGATTTGCAGAGTTTCTAGCAATGACGATCTTACTAACAGGATCTACATACACGAACTGATTGTATACACCGATCGCCATGTAATCTGTACTACTCTCAGTTGGTTTGTCCTCGGATCCAGGTATCCACCACTGATAACCATAACCTATCTTGTCCGGATAGTTCGGTCTCAGATACGATGGATTAGCATCATTTAGCAACACCGAATCATTAATCCATTTCTCATCAACGACCCTGGATCCGTCCAACGGACTCACTCCTTTATTCAGATACAACCATCCGAATCTAGCGTAGTCTCTAGTGGTAGCGTTTAGTGTTCCGAATGCTAACTCTGTCCCTTTGTTGTCCGTCAACCAGTAGCAATCCGATTCACATCCTATTCTGGTCCATATCTTTTTTTCTAGGTATGATGATAAAGTATGTTTCTCTCCTAAAGCTGATTTCAAAACCATTCCTAAGACTTGTGTATCGATCGAGATGTAGTTATGGCTAGTACCTGGTTCTGCTCTTTTAGAAAGGGTTCTGATATATTCAATAAGATCGTATCCCATCCCTATCTTGAAGGCCATTGTATTGATATCTGATAATATGGAATCGTAGTTTTCATTGAATCTAACCCCGGATGTCATTTGTAGCAGATTTACAATCTTGACATCATCGTAAGCACTACCTTTTAGTTCGGGGATATACGTTGTTACCAGATCATCGATAGATCCGATCTTGCCTTCACTTATAGCGATTCCAACAAGAGCCGATGTCACACTCTTCCCAACGGACCATGAGATCGTTTTGGTATCATAACTGTTGCCAAGATAGTATGATTCGTGAACTAGTCGTGCTTCGGTCAGGGACTCTATTTTTAGAATCACTAAACCCGTTGTCCAATGATCTTTTAACCAGTTTTTCAGATTGTATGTTTGATTTTTAAAATTAACGGTTAGATGATCCGGCAAATCAGATCCTGTTCCTATAAAGGTAGATGTATTGTCGGTACAGTAAGCAATGTTGTAAGGATGTTCTAGTTTTGAAACAGATCGAAAATTATCTACGATGTATGATTTAGAAAAGAATGTGATCCCTACATACAGCTTTTGAAGGGGTTTATATGCAATCGCAGCTAGTATAGCAGTAGATGCGATCGCCGAGTACGTCATGAAATTTTGGGAGAACATTTGTTGTGAAGAGAGATATGGAATGTGGTATTGATTATTGTGCGATAGAATTAGTTTAAAAATCAAATTTTCATGTATTTTTCTGTTAGAATATATATAACACACGATGAACGTTACATGTCTATTGTTTTTAATTTTGGTTGTCTTGCTTTTGATCTACTTTCACATTGATCCAGTGACATTGTTGATTCTCATTATTCTACTTTGTATTCTCTCTCAATTTATGAACTAGTTCTGTTATTTTCTACTCGACATATATAAGTCAACTTAAAACTTAAAATGGACAAACTAGGTTTATTACTACTGATACTATTGATAGTTCTCATCTTGATATGTGTGTTCTGGAGAAGAGATTCCAGTCCAGTCAAATCAGAACATATGGCACCGTTAGATTGGGGAACCTTTCCTAACAACTATCCTCGTGGTGAATGCTGTACAGGATCATTAGAAGAGAAAGCGTGTGAGGTCGGAAACTGTCCTCTAGGTACAACGGTCACTCATAAAGAATACTGTGAAATAACACATGCTCAAGATTCAGATCCTGTTGCACGTATTAGAAACATCGACCGATGTGTGTGTGAGATGTCTGATGGATCATGTGACTAAGCTTAGTAAATATTTTAATTTAAGATAGGGGAGTGCTCAACGGATCGTGTTTGCTCATCTTGTTAGGTTTTTTTAGTAAATATGCTTTTTGTTGTTTACTAAGATGTTTTTTATCAATGATGATTTCATATCCATACTGCCTAAACCACTCTTTGGTCATTAGATAGTAACCATTAGCTGCCCCGATCTTACCCCAACTGTTCTCCACCTTAAATTTTACAACACGATTTACTTTATCAGTTGTTGGAGTCTTGAATGATTTGATCGCGGCTAATTTTATCTTTTTGTTAACATATTTTGTTTTGTTATCTGTTTTTCTCTTTCTCTTTTTGGATGATGAACCTTTGGTACAGATGGCACAATCATCGCATGACCCACTTTCACTTTCACTTTCACTAGATTCACTGGACTCATCAGAATCATCAGAATCATTTTCATTCACAACGTCTACTTTAGCGACGCACTCTCCGTCTAGATCATAACCAACGATCGTCATAGCATGGGACGGATATGAGGAGTTAAAATCTAAACGATCTGCTTTGGACATCCCATTGAACGATGTTCCAAAAAGGGTACCAAAGTCATACAGATCGGCATCCATTATGTTATGAGTGTGATTTGAGTATTTACCAACATCACACGAAAACCAGACCGGAGTATTGTCATCGATCTGTTTCATGATTAGTTTTACCATATCATCGAATTCTAGATTCAAAATGATATGTGATTTTGTTGTAGATGCAGAAGTTTTAGATTTATCTTTGATCATGTACTTTGTTGATCTCATTTCATACATCTCATTAAAAGGATGTCGGGGTCGTGGATCGTTCATTATCGGAACAAAATCGTCGAAATTGATGTGACAGTATCTCTTGTAAAAGTTTAAGGGAGTTAGATCTTTGATAATGTTTTTTTCGCCTTTCTTGTTGACATATGTCCATTCAAACTGTGTATCCGGATAAAAGGGAAAACCAACCATGCTTACGAGAATTCTGATGATAACTGCCATAAACTCTCTACGTAGATTCTCAATCTGTTCGAATTGATCTTCAAATAGGAGAATTGGTCTATCAACATTCGGACTCATAATCAATGCCGCAAACTCACACAGTTTGTATTTGAGGAGTTTGTTGATACTCGCGGTATTAATACTAGAGATTCTCCTTTTAAAGACAGAATCAGGTACCATGCCGTATTTTGCGACTAAGTCTGAGAATACGTGCCAATATCCTCCATCACTTATAGGAGAGCTGATTACTTGTGAGATCTTAGCAGAATCGAATTTAACGTTTCTATTCTGGATTATGTGTTGCATGAAGTAGTTACAGCGTTCTAACTTGTCCCAAAATATCAGATGATTCAGAGATAGTTCGAAATCAGGGTTCAGATTCAGATTATTAATAATGGCACGTCGACAAACAGACATACTAGCACACATCCAACACACCCCGGCATGCTGTTGATCTACTGGTGGTACTTTGTTGTCGATCTGATTTGAGAATATGTGATCTATCTTATCGATGATCTTATGATTGGTAACGATCTTATTAAAATCTGTTGCCTGTAGAGCATTAGCTGATACGATGTATGTTGGATCGTGTTTAATTGATTCGATGACTTTCTCTACAAGTTTTATCATTGATTGGTTCATTATTTGACTTATTGTAGCATATGTTCATTTTATTAAGTTTATTAAAAGATAAAGTAAAATTAAGAAAAATAATGTGGTTCCGATTCTTCTGGTAGACAGTAGTGATCCTCAACTGTTTCGAATTCGAAATAATCATCATCATTGTCATCATCAACTAGATCATCATCTATTAGATCATCATCATCAAAATTGCCATCAAGATCATTGTCGATACAATCTTCCATGAAGTCGTCGTAATCATAGGTCAGAGTAACAGGTGGTTCATTTAGGGATTTCTTTATCGCGTTAGGATCGATAAAATCACAATCCGAGATGTCAAGTCTATCAGGTTCCGACATACTAATGTGGTATCTATGATCGATTTCAGTAAACCACTTTGCCATTTCGATATTCTGATTTAGACATGTAATATGAAAGGCTTGATGATTGTATGCACTTAAATCTACTTCCCCTAAATTGTAGATGTATTTAGCAACATCCGATTTGTTCGACATACATGCATTCCTAAAAGCTGCTTCTGAGTTGTAATGTATATCGATATACTCCTTGTTTTCCTCATAGTATGCGATGATTGGATCTGGTTTTGTTTTTGCTTTTGCTTTCTCTAAACACATTGCGATGACCGAATCATTTATAGGATTTTCATCTGGTTTTGCTTTCTCCAAACACATTGCGATGATTGCATCTGGGGTTAATTCATCATTTATAGGGTTTGTAACTAGAACTGGTTCACTTTTACGAACCGTATTTGATTTGCCCTTTTCCAAACACATCGTAATGAATGAATCGGTGCAACTTCTCTTAACACCTTCTAAGAATTCCGGATCATCGAGATTACTCAGTTCAAGACATTTTTCAAATTCAGCTTCGGAATCACCATGAAGTTTCGGGTTAGTGTTGCTAAACAAGGATCCGAGTCCGTGACCATGATCATTACCGTGATCGCGATTTCGACGATTGTGTTTAGGGGTGTTATAATGGTCATGAAGTTTCGGGTTAGTGTTGCTAAACAAGGATCCGAGTCCGTGACCATGATCATTACCGTGATCGCGATTTCGACGATTGTGTTTAGGGGTGTTATAACGATCGTGATTGAGGTTAATACGTTCAATTCGTTGATGTGAGCGTCGATCGTATCTGTCCGAGTGTCTATCACCTCTCAACATGAGTAACGGATCTTCTTCTCTATCTTCAAATTTATCCCTCTCATCTTTCTCGTTCTTTTCATTATTCATCGTGTGAAAAGATTGGGAGTTGGAATCATACTGTATCTGACGATCTATCTCATTCATTCGTTGCTGCATCCCCTGATGATCGGCGAAAGGACCATGATGATATGGAGACTGAGGTCCGGATCGAAATCGAGATTGGTGTTGAGGTTGAGGTTGAGATTGAGATTGAGATTGATGTTGAGATTGATTCAAGAATTGAAGCATTCTGTAAGCATCCACATCGGATAGATCCGAACTATTAGGATGTGGTGATGCGATGGTTGTATTCGATCCAAAAAGAAATGGATATTTGAACGGTTCGTTGTTTGTCGGCGTAGACATAGACATAGATGTAGACATAGATGTAGACATAGATGTAGACATAGATGTAGACATAGATGTAGACATGGACATAGATGTAGACGTATTATTTATGATCAGTGGATCTGGGGTATTGTTATTGTGTTCAGTATTCATAATTAGTGCCTTTAATAGGAGTTTAAGGTATCTTTACCCTTTAAAGTCCACATACAGTTACATTTTCAATTTTTTGTTAATGGTTATAAGGTAAGGAAAATGACAAGATGTGAGCAATTTCATTATGAACAATCATGTGTGGGGTCGAGCTTTAGCTAACCGTTCATTATTACTTGATAATAATTTCAGCGTATAAATAAACGAGTCAATCGAAGTCGGGGGAGTCTATTAGTTGGAACACCTTTGAGTATCATCATATCCACCACAAATTCAAACTGTACCTCAGCACCTACCTTAACATGCTCCGCCAGATCGGTCGGTGTAATAATACGAATCAACTCACCATTTTTGTAAACAGGAGTGTTGATCTTCCATTTATCATGATCGCCATCGATTGTTTCGGTCAAGTAGTGTTTGAATACGACGTATCTTTCCGGAATACCCGGTCTACGTATGAGTTCCCCATCATCTTCATCGGCGTCGTGTACTCGTGTCTTGATCAGTGGATGATATATGCAGTTTTTAAGAATCATTGTTGATTGATCTCCACTCTCCTTATCGATATTTATTAGATTTACTGTATTACCCGTTGACGAAAGATGCAAATCAAACTGCCTCATCGTATTAAATAGTGAAGGGGCATTATTGTTTTTGTCCCATACTTTGATATTATACAGATGTTTTTGTATTGGATTTTGGTGATATTGTATATTGAATTTTGTCATAGGTTGCCATTCTAGTTTGATAAAGTCTGTTCGGATAAATACAGGACCAGAACTAAGCTCATTGATCATGTACACCGGAGTTACACTAAAAGAATGTCTATTCGTATCCCTCACGATATCTTCATCGATCGGAACAACATCGAGCCTGACCTTATTGGGATCGAATACATCGATATTGATGACCGTCAAGCCTGACAATTTTGAATTGTGTGTGAGACCTGGAATAACATCTGTTAAAAGGTCATTATCGTACTGTACTATCAAAAACGAATTGTCGTATCCCTTTTTGATCTTATCAATAAGTATCTTCAGATCATTCTCAACAATAGTATGACTACATATCTGTTTTATGATGTACGGAGCACGAGCTGATAATCTACCGAGACGAGTACCGTTAATGAATTCTAATACTTCATCGGTTGATGGATAGTAGTACTTATTGGTAACGACGTTAATGATTGCATCTAGTTCTAAACGATTATCGTCGTGAAAATTCTCTAAAAGATTTAAATTTAGATAGTATGTATGAAATGTTTTGACCAATCTGTGTATCTTACTGAATCTGTTCAGAGTATCTAGATCTTTAACATTGATGGTTTTAATGAATGCTTCGATTCGTTGTGGAGTAACAGTGTATCCCTTTAACATCATTTTAACGATACGGTGTGGGGTACAACTTAAACTGATATCATCGATAATGTTTGTCCTATTAGATTTTAGACATCCGATCGTACACTGAAGGGTTTGACCATCAGTAAATGCTTTTACAACATCTACATCGAACTTGTCTACGCTTGATCTGGGACCCTGGCTGACCATGATGATCTGGATGTTTCGTTTGTAGTTAGCACAGTACAGAGTGATGACATTCTGTTTAGTACTCCACAAAATGTCTTGGTATCCTGTGATGATCAAAGCAAAGCACAATCGATGTAGTACCACACATGTTTTATCTAAAATCTCCGCATCTGTCTGACCATGAACCCATATATCGATATCTGACCAACCCTTAACAGAATCTCTCATACATCCTATTAAAAATCCCCCTGCGATATAGACATTACCAGTACGTTTCATGAATGATACGAACATATCATCCAGTACACCATATGAATACTTACTAAAACGTTTGATGAGGGTTGGCATGTCTAATACAAGATTCGTATCGTCTATTGGGTGATAGTGTTTGCCGGTAAACGGTATGGTGATCCATTCTTTAGTGCTATTCACTCGATCGAGGATCTTGTAGAAGGTAATCGAAGTACCACAGTGTTTGATTATGTCCATGCCTAATATATTTTTAAACATATCATAATCTAGCTCGATCTGAAAATAGTTCATCAGATCGGGATTTGATGCAAACACTTGTAATATTTGATTGTGATATTGGGATTGTTTATCATTGACCAAAATTTTGATATTGGCAGTAAAAATCGCTTTGAACTTCTCAACAATACCATTACATCGTAGAATTCGAAAAATAGATATGATGACATTGTAAGAACCAACATACATTACAATGAATTGTTGATTGAGAAATCGATTAAGGTATGCATTATCATCTTTGGTTGGTTTAGGTATAATTTTAGTGTGACTACTCAAATTACCACCGATTGCGTCAAAAATGAATTCGATCAGATCAGGTGTAATGTGATGTTCGAAATGTGATGGAAGTTTCAGAACTAAATCGTCATTGACATTAGAACGACTCAATAGTCTCGCCAATGTAACGCTTCGTTCGATATGTTTGTTGGTGATACGATGTACATGATCAAAGATTCTAACAGTGTACATAGTCATGTATTGTATTATGATTTTAATGAT
>Ga0302280_1000888_pt1 | contig 25897 bp, 13 predicted proteins | sample III_Fen_E1_1_FD_198771 | JGI IMG/M metagenome (GOLD analysis project Ga0302280, IMG submission 198771) | Peat permafrost microbial communities from Stordalen Mire near Abisko, Sweden - III_Fen_E1_1 | ecosystem: Environmental > Terrestrial > Soil > Wetlands > Permafrost | place: Sweden: Abisko... | reverse complement strand
TGGCGTGCTTGGCAGTTTAATCTCAATGGCAGTGTCTTCTCCCATTTCAAAATCATGAATAATATCAACTATGTAAGGCGGGTTTCCGTAAGGCGAGAAGCAGCTGTTTTTTACTTCGGTTGTTTTGCCTCCGGTTATAAAATCCACCTTATCTAACATTATGCTGCCCGAGAAATGCTCATTTACTATGCGGATATAGGCCAAGTTAACTCCTTCTTTTATCTCTTCAAGAACTTTAGCGTATGTTGTGTTTGGATTAGCAGATTTTATTTCAATGTGGTAATCGTTTCCAAAATTGACCTCGTTCCTGTTTTTGTAGTCTAACAGGCGACAGATAACACTCCTTCCTGATAAATGCGATACATACAGTATTATAGGAAGGATTGCGCCCATACGTTTTATCGCTTTGATTTTTTGGCCTTAGCGGTCTTCTTTACTGCGTTTTTGCTTGGTCGCGTTTTTACATGTCGTGGCTCCGTAGTATCGGTAGTGATTAGCGACTCATTTTCTGGTTCTGGTGTTTTAATTTCCGGAACGGCAGCAGCAGTGGAGGTAACGACTTCTGGTTTAGGTTCCATTATTTCTGAAGGCATAGCTACCGTATGTCTTTCCATCCGCGATGTATCTACCCACGATGATTTATCTATCACAGGATAGTCACCTGCCTTCTGCCTTTTTTCAATCTCTTGAAGCGTAGTAAGGATGTTACCCATTATCTCTTCCGTTTTAGATGGAATAACGTCCTTTAATCCTAATACCTTTACCGAATCATCAACAGGGTAATAGATGGATCCGCCTGTTTCTTTTACGTAGTTTTTAACTGCTTGTGGCTCTAAATTCGAGAACACGGATGGTATTCTCGGTGTTGAATAATTACGCTCCGGTTTACCGTTTATTAATTTATGAATCGGTGAAATAACAGTGGCAGGATATATGTATAACGTTAATGTTGTTTTGCCGAGCATGTCAAATTCAACATGCGTCAAAGCATCGATTTTTAACGGATATATCAAATCAATGATGCCACATTGCTGTTGAAACGGAGAAAATGAACATGATACCGGAACTGGCGTTGAAACTAGCTGCCCTTCCATATTTATAGATGTAATCCTCCAAGATTGCTGTACTTGGTTAGGCGTTTTTACGTCAATCAGGCGCACATATGAACAACTAAAACAAGTTGACAGTGTATTAGAAAGAATTTGCTGATAACTAACATTTGTATTGCCTGATGTAACTTTTATGTTTGATGGGTTACCATGATTCGGTAAGTGGCTATTCATAGCCGCCCCGAAAATAGTAGCGTTGGTTCTCTTATTAGATGTGTTTTCAACGCATATAATAATCGGCAACGATGCGGACGGCACCATACTGCCCCATGAATCACTAGTTGGCCTGTCTTGTTGCTTTGAAAACTCGTAACGTAAAAGCATTTCCTTAAACCACTCGTATTCCTTTTTCAGCCTCTTATCGGTTTTGAAAACATCGGAGTTGGCATCCCTGTGGTCTTTTAATGCTTTTTTTGCAATTTGGTGCTTCTTAAGAAGGCTTTCGGATTCAATAATCATGATTTTTTGTGTTTTTTGTGTATTTTGGGTCAATTCTATAAAGCATGTATTCAAATGAGGCTTGAGACCATGCGATCATCCATCCTCGCGAACAATCACCGTAAAACGGGTACAATATCAATAGAGGAAACATCAATATTAGGGCCTCAATAGAGGTTAGCGCTATAATGACAAACATTATTGATACGCAAAATAGATTGAAGATTAGTTTACTCATTGGTACTATACCCTTTGCTCACGGTTTATTTTTCGCTGGCTGGCGTCGTAGGTGTAGTTTCTGGTGCAGGTGTAGTTGTTCCTGTAGTTACATTTTCCGGTTGCGTGGATTCAACAGGCGATTTATCAGTCTCCACTACAAGTTCCTTGTCTTCACCGCTTATGGGTGTGTCGAGTTGCTCACCTGTTGGAGTTATTAATGCATCGGCAGCGGGTATGGTTGTATTGGTTACTGGAATTTCAGTATTAGTAACGGTAATCGAATCGCCTGGTATTGTAATTGTATTGTCTTCCGGAACGGTATCAGTAGTGGAGGTACAGACATCTGGTGCAAGCGTACGCCCAGTATAAGGGTTGCTGCTAATCGTTATGGATGGGTCTGTATCCTCCCGTACGAAATCAGCGTAAATATACATTTCCAACTTTGTTTTGCCGAAAATATTAAAGCGTACGTCTGTTTTGCCGTTTATTACAAGTGGATAAATATAATCTATAATGCTGGGGTCTTGTTGAAATGGCGTAAATCTGGCGGATGCTGGTAGTAATTCATAAACACTCTCCCCGTCTTTATTTTTTGAGGATGAAAATGTATAATCTTGTTCTGTTTGACTTATATTCTTAGAAATAAGTCGTATGTAGCCACATATTATCGGGGCAAATGTAGTATTGGATAAGATTTGCTGGTAAGTTACATTGTAGTTTTTAAGTATTGATTTAATTTCTATATTTGATGGATTCCCATAATTTAACGCGGTAGCATTCTTCTCTCCGTCAAATAGAGTAACGGAAGTTGGTTCATCAGATGTATTTGTTATTGAAAGAGCAATAATAGGGGACTTAGTGATAACAACGGTATGTATTACTGGTTTTTCGTCCGGAACGGTATCAGTAGTGGAGGTAACGACTTCTGGTTCCAATGGCGCATCTTGTTGTGGCTTAGTAAATCGCTCCGCAGTGGCCGGTGATGTTATATTAGTTTCCGGGTCTTTGTATCCTGATGTATATTCCATAACGGCTGGTTCGGGAATACCCTGTTCCTTATTGGAAGAGTCAACAGCCGGATGTAGCGGTGGTGTAATTGTAATTGGCGGAGCTTCGCTCTTAATTTCAATACCAGGAGTTACAGTAGCATCAAATGTACTGTTAGGAATAGACTCCGTAGGGAGTGCCGTTGAACTTGATGACTCATCCGGTATATCTATAACTATAGTGTTTGATTCCTCTTTTTGTAGCGGTGGAGTTAACGCGTCTGGTACATATATCGGAACGTCGTCCTCTTCTTTATATGCCATTAATTCCCCTTGTACTGATTCAAGGTTCATCCTTGTGTTTACGTTAGCTGGTTCGCGGTGTCCACCATAAGCATGTTGGAACTTTAATATTAATGCGGATGCTTTACTCATGATTTTATTTTAATCGGTTATGAGTACAAAAGTATGCACTATATTATCAATACAATGATACTCGTAAATATCTTATTAACAACGATATTCACAAGAAAAAGAATACAATAAAAACAACAAAAAAGCCTTAGAAATAAATCTAAGGCTTCAATAGCGCGGGTGTATGTGGTGCTGCGTTATTTTTTGTAGAACCGCTTGTAGGTTTCCAGAATTGTGCAGCCCGCAAAACGCGCAAGCGCGTCCGTTTTAAAAACGTGCCGGGCAGCCGAGTACGAGAACGTGCGCGAGTAGTAGAAGCCGTAGTTGAACGAAAAGCCGGACGACATATCGAAATAAGGGTAATATTTAGCCTCATTAGAGTTCCCGTAATCAGGATCCCAGCCTTCGTTGAGAACACGAGCGAACGTCTTTATTTCTTTATAGGCTATCTCATCTGCCTGGTCACCGTTGTTTCTGCAATTCTGGAGCCAATCAGCATAGTCAATGCCTTCAATCTCAAAGGCAGCACGGATAGACGTGCAACGCTCGATAATGGGCTTCTTTTTGCCGAAATTATTGATAAATTCACGGAGGCCATTAGCCTGCTTGTTAATAGTTTCAAGCATCTCCAAGGCCTCCTCTTTCGTTTTTGGTGTGTTCATGGTTTTATTTTAAAAAAATTTTAACATCTCTGTTTTAATGGCACAAAATTAATACAAAAATCAATGCGAAAATGAAGTTGAATGAAAAGTTATTAACAAAAAAAGCCAAAGGCATCAATCTTTGGCTTTCAATTCAGAGGCGGGAAACTATGGTAGAAATATCGTCATTGTTCTCCGTATGCCTGTTTGCGTTGTATTCCACAGGTTAACACCAGCAACAGAGCAAGAATCATTCTGATATGTTGTTAATGCACTGTTTTGGCCTATTCTTTGAAATACTGTTTGATCCTTAACAGAAAAAAATGCATAGTTGGTTATTATGTTATTGGATACTTCCGACACTTGTATCTTAAAAGAATCTACCGGACATCCTATGCTAACTATTGTGTCGGCTTCAACTGAAATTGATTTAGCACCTGTGGTATCAAAGACACCATATGAATAGCACTCCTTCATAGGATGATAGTAGCATTGGAATCCAGGACAAAGTTGAGTTAGCATAACAGAATCGTATCTCTTATTCCCTATTATCGTGGTTATGCGTATCATCTTGCAATTCCTGGAAATAGATTGTTCCCCGAAAAGTGCTATCAATACACGGAGAGTTATATGTGGTGCTGCAAGAGGCGATATTTGCGTGATATTGTTCTTTACCAGTAAATCATACTTGTGATGTGCTGATTCAGCAGCGGGCTGTGGCGTCAAATCCTTAGAGCATCCGGAAAATATATAGATTAGCGAAAAAACGAATAAATACTTAAGTGTTTTCATGTTGTTTGATTTATTTTATGGCACAAAATTACTACAAAATAATGCAGTAAGATGAAGATAGCGAAAAAGTTATCAACAATAAGCCAAATAGTGTTGATTTACAGTATAGTTATTTTACGTTACTGCGCCTGGAAGTTTTGGGGCGCTATATTCACGAATAGTGCTTCCGTTTTCCAGAGCATCAGCGCTATTAACGGTTTTGTCCGGGTAGAAATAGATGGTAGTCGTGCTGTCTCCTGCCATGCCTAATACTGCCATGCCTATCTTAGTTAGGGCGTCCATCTTTAATGGATAGATTATATCAACAACACCCGGTTGTTTCTGGAATGGAGAGAATGAATTGACTGCTGGGATAGTGGTAGACACCATCTGGCCTTCCATATTTACGCTCGTTACGAACCAAGGTTGTATTGCTTGGCGAGGAATATCGTTATTAATGATACGAATATAGGAACAACTGAAGCTATTGTCTATCATGGCTTGCAGCATCTGATTATACGTTATAGTGCTGTAAGTTGATGTAATTACCGCATTACCAAAAGCGGGAGGTAAAAACTGTCTGGCAGCCGCATCAAATAATATAATATTCTCGGTATTCGTCCCTATATTAGTAATAGTGATAGCTATTGGCAATGTATCCGGCAATAGTGAGTTCCCCACTCCGTCCATATTTGACTTCTTGTCTGGGAAGATACTTTCTTGATAGTTTCGCCCATGAAAGAATGATGCTTCCGGACTGTATAGGGTAGTGGATGATGCTCGCATGATTACAAAGATACTCTATTTATTTTTAATGACATCCGCAATCCGATGTTATTGCTCCTCCGGCCAGATATTTCTTCTGTGGGCAAGCGAGCGAAGCGGTAATACCGGTGTCTTTCCCAAGATGAATAGTCTTGTAGCTATCTTTCTCCATCGCTACTGGTGATAATTGGCGGAAGCGATAGGTATTAACCGTTTTATCAACTTTAGCATATTTGTAATCGTGCTTTTTAAGCCACTTTCTTGCTTGTAGGATATTGAACTTCTCCTTGTCAAAAATAATGCTTTGGATAACACCGCCTTTATCTCCACAGAACTTCTTATGGTCTGGGTGGATATTGGATCCTTCGATTTTTAGCCGGCTGTTGCTTTTTACATCTCCGCCTTTTGCGTATTCGGCTTCTACTATGTTTTCAGCCATATGAATCGTTCTGGAATCAGCGCTTGTTTTAGCATTATCCCTGGTATCATGCAAAACATCTAAAGCGATATTTTCCTTGGTGTCGTGAATTTTATCCTTCGTTGCTTTTTTTGCTTTAGCGTATCCTTTCTTGGATCCTTCATAGCCTTTTTTAGCTGCACTTTTTACGCTACTGGCTGCGGACTTGGCTTTATCCCAGATACTACCGCCTTTAGCATATTTGTCTTTATGCTCCAATAGTGACGCTTTTACATCAGCAGGAAGGAACCTGTAACTCATTTTAGCTATGCTATCTATTGATGCTGGTGTGTGCTCTTTATCGGTATACTCAATAAAGTGCATTCTCTCGGCGCGGTCTAATCCGGCCCATATTTGCTCGGGAGTTTTATTTGTGACTGGGCCGCCTTTTGCGAATATCCGTTCGGTGTACCCCTCTGATTTTAGTTTCTCGATAGCTTTTTTGAATTTTTCCTTGTTTTGGAATGCTTGAATATCGTAAAAATCACTACCGTCCGAGTACTTTTTTACTCCATCATGATAATTAATGAGGTATCTAGTCTTTCCCACGTTGCCTTGAGTGTAGTATGTTTTTGTACCTACTTCTCCACCTTCAGCGTATTGCCCTTGATTTATGTGCCCAAACACCTCATCTTTTATATGTTGAGGTAATTCGGAATACTCCATCTGAATAGTAGTATCAATAAAATAGGGGTCATTTGATTCCTCCATTTCGTTGGTATGGTCAATCAGGAAGTGCTTCCTCTGTTCTAAACTCCAAGCATCGTTCCAAACTTGTGCAGGTGTAAGCCCATTGTAGTTATTAATAGACACTTTATATTCCTGTTCGGCGGCAGCCCGCTCTTCATCGGTTAATTCTCCTGTAGCGGATTCAATGTCCACCCGGCGTATATTCCCAAGATAACTATCAGCAATATCATCTACATCCATTTGCCTTATCCTAAGTAAATGTTCGTCTGATATTTTTTCTTCGTCAATTAACTGATTGTTTTTTTCAACGATCTCATCGTAAGTCATAGGGGAACTATCGCCTACTATATACCACAATTCTTCGCTTTCAGGAATAACAGGCGCACTTTCTTCCGAAAAGTCAACAGCGTTTTCAAAACGAATCTGTATCTCTGCCGGTAAACCGTAAAATTCTTGGTTCACCGTTTCATCTGATACTAGCTCGTTGTATTCTCCTGGTGATAGGTTATCTATAAGCCATTCTTGTTTTTCATCAGTAGTCATAGCATCCCATCTGGCGGCAGCGGTGTTTTCTTCCGTATTCTTATCAGTAGTGGAGGTACTGAGACCTCCCGGATATTTATTACTTATGTAATCCTCGGCATCTTGCAGGCACTCGTATTTAGTACCAGTTTTGCTTTCGGCCCCATTTATTACAGAAACGAAGGTTTGTGAACCGTCCTCAGTAACTTTGGTTTTTACCTCAAGTGTGTCACTACCATAAGTAGCGGTATATGTGGCATTAGATAAGTCGCCATCTGGTTGGTTTGATTCCCAATCTAATGCAATCGCTTCAGTAGAATCGTTTTTACTTGAACCGTCAGGGTTGTGGCTCTGCTCATAGTCGTATTCTGACTTTAACTGCTCTTGCGATTTAGGAGTGTATGGATTCCCATCTCCTCCAATAGGCATATCATCACCTCCACCTGTACCTCCGGCTATATCTCCACCTTCTTTAAATCGCTTTACGATAGAACTCATTGGCACATATACACCACCGATAAAGTCATTCTCCCAAGTACCTATTTCAGCATTATTTCCGTCAATACTTAATACGGTAGGTCTGTTATTTTCAGATTTACTAATGATTTTTTTGGCGCCTAACGTATACTTCACTTCGCCTCCTTTACCGTATTCACCTCCACCGTCTATTTCTTTCAGTTCTGATTTAGGTACTAGTACATTAGCCTGTAGATATGGTGAGTATACTAATACCATACTGCCGCTTCCGGCCTCACTAATAACGGTAACATCATCAACAACTCTTTCTGGATGTTGCGATACCCCGTAAGTATCAATATGGTATTTTTTACCATCATCTATCTTTCCTCCTGCGCCGTATTCACTCAAAGCGCCAGCGGCTTCAACCTCATCGTATTGCGGTTGAACTTTAACATGATGTTTGTCACGTAACTCTTCAACAGCCTTTTTATAAGCCTCTTCTTTGCTTTCAGCCTTAACTACAAATGCCGGTATTGATTTATCGGGAATAGTTCTCTTGCCTTCTTTCTTCCATGTAGTTATTATGTAACGTCCACGTTTAATCTCATCTAAAGTTATTTCATTAGCATAAACAGGGCCACCTTCAGCCATTTCATATTCAGCACCTATAGAATGAGAATACCCCCTAAGTGATTTATGTGAACCTTGATGTTCTGTTGGGTACCAAATAGCCCGTCCAGTACGATTTAAAAACGCTTGAATTTTATCCTGGGTACTCTGCATTTGAGTTTTCTCATTCTCTTTCATGCTTTCAATAGCGGCCACGATAGATTCTTTTGGAACTTCTATGGTTACGGTATCGCCGGCAACAACTCCTCCTGTAGCGAATTGCTTAAGTAATCCAGTAAACTGTGATTTCAAAGCCTCTTTTAGTTCATCGGTATCTTCCGCTTTTAAACGTAATGGGATACCGTTACCTATATAATCTTCTACCATAGACCATACTGATCCATTAGGGAATTTTGGATTCCACTTATGGGTAGTGTCGTAACTATAATTAACTTTCAGCATTTTATTGCCGTCATCAAATTTAGGTAGTTCCGTGTAGAAATCGTATCCTATTATCGGAGAACCTGATTCTCTGTGTGTTTTTTCAACGGTAGCGCCTTTGTACTTAATCCCCATTTTAGTCAACGTCTCAACTACAATAGAAGAGAACCTTGTTATAGGGAAATCTCTACCGTCAAGCATAACACCTGTTTTGGATTCAATTTCTCCACCTACTTCAAACTTTTTATGGTTTTCAATAAATTTTAATTTATCAATACTGAAAATGCCTGATGGGCCATTTCCATCGTAGAGGTTGCCGGGGCCTTCAAAGAATAGGTCAACATTTCCAAATAGTTTGTTGCGTTTCCCATCCCCAACTGCATACGCTTGACCAATTCTGCCCGTAGGTGTTTTAAACCATGCGCCTTCTTTTATGTCTGCGATGGTGGCAGGCCTTTCAATTTCTCCGCCTTCTTCAAATTGATTTGGATTCACGAGTCTGTTGGCTGCATCCTCCCGGGTCTTAACATTTACCTCTTCCAACGGAATCATTAAAAAATTAGCTACCTTCTGGTCATCCCATGAGCCTACTAATTCAATAGCGGCTTCTTCTCCCATAGGTTCTACTTTTGGTAATGCGGCTTCTTCGGATTCCACTAGTTCCACAGGGACTATGCCCTTTTCAAGGTCATATAGGTATTTTTCACCTTGTCTCGCCTCGTTACCTTCGGTTTCACGAACTATAGCCTGTGTGTTAACTATGGCTGCGCTTAACTCTTCTGGAGAAGCGGGTTCGTCTTTTACCTCTAATTTTATACGCGAAAGGGTGGCCGCAGCTTCGTTGCGTATCTCTTCGGATACATTGGTATTTTCGGATAACCTCTTTAAGGCTTCTTGGTCTGTGTGTGCTGTGTTTGTCATTCTTTCTGGTATTTCTCCGCCTTGGGCGTATTCTGTATTTTCTTTTTTGCCGAATATATGCCCGCTCTTTTCATACCAATAGTCGGTTGTTTTGGAGCTTTGCTTGCCTTCTTTACGTAATTTAGGCCAGTATTCAGTCATCAATATATCGCGGGCGATTGCTTGGGACGGGGAACTTAAATCCTTATAGTCAAATAGCAGAAATTCACCTTGCTTTGTTTTGACCATTTGCCCTTTATGTTTTTCGTAATCCGTAAGTTGGCCGCCGGATTCATATTCGCTTCTATGTGGAGCATCAAATTTAATCTTGCTTGGGCCTCCGAGTTCTTCAAGTTTTTCATGGGTTACTAAATACTCTTTACCGTGAACCTTAATTTTAAAGTCTCCACCTAAGCCTGTGCCTCGGTATGTAACCTTCCCGAGTTTTACTTGTTCTTGGGTATCGGCTGGTAATTTATTAATTTCTCCGCCTTTTTCAAAAGTCCTGACGGCTTTCCAATTATTTAAGAACGTAATCAACGAATGCATGTGGCTCTCTTTCTTGCTTCCACCCCGTTCATATTCTACCCATAACTCCATTAATAATCGTTGGTCATCAGTCAATTCAGGAAGTGGGTCTGGCAATCTTTTATCGCCTACCACCCAAAACTTTTTACCAATAAGTATCTTCTCTCCGTCCGGTAACTCATACACGGCACCTTCTGGTAGTGCTTGTCCTTGTTTTAAGCGTGTGGAAACACCGCCACCTGCGGCATATTCTTTTTCGTATTTACCCTTATGGGCAACACCTGTTTTTAAAGTCTCTTCCGCTACAGCCTTCCAGGATTCGTATGCTTCTTTAGATTGAAACATTTTTTCATCAGCACGCTTTATGTATGATTCTGTAACGTAAACAACAGCAAAGTCATTTCCCGAACCGGATACACCGATGTATTCAAGTTCATCCAGCCTCTTAGCGGACTTTTCTTGTTTTTTGAATTTCATGGATTCAAGATACGCTTCACTGAAATCCCGGTAATCACCGGCACTTCCATGTTCTCCTATGGTAGCATAATAATCTACCTCGTAGTATTCATAAACGCTTCCGCCTTTTGCAAATTCAGTGGAATTAACACCATATTCTTTTTCAGTATGAACCATATCTTTGTATTTTTCTACAATGTTTTTTATTTCATTATAATGCGCATAAACACGAATCCGGTAGTATCCGTTAGCAACAGTACGAAGTTTTGGTAAAACCATGCACTCGAAGCCTTCTTTCTGGCAATCCCCCATTACGCCAACCATATCATCGGCTGATTTACTTGATAAGTACGTCACTTTTCGTTCTGTTGTGTTTCCCATTTTATTTTTTACGTATTAAATTTACTTCACGTCCAAACGAACTCAAGTCGCCTGTTATCAATTCTCCGTTTTCTGCTTTAGATGAAATCCATGTAGCCGCCACGTTCTTTCTTACGTCCAGAACGGTTACTTTTACTTCTTCCCCTACTGCGTTGTGTCCCCATAGAGTATCTCCGGTATGGACTTCTTTTTGCAACACCTCTCCGCCCGCTTCAAGTTTACGCACTACGCTATCAGCTTCTACCATTCCAAATCTTAGTTCAGCCAGAACTTTCATGTCGGATATAATCTCTTCGTATTCGGCCCGCATTTCCTTATCGCCGGTATTGGCCTGCTTTTTACGTAACTCCAATATCTCGCGCTTGTAGGATTCTACCGTGAAGTATTTTATAGGGTTTTTATCCCTTTTCATAAAGTCACCGTATTTAACCAGTATAGACGATGCAGGGAAGTCTAATCGTAACCGGGCTAAAAAGTCTTCCGGCGATGATACATCATTTACTGATATTTCATGTCCTATGCTTGACCATACATGGTCTGACATAAATACCGCTATAACCTCATCACCTTTCTTTGCAAGGATGCGTCCTACTTTGCCATTATCGGATATTACGCCTGTGAACGTAAGTTTATCAGGGAATTTACTTGCTACGTAATTGTATTTAACGATATTTACCTTAACGTAAGTAGTACCTACTTGGAACACAACGCCTCCTAAATCGTATTCAGATAAGCCATAAATATCAAATCCGATCAGTTTGGCATCTACCGGATTGTTGGCCAGGAAGAAATCAGATAATATCTTGGCCCCATTCATATAAGCGTTCTTTAACTCATTGAATCCTGAAGGGGCCTTAATGAATACATCTTCCCCTAATAAGAACGGTACGTTATAGAACATTCCGTAAGTAATATCTTTAATCCCATCTGTGAAGTTAGCATAAGGGAACATATCCTCATCGGTGTACATAACGTAAGAGAATGGGTGCGTACCCATAACAAAAGCGTTCTTGTATAACTCGAACATTTTTTTACCTGATTCCGTAAGAACGTACTTATGAGTGATGTTGGTTTGCTCTAAAGTCGGCAGTGCATCGCGGTATCTCAAAAACTCTCCTTTGCCTAAATCAAACAAGGCCGATAGTTTCTGGTATGTATCCAGATGGAAGTTATCGTAAACAAGCGATTCTACCTCTTTGTTAGCTACAGGAACCATTTGTGCAACAGGCGCTGCACTAATACCCCAATTACTTAAAATGGAGTTTACCGGTGCAACTGCTGGCTCGGTTTTAGTTATCCCCCAAGCGGCCAGAACGTCTGTCTTACTCATCACGGGTTCCGGCTCCGCTGCCTTGGGCTCTTGGTATGTTTCCTTGAGTTCCTTCTTGGCTTCCAGAATAAGATTGGTCTGTTCCAGGTATTTATCTACCAAATCATTTTCAGCATCTAAAGCCTCCGCTGTTTCATTGGTATTAGCAATAATAGCATCAATCAGTTCCGCATCACCCGTAAATGCCTTTTTAAGCACCGCTGGTGATATGTCAAATTCTTTTAACAGTTCTCTAATTCTCATCGTTTCTCACCTGTATAAGGGCGTTAGTTTTAGCGAATAAGGCAACCTGGGCATCAAGGTCGTATGCTCCGCGTGCTGCTTTTTTCTTGTTTTTTTCTTCCAATGTTTTTAAGATTTCTTTTACCCGCTTCTCTTTGTTGCCTGTCTTCTTATTAACCTCATCCAGATTAGCCTTAGCTTCCTTGTTTTTGATTTTCAGGTTATCTACATTACCGTTTAGTTTTTCGTAGAAATTCTTAATAATGGTAGCCTTCAATGGCTTCACCTCGGTCTTGGATGTATTTACACCGAATGATGTCATCTCCATTAAAAAGGCATCCCAAGCGTTGTCAAATAATCTGTTATCATCCGATAATACCTGTGTAGGGAATATATCGTAGAATAACTCGGATTTGTCTTTGCCTTTCTCATAACCACAGGAAACAAGTGCTTCCATAATTACCTGTAACTGGGCCTGCTTTTCTTCGCCGGCATTTTCATAATATCCTTTACCCATCAGTTTATCTGCAAAGTCACGGACGTTATCACATGCTCCCTTGATTTCTGATAGCGGTGAATATACGAATACAGGTTTATAATCACATTGCTTAGGAACAGAGAATATAACTTGACGAGTCTTAGTTACTGTTGATGGTGCTGATTGCGTTTTTTGATTAGAACCGCTTACCGCTCCTTGTGGTTTAAAGTAATCTATTAACTCTTTAACTAATCCAATAGCCTTATCACTACCAGTAGTAGGTGTTTTGTATGGAGGATTGATTTCAAAGAAGAATTTTTTAGATAAATCAGTAGCTAATCCTATTGGATACCCATATTTCTTCAAAAAGTCAAAACGTTCTTGTTGAGGCATATTATCCCATGCTTTGAAAATGTCGCGGTCGACATCTCTTAATGTCCACGCAATACTCCCCGTTACAGGCAAATCTTTATGGCTCTTGAACTGCAAAAATTCATCGTAGTCATTACTATCGCCCAACCCTTTTATAAACTCTAACCTTGCAGGTGGAGTCCATTCATCCCAAACTTCGGCTCCGAGGTTTTGAGTGGCATCCACTAAAGAAACGGGTGCTTCTTCAACGCCTTTTTCTTCTGCTGCGCTTGTCGCTAAAGCTGACTTTACGCTTTGTGGAAGTAAATCATAATTCACCACGAAAGAGTCCCCTTGGGCTGCATGGTATCTAAAAAACTCTCTTTTATCATCCTCCGATAATTTACCCCAGTACTTCTCTCCTTCGGTCTTTAAAGCGCTGGATTCTTGTTTCCTTAATATGCTTGCTATTAAATCTTGAGTGCGACTAGGAAGCGTTTTGTATTTAAAGCCTGCTAACGAGGTTGCTAAATTATTCTTAGTTAAGAAATTAACCTTCTCTCCATCATTCCATGAATCCCAAACTGCTTGAGGTGAGTTTTGTTCTGATGCTTCTTTCTCTATGGCATCCTGAATATCTGTACCTAACTGGGTAAACTTCATATCAGAACGTTTTACCATAGTATTAGATACTTGAGTAACAGGAGGTATTTTTAATCTTGTTAACAACGCATCGCGTGATGCTGCGGCTAAGTCATTCCATAGTTTTTCTCCAGGAGTTGCTGTGGTGGAGTTTCCATCTAACATATCCCTTGTGCCTGGATTTACAGCACCTCCCCCATATTTATTCTCTAAAACCTGACGGTCAATCTCAGGCAACTGGTCAAAACGCAAAATAGAACGTGCATCTAATGTCGCGTCATCGTAAGGCAAGTCTGTTTTTAATTGGGCCATCAACTGTCTGCGTTGAATAGGAACACGTTCATTCCATGCTTTTTCTGCTTTATTGGAATCAAAGTCAAGCGTACCTTGTGCCAGTTGTGATGAACCTCCGTTGAATTTAGCCTGTAATGCTTTTCTAAGCGGATCCGGCAACTCAAAGAAATCAAGGTTTTTGCCTATCATCTTGTCAAAACTACCATATTTAGCCCTCCAATCCTCAGATTCTTTTAAACTCATTTTAGGTGTTACAGTATTCCAGAACTCTTTACGTTCTGTATAATCCATATCTGCCCACATATCGGAGGCGGTGTTATAGTTTGGAGTTTCTTCGGTAATAGTTAAGTCAAATTCATGGTTGATGAATTTCTTAACATCTTCATCGGATGCCAGGATGTTTTGCTGCTCAAGTGTATCTTCTGCAACAATCTTTTCTCTCATAGCGGAGATAATTTCATCCTCCTGGCCTTTATTTATGAGTGTAGGCTTACCTGCGAGTTTTATAGCGCTTATAGTATCACCAACAATATCCTTGAAAGCATTTTTATCTACCAATTTTGCTTTTACTTCAGTCGGCAATGCATCATAACTCAACGGAATAATATCCACCGTCAATTTAGGTTCAAATGAATTTGCGAAGTTTGTTTTGTTTTCAACTGATAGTGCCTCCCACTTTTTAGCGGGGTTACCGAGTTTAATAGTTTTTATGGTATCTTTTACGATATCCTCAAAAACATCTTTGCCGATAAGTTTTTCTTTTGCTTCGGTAGGCAACAAATCATAAGGAGTATCCGTAGTAGCCTCAATCTTGTTGGCTATTAAAAATGTCTTCCTGTCTTTTTCGGATAACATCTCCCAGGTTTTAGCAGGGTCTCCTTGCTTGATAGCTTTAGCTACCGTATTGGCCTTTTCTTTTACCAGTGCTTTGTCATCCAGTTTAGCTTTAATAGCATCCGGCAGAGCGGTAAAGTCAAGAGTGGCATTGATAACATCAAAAGTATTGGCCGTTAAGAATGCGGTACGCTCTTCTGGTGTTAGTTCAGCCCATAATAGCTCAGGGGTTAACTTTTTAATACGTTCAACCGCTTCGTCCACCTTGTTCTCTATCATTTTATCGTAGAGTTCAATGCTTGCATTTTCAATAGCTACAGCAGCATCTATTTCGGGTTGGGCAACAGCGTTATAATCTTCAATACGCTTTTCTTCTACTCCTATTCCCTCATCAATCTTGGCTTGCGCAATCGCATTAGCATCAGCTATACGCTTACGTTCGGCATCTAACTTGGCATTACGAGCTTCTTTCTGTTTGGCTCTCAACACCCTCATAGCGGGGCCTTTAATATATTCAGCGCGGGCAGCCTCAAAGCCTTCCCTTACACAGGCTTCGCCTATAACATTCAGGTTATTGATGAACTTTTCCCATTTAGGAAGATAAGTACCGATATATTGAGACAAGTCTTTGTAAACTTCCAACTCATTGGTATAACGGGTCTTTAACCCGTTCATGGAGTTTTTCTCCACAGCGAATATAAGTTCGGCTCTTCTTGGTAGATTTGTTTCCAACTCCAGTTTCATCTCGTTGTAATCCAAGTTATACTGGGTGGTATTCATGTCAAATACGGTACTCTCAAGCATTCGCTTAATCTGGCGTATCTTCTGGTTTACCTTAGCGAATTGGAAGCCATCCAGGGATCCATAACTCATTACGTAAACAATCCGGATATTCTTAAACTTATTACCTTGTCTCCATCCGCGACCTTCCACCTGCATAAGTGTAGATGGTAAATAATCGGCTTGAAGGATATAAATAACACTAGTATTTAAGTGTAAGTCCATACCTTGCTTAATAGCAGAGGTTCCGATAAGAACTTGTATTTCTCCTTTATTGAACTTATCCCTTATAACATCGCGGGCTTCATCCTTAGTGCTTCCTGTTACAATAGCAATCTTGTCGGCCGGCAAAATATTCTCATCAATCAAATACTGCTTGAATAACTCCAGCGGAGCCATCCTTTGAGTACCATACTTAAACATCTGCCTGTTAAGATATACCAGCTGTGAGCTTGGGGTTGTGCCATTGGCCTTGTGATAATCCAATACGGTTTTTATACACTTAGCGGTATACAACAGTTTAGGGGAGTTCTCAACAAATATCTTCGGTGCGTTAGGAAGCAGTTTGCCGGCACTTGATAACAGCGGTGGTAAGTTAATGCCTTTAATGTCCGCGATGTACGGAGACAGCGATATATTAGCATCGGCACCCATAATCTGCATGGCTACCGCTTTCTGTTTGGTTTCTTTATTTAAACCACCTTTAGTAATAGCTACGCCAAGGTTACCGGATTTACGGTTGATGGTTTCGCCTTTTTCGGCTTCTTCGGCTTCAGCCTCTGCACCTTCCTCTTCTTCTTCAACTTCTGCATCAACGGTATCCCTCTGTTCTGACCAGGATTCTACGAGCGATGGGTCTTCCCCGATTAACTCAATAAACTTATGAGGATTAGAGGTGCCAGGGTTCATAATCTTGATAATCTGCCCCGGTGCTATATCCTTGAGTTTGTAAACATCTTCCAAGAAGTTAATTTTCATAACTTCTACGGTAATGCCATCCTGCTCTTTTTGTTCCTGCTCGGCTTCAGCCATAGTTTCAGTATCCAGTTTACCGAATACATCTTCTATGGTTTTTTCTCCGTGCAACACTTCAAGAGTCAGTTCCTTGCATTTCTTCTGGTAATCATTGAACTCCACATAAGCATTTACATCCTTACAGTCTTTCAGGATATTAACGAACATGCGCATATTCAAATCAGGCAGCGTGAATTTCTTAGGTCTACGCTTTTCAATTTCAGCATCCCTAATCTTGAAGTTCACAAATAAATGCAGGAAGTTACTATTAGCTAATACGTTCCTGTACTGGCTTACACCCGGGAATATATCAATACGTGAATTGTAGGTTATATCGGTATCCCAAACCTCAATAGCATAGTTATTTATTAAATCAAATACACCCGATATACCACATTTTAACATCTGCTCATAATTCAGAATAGAAAACACACTCATCATCTGGTAAACAGCGTCATCAGTAAACGGTGTTGCTGACAACAGCATGGTGTTAACGCCTTTACCGGCAGCCCTGTTTTTATTTTGAACGTGACGGGCTATGGCTAATGTATTTAAACTTTGAAGTTTTACTGAGCCATGTGATGATGTGTAATACTGTAAAGAAATACGCCCTCTGGCGGAACCGGAACGAATCCTAACAGCCTTAGTCTCATAATTCATAGGTCTCCCTTTCTTATCTTTCTCGCCAACCTCAACCCCGCGCTTACGGATGGTTGAAATAATATTGTTAAAGTTACCTACTTCATCTACACCAAAGCAGTCAATATTAAGCCTTTCAACGCTTATAGCATCGCTGAAAATATCCGTTCTATCGTTATCCTTTTGAGATTGGGTTCCAACACTGCGGTTATGCCTGAACTTAGTAATGTACTGCATCCTATCGCCACGACCTTCTCCTGGCGCAACATCGTGGCCTTCGGCTTTAAAATCTTCAAGACTATCTTGCATAATAGCAAGTGACTCAGCACATGAAAGCGGGTCTGCCCTTAATACATTCAAGGCACCGTGAGTGCAAAGAATAATAGTATTCTCCTTCATTACTGCCGGCAGGTAGGTGCCAAATTCATCTCTGGCCCACACACTGTTCTTTTTTACGTTAAGGATAACGGATTTTGAGAAACCAATGGAGTGGTCTTTCCTGATTTTGTCTTTCGCCTTTACGGTACGGTCTTTCTTGGTTTGAATTAAATCATCAAGTCTTTTTATCTCTGGCTTTGTTAATGGATTACCTTTTTTATCTAATGCTTTTTTCTTTTCTTCTAATCTATCCACAACAGCCTTTTCTGACCTATCTAATGAGTTGTATTCATTTTGTGTTTTTTGTGAATAGTAGTTATACATTCCACTAATTTCATCAATGAATCCGGTGAAGAACTCTTGATATAGGCTCTTATTCTCCCAACTTGGAATAGCCGAAGCCAGTAAGTCTGTTATACCTTGAACTATAGTATTATCAAAAATATCTAATTGAAACCCATGTGAAGCCATGAAATTATCAAAAGGCGACTTGTTACCGATAAAAGTCTTGCGATAGGCTTGTATGGCCTGTTCCTCAATTTCGGTGTATTCTTTTAATGCATTTTTATTTCCAGCACCTTTGCCGACAAATATATCTTCCCTGGCATTACCCAGCATAACAACATTGAAATTTTTATTGGCACCACGGAAGTTTTCATCACCCTCTATTTCGCGCCTCCACTTATCATATACATTTGATTCAACGGTCAATAAAATTCTGGATGCTTCCCCAGTATTAAAGAGGTGTGAACAGAACATTATAAACACTAAGCTTTTACCCCAACCCACTTCATGTCCGACTATTAAATTGTTACCCCTTGAAATGGCGGTTTTTACACCTTCTTTTTGGGACGGCGCCAACCTGAATGTTTCAGTAAAGTTCTTCCCGAAATACCTTGTATGCTCAACGAACATCGGAAACTTCCTCCAGTTAGGCAGCATAATTGAATTATACTCTTTATTCCAAGCAAATTCAACATCAGTTCTGATTTCTTCCGAGGCCATCTTTGACAACCACAGGTTGAACATCGTATAGCAAACTTGAGTAGCGCTTGACTTGCGGGCATTCAAGGCACTGATACTTGCTGTCTTTATATCGCGGCAAGTCCTTTCCCAGTCAAGACGGGCCTGCGTACAGGCGGCTTCCTGTTCGGGAGTCATATTTTTATTTACAGATGCAGGAATAAGTTTCTTTCCGGTTACGTCAGGCGTATTGTAGTACAGGAAATATTTTAATCCTGTATCAAGTTCTGTTTTGTCGGCTTTGACCTCATAATAAGTAACTTCCTCGCCGTATTCGTACTTGCGTCCTTTTATTTTAGCACCTTTATCTTTTGCGTAGTGTCCATCACCATCCCACATACGGTTGAACCCGAAAGCGGAAGTTAAACTAAAGTCAATCTGCACTAACTCTCCTGGCACCCATTTGTCTTTCTTGAAAGTCCAACTTTGATACTGCGGAAGTTTAATAGGATGCGATACAGGTTCTCCATGTTCATCGTTTATAGTCCAGTTTGGCAGGATGTAATTCAAGATATAGTTCATATCACTATCAGGCGTAACGCAAGCGTCAAACAACTCCTCATAGCTACCTTTGAACTCATTCATCAAATCGTAATCCTTGCCGGCATCGCGCATCCATTCATAGAACTCCCGGAATACACGGTTGTTACCACATAGTCCCATACGGACGTTATTGCCTGATACAGGGGCCGCATCTTCAATAAATCCTCCGCTGGCAGGGAACTTTCTCCATAGGAAAAAACTATCAGGGCTTATCTGTAATTTTGATTTTACTTCATTCGGATCTTCTTCATCCACATTAATAATGAGCCTTGTAGGTTTAGCACTATTTAAAGCATCAATCTGCCTGCGAATAATTTCATCGCCCGCTTCTTTACCGAAATAACTCTTAATATTATTGGTGAAGTAAGTATCTGCATCGTGACTCACGTCAGAGGTTATTTCCCCTACAAGCAGTTGCATTTTATCGTAATAATTACCGTTGCAATAGTCGGCAGCGAATGTGTACTTAATGTCTGCGGTGTTGCCCGTTAACTTAATATCTTCAATACACAGGTATCCGTCTTTTATAAGTTCGTCAACCAGGTATTCGGTATATTCAGCACATGAGTATCCCAGTATTTCTTTGGATAGGCTATTGTATTTTTTAGTTTTACCTTTAGCTACAAAGAAAGCTATAAGTTCTACTATGGAAATATCTTCGTTGTTAATCCAGAAACAATCCCGGATGGAATAAATCTTCGAAGTGTCAACAATCTTTTCGCCTTTACGGTTGGTTAAAAATGTACCGTCAGGTCTTTTCAGATAGTCATCTTTATCTTTCGGGATATAACAAATATCGGTCTTGCCTTCGCATTGTTCCTTATTGGTATAAGAAAGCACGTATTCTTCACATTGTGCAATAAAGGTGGCATAGAAATCCTCCTTGGACATTTCCTGCGCGGCCTGTAACAGCGGGTCGGATTCAATAACGGTTCCGGAAACTAATTCCAGTAACTTTTTCTTTGATGCAGCTTCGGCAGCGGCCATCTCCCGTATGCTTCCAGATGATTGTGTAGATGCTGATTTACCAAATACCATATAAGAAAGAAGTGCATCTTCCAGGTTTATAGGGGTAAGGATAGAGAAACTCTGCTCCTCGGTACCTTTTATGGTTTTCTGTAAAGTGCCGCAAACAATAAGCAGTTCGCCGGTGGTATCATTTATTTTTACTGTGATGTTATCTGTAGCCTCATTATGAAGGCTGGTCATCAGATAAAATGAACGGTAAACATCCATAATATCATAAGCAAACGTATGGTCTCCTATGGTCAAAAACAGCGGAGCATCAGCATCTCTTTCAAAAGAAGCGTAATAATCAACACCTTCTTTTATGCCGTCAAGAAGCGGCTTAAGATTATACTCAACGGTTGTTGTCCAGTAAGAATCGTTTTTGAAATGCGATAAGTTATCAGAAATAATTTGCTTAACCGGCTCAACTTTTTTACCATCAGCCCTCACATTTGATGAAACTGTACTGTCTACATCAACATATTTTTGATTATTCTTATATAGAAAATTGGCATCGTCAAATTCTTCAACCCCGTAAACAATATGTGTGTAGCTATTAGGCTTAGGACTGGCTAAGTACCCATCCATCATATCTACAAATACGGATTCGTTATTTACGAAATTCTTGGAGTTAATGCTTGATTTTTCAAATACCGTTCTTTCAGGATTAGCATTATCAAATAAACGATACAGGGCTTTTAAGCCCGTCAACGGGCTATACGGGATAGGAACATCAACAGGCTCGGTACCTTTTAACTCTCCTTCTTTTAATAAATTAATGTTCGGAAAGTTTTCCTTTTGAGATTTAAAAATAACGGCCAGTATCTGCTTTAATACGGGCTTGTCGTCCCATAATGAAGTTGGTAGTATGTTGTCAAAATAACCGAAAAACGAATCCTTGTCATCATTGTCAATATCGTAAATTCTTGACTCAAAAGCGTCACCACCTTGCGGATCGTTATATTTATCCGCATACTCCTTAAAAAATTTAAGTATATCCACCATTAAGTCAGACACCCCCGCTTTTACAAGCAGGCCTATATCGCTTAACTTCTTTTTTCTTACTTTATCTTTGTATTCCGCAATCGTCATGGTCTAAGAATTAGTGTTCAAAATGCTGTGTAAAATAGAATCAATGGTGCCCGTTTTGTCTTCATAGTAGCGCGTAACAACTTTTTGAAGCAACTCCAGCCGGCTCTCGGCGGAATCCAGGTAATCACCTAATGCCGCTTTATTGGTTTTAATCTGTATTTCAATAGCCTCAGTAACATCACGGACTAACTTAATCCGTTCTTCTATAGGCGCTTTTTTAAAATCTACTGGAAAATCCATCAAACAATGTATTATACAGGGCGAATATCAATGGAGTTATCCACCAATATTTCACCTTTATCGTTAATATAAAAATTTTCTTTTTTGTTGTACCCTAGATAGATACAACGAAAGTTTTCTTTTAACATAGGTTGCTCTTTCAACTCATATGGCTGGCCTTCCGTCCACTTGGCATCACTGACGCCATCTACGTAACTCTTGATTTTACCGTCCACAAGTGAACCTGATATGAGTACGTGGTTTGTATTCTCCTGAACTTTAAAGTACGGGGATACATAATTAAATTCCACTCCTTGATTCTTTGCCATTTTTAAAATTTATATGTTTAATTTTTAAAATTAATTTGAACTTACGGGTTTAATAATATACGCCTTAAAGTTGATGTCTTTAACGATAAGTTCGTTTTTATTCCTGTCTTTTGCTATTTCAAGTCCGTACTTAGCTAAATCAAACGACAGGAACTCTTCGTTGTGTTCGTCCGGGATAGTTAAGCATATCACGTCATCCGGGCAAATAAACTTGGAACCCCTTACGATGCAGTACAGATAATACGGTAACTCGGTCAGTTCTTTATCGCTATCAACCGCCTTGTAGTAATCATTGTCTTTCTCGTAGTTAACCATGATAACCTGGTACTTATAGCTACCAAAAATCTCCTCTCCGCCCTGGGCCTCATAAGGCAAATAAAAATAGTTTGCTATGTTACCGAACTGAACATTGAACTCCCAATCCAACTCTGTTTGCTGTAAAATCGCCTTGGACGCAAGATAGCAAATAAAGTTGTTGTTAAGGCTGAATATTTCAGTATTCTTCGGGGCCGATTTTAGAAGTCTGGCGCCAAGGTTATTTACCGCCATTATACGGATGGGGGTAAATGTATCATAAAAGGCATAAACCTCATCCTGAAGCAACTTCCATATCTTAGCCAAGAAAGTATCCGGGTAGATAGCATCAACGCATCCTGTGTATTCGCCAAGCACCTCCGCATCGTGTCTGGAGTACTGCGCATCATCGGCATGAGATAAGCCGGCGGCGTAGTTTTCTATATCTTTATCTTTGTCGGTAACCATTTTAGTCGGTATCAATTAATATTACTTTTCGAAACTTGGCAGGATTAGTTGCCGGTGTCCTTCCTTCTGCTCCTTTTAGCGTAACAATTACCATATGGTCAAGAGCCAGCGGGCTGGAATCGGGTGGCCAAGCAACGTCACCATCCGTAAACACAACGGTAGTAAAGTCAGAGTCTTTACCTTGTTCCTTCAACTCATTCTTCATGGATAACAATAACTTGAACCCTTCATCAAAATTAGTTCCTCCACCTCCGGATAAGAAAAAGTTTTTCATCTTATCTTTTGTTATATCCTTAAAATTCAACCTGTTTTTCACTTCGGTATCAATTTCCAATACTTCTCCTGTGTATTTTTTTGCAATAGCCGGAAAGAAACTAACCATGTATTCTATAACGGGCTTGTTTTTATATTTAACCGTTGCACCCCACATACTCCCAGAAGTATCCAATAAGCAGTAAACGGTATTATGCCTTACATTATGCTTGCCTTTATCTTTATACCCCACTTTCCAGTCCAGCGTGTCGGTCTCTAAATCCCTGCGGGTCTTCCGGCGTTTGAACATTACCTTGATTGACTCTCCGAGTTCTTTCATCCATCCAGGTATAAGCGGCTCTACAATCTTAATCAGGGCCTTTTGATTTCCTGTTCCTTTTCCCGGAGGAGTGAACACTTCGGGTGTGGCCTGACGTAAATCTCCCCACTTAACAGGATCTGCTATGGCCTCCCTTATAATATCGTCAACATAAGAAGTGGCAACTTCGGCTTCAGCATCGCTCACATGAGGATGCGTTTCAAATATATCGCATACTTGGAACTTCTTGTGCATCGCTGGCTTTTTGCAATTATTTTGCTTCTCGCGGATAGGCGCAATAATGTCCGACAGTTCCCTGTCGACTTCCATTAAAACGTTATTTAGCCTATCTTCCGGACTTAATTTCATCTCTAATTTCTATAATCTCTTTTACTTTTTTATCAATAAAGCCTTTCTGTTTCGGAGTGGTCTGTGGCAGGGCTTTAATATTATTCAACCCGGTTATGGTCTTTTCGATTTTATCCAGCGTTTTCTTGTCCTGAATTTTTTGGGCTATACGCTTTTCGTCATCCGTTTGTGCTGTTCCTGTTTCCCCTGGTTTGCCTCCTTCGCCTTCTACGGGTTTTGCTTTTTCAGCCCCATCTTTACCGTCTTCACTTGGCTTGCCTTCACCGTCCTTACCTTCTGATTCTCCGGGTTTGCCTTCGCCACTTTTGCCGTCTTCGCCATCTTTCTTGTCGCCTTCCTGTCCTGAACCGCTTTTACCTTCGCCTGATTCTTCACCCTCTTTACCAGAACCTTCGCCACTTTTTTGTTCGCCTGATTTATCCCCAGATTCGCCATCTTTCTTTCCGTCCGCGCCTTGTGGGCTTTTTTCACCTTCTTTGCCGGAACCATCTTTTTGCTCTCCTGATTCGCCAGCAGGCTGTTGGCCTTTTTTATCGCCTTGACCTGATTGCGGGTCACTCTGTCCTGCTTTTTGTCCTTCTCCCGGCTTAGGTTCGCCTCCTTGTTGACCACCTTCCTGCGGTTGACCGTCTTGAGGTTCACCTGATTCGCCGCCTTGTTGTTGTTCCTCCTTATCACCCTGTCCGCCCTCTGGAACATCTTGCTTTTTAGCATCCTTATTAGGATCATCCTGTCCACCTGAACCACCTTTTGATTGAGGTTTTACATTGGCCCTGTTTTTCATTTGAGGCGGTTGCGGCATTCCTGCACCGCCTCCGCCTGGAGGTGGTGGCGGCTGTTGCTCAACCGCAAGCCTTATGATATCAACAGGTTTTACGGTAACAACGCCCTTTTTAGTTTGAATATCAACACTGGTTGGTGTTATCCCGATAACACTTCCTTCATCTTTAGTTCCGGCATTATTAAATTCCACATAATCACCTTCGGTACAGAAGCTATCACCGAACCAAGTCTGGATTTCTTTCTTGGTATCGTTATTAATCCGGTAAACAATACCCTTATCGGTTTTTATCTCTTTTTCAACTTGCCCGAAGTCGCCTTTATATTTTCCATTGTAAATAATGATACATGGCTGCCCTTCAATAGAAACCCACTGTGGCGGTTGACCGCCTCCGCCTTTCTGTGCTTCCGGCGGAAGGTCAATAGCATCAAAGCCGCCTAAAGCAGATAAACCGCCTCCTTCGCCCTTCATCGTGTGCCACAGGTTATGTAGTGCCCTCCAGTCGTAAACTAAGCTTGAGTTCGGAGCGAGTCCCATTTCTGGAAGCGTTGTTTCTGGACGAATAACCCCATCTCCTAGTTTCCTATCTGATTCACTTCCAATACCATAAATAGTCCTCACAATCTGGTCAAACAAGTCATGGTCAAGGGTTGCATTAATACGGATATCCATACAGATATTTATGCATTGATTGTGCCCTTCCGGATGAGATGTGTAACAATCCTTATTCATTATGTGCCCCAACTCGTGCTGTATACCTACGATTATAAGGGGCTTATAATAAATCATGTATTTAGCGATGGTTGGGAATATAATCTCAACCCTCTTCTTATCTGGATTAAACCAACTTGCGAAAGTATATCCAGATGGATTATACACATAAGTAATCTTCCCATGAAGTTTTACCAGCGGAAGCATCTGCTTGATTAAGTCATCAGCCTCGTCTTGTGTTAACGGTGTCAAAGAACGGTGTATTACCTCTGGTGGTAATTTATCGTAGTCAGGAACAGCGGCCTTTAATTCAGCCCTGTACCATTCGTCAAATTCATTATATGTCAAGAAATCATTCACTATGCGAAGAATGTTTCTACTTTTTTACCATATAATTTAATGTTCGCATCGGTACTTGTCTTAGCCCCATTTACAAGGAGGTCTACAGTGCCGCCCATCCAATAAGTTTTGATGAAATTATACATTCCTTCATCACCTACGGATGTTCTTATAAGACTCAATTTATCCTGCGATACAAGTCCTGCTATTTCAGCAAGACAAGCACTCATTGATTTACCTATAAGATTGAACGATGCCGAATCAGGCTTCACTTCATCCTTCGCTCCATAGACCTGATCCCTCGCTTCCTTAAATGCAGCAACATCGGCCTTCATGTTTTTGAACTCCGACTTGACCTTGGCCCAGAACTCTCCGGTTTGTTTCAACAACTCAATAACGATA
>Ga0302280_1000885_pt1 | contig 25929 bp, 24 predicted proteins | sample III_Fen_E1_1_FD_198771 | JGI IMG/M metagenome (GOLD analysis project Ga0302280, IMG submission 198771) | Peat permafrost microbial communities from Stordalen Mire near Abisko, Sweden - III_Fen_E1_1 | ecosystem: Environmental > Terrestrial > Soil > Wetlands > Permafrost | place: Sweden: Abisko... | reverse complement strand
CACCTCATGGTGGAGTCAGACCTAAGAAAGTGAGAAGGGTATAATATGGCAAGATATACAGGACCAAAAGCTAAAAAAGCCCGTCGTTTCGGTGAACCTTTTACACAAAAGGACACAAAAATATTGATGAAGCGCAACTATGCGCCAGGCGTACACGGTCAGGCATCAAAGCGCGTTTCTGAATACGGTACACAGCTTAAGGAAAAGCAAAAAGCAAAGTGGACCTACGGCATTCTAGAAAAACAATTCCGCAGATATTTTGAAAAAGCCAGCAAGAAGGCTGGTGTTACCGGAGACACATTGTTACAGTTGTTGGAATTGCGTTTAGATAACATCGTTTACCGTTTAGGCTTTGCAGAAACCAGAGCTCAAGCCAGACAGCTCGTATCTCACGGAATGTTTGAGGTAAATGGCAAGAAGGTAAACATCCCTTCATACCAAACCAGCATCGGCGATACAGTCAACTTTAGAGAAATCAAAAAGAAGACTAAATATGTTGAATTGTTAAAGCAAAAGATCAAGAGCGTCAAAACCCAGGAATGGGTAGAGACAAACACCCAGGAACTCGGCGGAAAAGTATTGAGCCTGCCGACACCTGAGCAGATCGATAACAAGATCAACACTCAGCTGATCGTTGAATACTACTCAAGATAATTTATTAATAATTTAATTTATAGGACCGGCGTTATAAGTATAGGAACGTTTCAAGAATTAGGACCCGAACCATACGAAATGCGTCGCACACAATGGAAGCAATTCCGCTGCCAAATAAAGTTAAGTTAGTAGAACAAAACGGTAAAAAGTACGTTTTTGACATGGAGCCTCTGTATCCTGGATATGGCGTTACGATGGGTAATGCGATGCGCAGAGTACTGTTATCTTCCATGCCAGGAGCCGCGGTTACCGCAGTAAAAATTAAGTGGGTAGACCACGAATTTTCTACAGTACCGAATATCAAGGAAGACGTAATTGAAATCATTCTTAACCTTAAACAGTTAAGGCTCAGAGTGCACACCAGCGAGCCTGTACGTTTAACCTTAAACGTAAAAGGCGACAGGGAAGCAACTGCCGCTGATATCAAAGCGACTGACTTGGTAGAGATAGTCAATCCGGAATTGCACATTGCCACTTTGGATAACAAGAGCGCAGAGCTTGATTTGGAAATCATCGTTCAGCAAGGTAGAGGATATGTTCCTGTAGAGATGAGAGAAAATGAAAAGCAAGAAATCGGAATGATTGCCGTAGACGCAATTTACACTCCAGTAAAGAATGTAAACTTTGAAGTCACCAACGTCCGTGTCGGACAGCTTACGAACTTTGACAAGCTCACTATAACTTTAGAGACAGACGGAACTATTACGGGCGAAGAAGCTTTGAATATCGCTTCCTTGATCCTCGTAGACCACTTTAAGATGTTCATCGGTGATGAATCATTATTACAGACAGTAAATGTCGGGCAAGTCGCAGAGTTTGTTCCTCTACAAGAGGAAGCAGTTTCTAAAGCTGAGACATCAATAAAGGAATTGAACTTATCGGTTCGTTCCCAAAACGCTTTAGAAAAGAATGGCATCCAGACAGTGGAACAGCTAAAGGCGATGAGCGACGAAGAATTTTCTAATTTAGAAGGTATGGGAGAAAAATCAGTAAAAGAAGTATTGGCGGCAATCGGCAGAGCCGAGTAAACCAGCTAAACAAAATATATGCGTCACAGAATTAAAAAATCTAAGAAACTTGGCAAGGGAATGGATCAACGCAGGAAACTGTTAAGATCATTAGCCTCATCGGTAATCATTTACGAGAAGATCGAGACAACTCAATCTCAAGCCAAAGCCATAAGAAGCTATGTCGACAAGATGATCACCAAAGCTAAGATTAAAACTTTGCATGGTAACAGACAGTTGATTTCGCACTTGAATTTGAACGCCGCTAAAAAGGCTATAGAAGTTTTGGCAGACCGTTATGCCACACGCGAAGGCGGATACACCAGAATATTGATTTCTGGTAAGAGCAAAGACGGTATGAATAAATATTTAGTTGAATTGGTATAAGCCGCAAAGAAAATTATATGATATCTCAGAAATCACACCAACCAAAAAAAATACAGCGTTCATGGAATGAAGTAGACGTTTCTGCTCAGACTTTGGGGCGCGTTTCAACCAAGATCGCTAACCTTTTAAGAGGTAAGCATAAGAGAGATTTTACTCCACATATTGATGGTGGTGATTTTGTCGTAGCAATCAATGCGGATAAGATTAAGATTACCGGCAAAAAGATGCAACAGAAGCTTTACTACCACTATTCTGGTTATCCAGGTGGTTTGAGGACAAAAGCTCTCAAGGATTTGATTGTCACTAAGCCAGAAGAGATTATTCGCAAAGCAGTTTTTAACATGATAGATGATAACAAGCTGAGGAAACCAATGATGCGCAGATTAAAGATAGTCGTCGGTCCTAAGCACGAATTCAAGATTGATAAGAAAATATAATCCAATGGCAACTCCTACTAAAAAAACTACAGTCAAGAAATCAGAAACAGCGGCAAAAACACCGGCTGTAAAAAAGGCCACTGTAAAAAAGCCTGCTGTCCACAAAGAACCTAAGGTACACGAAGAGGTTGATAAAGTGGAAGTTCTTGTTGATGCTCCAGTCGAAAAAGCTGAGAGTCCTGTTCAAGCAGTCGTTAAAGCTACGGCAATTTTGGATTTAAAAGGTAGATACGCTTATGCTGTTGGCCGCAGGAAGACCGCCGTCGCAAACGTACGTTTGTTCAATGGTGCATCCAATCAATCAGAAGTCAACAAAAAGAAGTTAGCCGATTACTTTAGCAAGAATGTCAGTTACATAGACACCGCTAGCGAACCTTTGAGATTAGCTGGTTTGGAAAAAGATTTATATTATGTTGTTAAGGTTGCTGGCGGTGGATTGAACGCGCAAGCCGCAGCAATTGCCCATGGCATTTCCCAAGCAATCGCAAAAACCGATGCTGATTTCCGCAAGGTCCTCAAGAAGAACGGTTTGATGACCAGAGACAGCAGAATGAAAGAAAGAAAGAAACCAGGTTTGAAGCGTGCACGTCGTGGTCCACAGTGGGCGAAACGCTAAAAGTTTATATATCAAAAAGACATTCAGAAATGAGTGTCTTTTTTGTTTGACATAACAAATAGTAATTTGCTATTATCTAAATACAAACGCCACACCCAGTCCACAAGGATCCGGTGTGGTTTTGATTTAAAGAAACAATATTGGTTTGAAGTTGTAATAATATATGTAACATTGTAATTAAACGTGTTTTATCGTCGAATTTATTGGTTTTTTGACAGAGTTCTAAATATTAAGTATATTTAAGTAAACATATGGAAAAAACATTTCATAAAATTTTTAGGGCATTATACCCCGCAAGAAATCCAGAGGAACTTTTTAGAGAATACAATGTTCCTCGTACTTTGAATTTGCAAATTCGTCTTACTCAAGATGGCTGGTTTGTGGCAACCGTACCAGAACTCCCAGGGTTAATCACACAAGCCCAAAGTCAGCATGAATTATTGGATATGGTTAATGATGCCGTGTTAACTTATTTTGATATTCCAAAAAGACAAGCTGATATAATCTATAATCAACTGAATATTCCGGGAATTCCAACAATTCAATACGAAGCTCAATTGAGAACCGCTTAAATGTGGGGAACTTAATTTCAATAGACGCCAGTGTTTAAGAGTATTTAAAAAATTAGGTTTTTACATAGGTGGCAAAAGATGCGGAATTCACGATAAATATTATCCACCAAAAGAAATAGCTGAAAGTCTGGTTTCTAATCAAGCACACTTCATAATGATACCCAGACATAATGAATTGCATGTTCAAGCCGAAATAGTAAAAGAACTCAAGGCTATGGGTGGCGATAAGCTAGTTGAAAAATTTAAAAAGTATTTATAAAATAAAACCGTCTCTCAAAGGACGGTTTTAAAATTTGACAAACTACCCTCCCCGTTTTACAATAAAGTCAATTAATGGGTTAATTTGAACTAATCTAGCAAACTATATAAATAATATGAAGCGGACTATATTAGGTGTTTTTGTTTCATTTCTGGCTATATCTCTAGTCTTTGGCTCACAAGCTAGTTCTGTCAAAGCCTCAACCACATATCCATCAGGATCATTAGTTAATGATGGCGGAACTATCTACTTTATTAGTGGCACAACCAAAGTTCCGTTCACCAATTGGCAATCTTTTGTTGGTTTAGGTTATTCCTTAAATCAAGTTACTAATGGTGATACCAGCGGTTACACCGCTAGTTCATCTTATATGATAAGTACAGCTGATACTTCTCATCCTTGGGGTAGTTGGGTTTCTCACAATGGTACAGTTTATTATTCTACTCAATCTGGTTTGGTTGGTGTGCCAACTCCTGCTATTTTTACAGCTAATGGGGGACAATGGAAATTTGTTGTTCCTGCTAACTCATATGATTTGGCAACCATTGCTTCAAGCACTACTTTAGCAAATAATGATTCAAGAGTTTATTCTCCAACAAATCCAAATCCTATAAAGGCTTGTCCTGCTTGGGGATGTAACGGACCGGAACCAACACCAACACCAACACCAACACCAACACCAACACCAACACCAATAAATAGTCCTATCGTAATTCCTAACATTACGTCGCTTTCATCTACAAGCGGTACGGTGGGTACGCAGATTACAATTACTGGTAATGGTTTTGGTGCGACTGGAAATAATGTGGTTGCTTGGATTAACCCAAGCGGAACAAATGCCATCGCAGCTTATTATACTTGGGCAAGTAATCTTAGCTCTACGGATGGCACAACTTTGACATTTACTATTCCAAGCGTAGCTCCATCTTCAATTTGTACCGTAGGAAATAATTGTCCATTAGTATCCAACAGCAATCCGGTTGCTTTAACACCTGGTACATATTGGTTGGCTGTTGACAGTGCTAATCAGACTGGCTTAGAAGCAGGTTTTGTATTAAATAGTTCCAGTACGACGCCATCTACTCCCGTAGTGTTGAATGCTACAGAAAATAGTTTATTTGCTGGTGGCACGGTCGCTCAAGGGTCAACAAATCAAAAAATAGGTTCTTATATCCTAACAAATAATTCCAATCAAGATACTACTTTGGGTAATATTTTCTTCGGAATAGATTCTGCTCTGTATGGAGGACAACCTGTTTTTGAAAATATTGTAGCTAAAGTTAATAATGTTCAATTCGGGCAGACACTGGCGTCTTTAAGCTCAGTCGGCGCTTATGCTTTCGCCGGTAATACTCCTGTGACAATTCCAGCAGGAACTTCTGTCACAGTAGACTTGTATGCGGATGTACCTATTAATGCCAACGACCCTTCTTATATTAATACAGTATCATTAATAGAGAACTGTTCTCCAACATCTCTCTATTCCGGTAGTGCTGGTTGTAATAGTGTAAGTGGTCAGAGTTTAACCATAAGTGGATTAACTACTCTGAATTTGCAAGCAAGTTTATCTTCATCTTCTCCAGCTTCCGGATTTGTAAGTGGTTCGGCAAGCCAACTGATTGCTGATTACAATGTAGTAGCTTCGGGTGGTAGTGCAACTATACAGGAGATGGATTTTAGTGTAGTCGGAAGTTCCAGTACGCCAATAACTGCTGTAACAGTAGGGAATTCAGTTGTCGCGGTAAACAGCAGTAATGCAGTAGCAGTTTATGGTCTAAACATCTCTGTTCCAGTAAATGGAAGCGGTACTAATATTCCAGTTTCTGTTAATTATGCACCAGTCGGTGTTAATGGTATTCCAACTGGTCAGCAATTTACTTTGAACCTTACTAAAGTGAAATGTGTTGATAGTAATGGAATTGCTTACGTGTTTCCATTAAATGTTCCTTCCAACCAGATGACTTTGGGTAGTCAGTCAGTAATAGCTAATGGTAGTCAAATTAGTGTAAGCTTAAATAATGCATTAACTTCGCCAGTAAACGTCTACCCAGGTGTTGCTAATCAGAAAATAGGATCTTTCATAATTAGTAACACTTCTAATATCAGTCCATTGGCCATATCATATATAGTAATGAGTCCAGCACCAAGTAATGTTGTTAATGGTTTTCAAAATTTAAACTTACGGGTTGGTGGTGTTCAGTTTGGAAATATTATTGCAAATTTAACATCCACAGGATCTGATACATTTATGGCAAGTAATCCAGTAAATGTCGTAGCTGGAGGCTCAGTTATTTTAGATGTTTATGCCGATGTATTAACGAATGCTAGTGGCAATACGGCAATCTTCTTGGACAATATAAATATAAGTGGTAATGCACCCACATATAGTAATCAAATTCAAGGACAGACCGTGGATGTAATCAGAGGATAATTAATACAGTCAATGACGTCGCTACACATTTAAATAAACATAAATTTATCAAAAGCACCCAGATCAAAATGGGTGCTTTTTTGATTTGACAGTATAAAGTTTCTCAGGCAAAATCAACCTATCCGAATTTCTCCAATCGGATAGCGTCCGCTCTGGCGCTTCTCTGCGATGCAAATGCCATGTCAAGATGTGTGGCTTTAGCATTGCCAGTGTTGAGTCCCAAGGAGATTGCTACGATCCAGATGAGACTCAATGAGACTAATCCGATGTTTGCGAAGAGATTTGGCTTGAACGCTAAATCAATTTGCTACTGGAAGAGCGGACTCCATGTGCCGAGTGATAGGCACCTGTTCCGCCTCTACGAGATCAAGCAGTGGCTTGACTCGGTTGGATGAGGTCCAAAAGTAACCAAAGCTCGTGGCGACTATCAACGTCGTCGTTGGTCGCCACGAGAAATTCCTAATAGGAATGTGTGTATCAAGGAGGATTTTTTGTTCTTTGCACCAGCCTACCCTTATCCGGTAGGTTTTTGCTTTCTTGACAATCTTTCTATTATCCAAATTTTTATGCTAAAATTTAGTTACTAAAATTAAAATAATAACAGAAATATGAATATGATTCCAAAGTGGTTAGCAGTAACTTTTGTATCAATATTGAGTTTATTAATCATTATTGTTGCTGTCAGCCAAATAAATACTTTAGTGGCACAGAGTAAGAGCGCGGCGAATAAAAGAACTGTAACTATCACAGCCGAAGGGAAAATTAGCGCTTCGCCAGATATGGCAATTGTATCGGCGTCTATAGTAAGTAATGAAAGTACGGCTCAGGCTACTCAGGATAACTTAGACTCACAATCTACAAAACTAGTCAGTTATCTAAAAACATCAGGCATAGCTGATGGGGATATAAACACTTCAGATTATAATCTATCTCCACAGTATGGTGATCAAAAAGATTACACAAAGATCACAGGGTATTCAGCTACTGAAACTTTAACCGCAAAAGTTCATGATCTGACTAAAGTTGGTTCCATCATTGGCGGTTTAACAGATAATGGTGTAAATCAAATCCAATCCGTAAGCTATACATTTAATGATCCAGATGCTTTGAGAGAGCAAGCCAGAGAAAAAGCATTGGCAAGTTCAAAACAAAAAGCTGAAGATCTTGCAAATGCAGCTGGTGTAAAGCTTGGTAAATTTGTGACCTTTTCTGAAAGTAATGGTTCTAGCATAACTCCTGTTCCTATGGTCTCTAATGCAATGTCTCTTGGCGCCGCCGCTCCAGCAGCTTACAAAGATGTATCTACAGTTCCAGTAGGTAACCAAGACTTTGTAGAAGACATCTCCGTCACATATGAGCTAAAATAGTACGGGCTCTTCCAATTTTGGCCGATTTCATCTGTAAAAAATAAAAGTTGCCATTCACCGTATGTAAAATACGCCTCATGGCAACTTTTATTTTTTCCAGCGAACTCAACCAAAATTGAAAGAGCTGACGAATTGTTATTAAAGTTTTTTGCCTCGTCTCAGACGAAAATCTGACGAGCTAATGTTTTCCTAATTTTTTACCACCTAAAGAATTCTAATCTTCCCAATCGTTATAGAAATATATAAATAAACCCAGTAAGTAAAAGTGGTACTCGAAGACCATTAGGAATACATAATTCCAATCAGTCTGGGGATGTTTGCGTGTTTTGCTCCTGAAGGGATTTGGGTTAAGTCCCTGAAGGAGTAAAACCGCAAACGGGTACCGCAGACTGATTGGGAGTAATACCCTGACCGGGTCTGAGAGTATCAGCTTTTACTTACTGGGTTTAAGTTATCTTTAAGATAACGATTGGGAAAAGATTATAAGGACTACTTGAGCAAGCCAGGACTAATAAAGTACTATATTGATACTGCAGACTGATTGGGAAGTAAGATTATAAAAACCATATCTTGTTAGATATGGTTTTTATAAATGGCTCTAAGTAAACCGTTAAGCCGAATTCTGTCATCCCAAAAGGGAGGATAATCATCTATCTAAGCGACCAACCCACCCAATAAAGGGTCTATTTGGTCTTGCACCAGGTTGGGTTTTCACCGCATTACATCACTGTAACAACGCGTGCGCTCTTACCGCACGATTTCAATCTTACCTGATTCCTGACTTACGTCAGGACCATCGGCGACATGTTTCTGTTGCACTGATCCCTAGGTTTCGCAATTTTGAGAAGTCACGTGAACTTTTCAAATTTGTTTATACCCGGCCGGATTTCCCGGTAACCTACTTCCAACGCTTGCGCGCTGGGGTGTCCGGACTTTCCTCTATCCTAATAAAAGGACAGCGATTATCTGGTTTGCTTAAAGCCTTGATGATACTAACATGTTTTTATAGAAAAAGCAAGTCAAAAATGCACAAGCAATCTCGCCATAAAGTGCTATAATGAATATATGAAGCGATCAGAACTTTTCTTTAATATAGCAGCAATACCAACAGATATCATTAGTTTGGCAATTGCCGGACTAATTTCTTTTTATATTCGTATAAGAGTTTTGAATAGACCAATTTATTATCACTTAACTCTTCACAGTTTTGCTCTTTTCTGTTTGGCGGCATTGCCAGGAGTACTCTTAATATTTGCGTTGTTCGGATTGTATAATCTAAGAGGCACCCGTCAGTTCTACTCTGAATTTAGGAAAATTGTTGCTGGTGTTTCTTTTTCTCTCTTTATCGTTATCTTGATTTTCTTTTTCGATCAAGCGATTTTTCCTTCGCGCTTTATTTTGCTTTCAATCTGGATAGGCGGTATATTGTTCGTTACCCTTGGGCGTTACGCACTGACTTTAATTCAAAGAATTTTTTTGAAGCATGGTTATGGTTTGCACAAAATTGTAATTATCGATGGACCAAAATCCGATTCTAGTATCATCAATGCCTACAAAAATAATCCGTCTTTGGGTTATAAAATAGTAGTAATAATGGAAGAATCTCCAAGTCTACTGGAAGAATTAGAAAAATTATATTTCAGCGAACCGATGGCTTTTGAGGAAATCCTCCAAGCTAATCCATATCTGGATCAGGATTTAAATTTACAGCTTGTAGAGTTCGCTAAAAATAAAGGATTGCTGTTCAGCTTCGTTCCTAACTTATTCGATTCGCAAAGGAACATGATCGATTTGGAATCGGTAAACGGTTTGCCTGTTATTGTCTTGAAGAATACGCCAATCGAAGGTTGGGGAAAGATAGAAAAAAGAATTTTTGATATCATCGTATCATTCACTGCCTTACTCATAAGTTCTCCTATATTCTTGATTGTGGCTATAGCCATTAAGCTTGATTCCAAAGGGAAAATTTTATATGTGGCTCCACGCGGCGGGTATCATAAAGATTTTACTTTTTATAAATTCAGGACGATGTATAGTAATATGAGCGTCGGTTCGGAATATGGTGGAGAAGAAGCCGAAGTACTGCGCAAAAAACTTTGGAAGGTCAACGCTAGGGGTGGGGAAAATGGCCCATTCTTAAAAATAAAAGATGATCCTAGGGTCACGCGAATTGGCAGAATCTTACGCAAAACCAAACTAGATGAAATTCCACAGTTCATAAATGTTCTCAAGGGAGATATGAGCATGGTCGGACCTCGTGCTCATGTTATCGATGAGGTCGATCGCTATCGAGATAAATATCGTCGCTTATTCAGTATTCGCCCGGGAATCTTTGGATTATCACAAATCGCCCAGTTATCTTGGGCAGACCTTCCTTTTGAAGAAGAGGTAAGACTAAACACTTTTTATATCGAGAATTGGTCTTTACCAATGGACATAACCATCCTGGTAAAAAGTTTTTGGAATATATTTTTTGGCAAAAAACAAAGAGAAGATTATTAGAGAGTTCTAAGATATAAAAATGAAAATTGCTTTAGCACACGATTCCATTACGCAACTTGGTGGAGCGGAGAGAGTGGTAGATGCCTTTCACGAGATCTATCCTAACGCCCCGCTTTTTGTTTTGGTATTCGATAAAAAGTTAAAAGAATATTATCAAGAGTGGACTATTGTCAGTTCGCCGTTGCAACATCTATATGATTTGGTCGGTAAGCTCCAACCTCTTTTGCCGTTTATTCCATTTTCTTTAAGGTTCTTTGATTTTTCCGAATTCGATGTGCTTTTATCTTCGAGTTCCGCTTTTGCTAAAGGAATAAAAATTCCAAAAAATGTCATTCATATAAATTATTGCCATACGCCTGCACGTTTCATCTGGATGGATGCTGATAAATATCTGAATGAAGAAGTTCCCGGAATTCTGCGCCCTTTAGCAAAACTTTTTTTGAAGCATTTCAAAAAATGGGATTATGTCGCGGCGCAGAGAGTGAATTATTTTATTGCCAATTCTCAAAATACAAAAGAGCATATAAAAAAATATTATCATCGCGAGAGTATAGTCATTCATCCGTGCGTTGATGATGCTTATTTTTATCCGACAACGGCAAAGGAAGATTATTTTTTGATGGCAGGAAGACTGCAACACCATAAACGAGGCGATCTTGTAATTGAAGCTTTTAATAAATCAGGATTGCCTTTGAAGGTTGCTGGCACGGGCCGAGCCTTGGAAAGTCTTAAGGCAAAGGCCAATAAAAATATAGAATTTCTAGGCAGGGTCAGCGATGATGAACTTAGGGATTTATATTCTTCAGCAAAAGCCTTTATTTTCCCTCAAGAGGAAGATTTTGGGATCATGCCTTTAGAAGCGATGGCATGTGGTACTCCTGTTATCGCTTATGGCAAAGGCGGTGCTCTAGAAACCGTAATTGATGGCAAAACAGGCATATTCTTTTACGAACAAAATGCAGGAAGCCTTCTGGTCGCTTTGGACAAATTCAATTCCTTGAATTTTTATGCTGAGGATCTTTTTGCCAGGTCTATGGAATTTAGCAAAGAAACGTTTAAGGTAAAAATAAAAAATGCCGTGGAGGAATATGCGAATAGCCGTTGATATGCGAAGCGTTGCCGAAACGGGCGGGAGAATTTCCGGCGTAGAAAACTATTTTATAAATATTTTCAATCGCCTGACTTTAGATGGCGGCGATGAAATTATTCCAGTCATAAATAGGTATAAAAGCGTGCGCTTCCCGAAGGAACTCAAATATTGTAGTAATTTAAAACAGACTAATATACCGAATAAGATTTTTAATGCGTTGCTGTATATTAGCGGTTACCCAAAGTTCGAATCGATTTATGGAGATTTTGATTTGCTTTGGATGCCTGACATCCGGCCGTTTTCGATAAGCAAAAAGACAAAGTTAGCGATCACCGTGCATGATATCTCTTCGATTGTTTCTCCGGAGTATTATTCCGTACAGCGCAGAATTTGGCATAAAATAGCGGATTACGGGCGGGCGATAAAACGCGCTGATATAATTTTTGCCGTTTCTGAATATACCAAAGAAGAGATCATAACCAAATATAAAATTAATCCAGATAAGATACAGGTCGTCTATCCGGCGGTGGATAGAAATATTTTTCATCCTTTAAAGGAAGACGATAAGGAAAAATTTGCGGATGTAAAAAAACGATATGGTTTGCCCGGCAAATACATTTTGACATTATCCACGATTGAACCTAGGAAAAACATCCAGACTTTGATTGAAGCTTTTGAACAGATTCAATCGGAAACATATTTGGTAATCGGAGGCAAACTGGGCTGGCTCTATAAAGATATTTTAAAGCGTATCGAAAATTCTCCAAAGAGAAAATTCATAAAAATGCTTGGTTATGTCTCAGAAAAGGACAAGCCATTAATTATGGCTGGTGCTGAGATTTTGTGTTACCCTTCATTTTATGAGGGCTTCGGCTTCCAGCCTTTGGAGGCAATGTCTAGTGGGGTACCGGTAATAGCCTCAACACGTACTTCCGTTCCTGAAGTCTGTGGAGGAGCGGCACTCTTGGTTGAACCGTATCACTCTAAGGATATTGCCAAAGCGATTGAACTTTTATTAAGCGATGAGGGATTAAGAAAACGTTTGATAGAAAAAGGCCTGCAGCGTTCCATGGATTTTAATTGGCAGGATTCTGCCGCGAAGATTTATTCATCTTTTAGGAATTTAAAATAATATGAAAATCGGATTAGATATGCGCATGGCCGATCCCGAATATGGCATCGGTCGCTACAGCCTAGAGATAGCCAAATCATTATTGGAAACCGACAAGAAAAATAATTACATATTATTTGTCAGAGATCCGATGAAGTTCAGAAAAGCGGGCTTTGAACAATATCCAAATGTTCGTCTGGTCAAGGCTGACTATAGGCATTATAGTTTTGCGGAACAGATTCTTTTTCCTTTTACACTCTGGCAGCAAAAGTTGGATCTTATGCATTTTTTGAATTTTAATGTCCCTCTGTTCTATAGAGGCACTTTTGTCGTGACGATTCACGACGTCGTCCACTTGAAGTTGCCAGGAAACAAAAAGAGGCGATTCATTCATCGTTGGGCGATGAAGAAAGTCCTATTGTCCGCTGCTCAAAACGCAAAGCGTGTCATCACAGTCTCTAATTTTTCAAAAAAGGAAATCATCAGCGAACTGCACATACCCGCTTATAAAATAGATGTGATCTATGAGGCAGTCACTCCTTTGGCGGTTAGCGATTCGGAGATAGTTGCTGCTCGTCAGAAATTTGCTATCACCAAGCCATATATAATTTTTATAGGAGTCCTGGAACGCAAAAAAAATCTGATTGCCTTGGCACAAGGCTTTAATCTGTTAAAAGAAAAGTTCCAGGTAAATATTCAATTGGTCGTTGCCGGTAAAGTGGACGTACATTACCCCGAAGTATCTGAAGCAATCAAAAAAATCACTTATGGCAAGGATATTATTTTGACCGGAGTAATAACCGAACGAGAAAAATATGCTTTACTTAACGGATCAAATGCGTTTGTTTCTGCTTCTCTTTTTGAAGGTTTTGGATTGCCGGGGGTTGAAGCCATGAGTGTAGGCGTACCTTTGGCCGTTTCTAACTCCGAAGTCTTTAATGAAGTCTATGACAACGGCGCAATTTATTTTGATCCTTTTGATCCTTCAGACATCGCTCAGAAAATAAATTTCATTCTTGCCGATGATAAGTATCGTTCACAAGTCGCCGACCATGCTTATGTGCGGGCACAAGCTTTTTCTTGGAAGAAATCAGCAGAACAAACTTTAGAGACATATGAAAAATCCACAAGATAAATCCGACAAAAAATTAAGGATAATTTTAGCTGGTGGTGGCAGTGGGGGATCTGTGGCTCCGCTTTTGGCAATCGCAGAATCTATTAAAGATTTGGCTGACGCCGAGGTTCTGATTATAGGTACTAAAACCGGCCCAGAAAGAATAATGGCGGATAGCGCTGGCTTTGAATTCAAATCTATTTCTGCTGGCAAACTCAGAAGGTACTTTTCTTTGAGCACTTTAATTGCTCCATTCTATTCCTTTGTCGGATTCCTTGCCGCAAGGAAGATTATTAAAAAATTTAATGCCGATATCGTCGTGGGTGCCGGAGCATACGTTTCTGTTCCTGTCGGCTATGCCGCATGGTCTCTCGGTAGGAAACTTTTGATTCATCAGCAGGATTTAGTCCCGAGTCTCAGCAATATTCTATTAGCGCCTATCGCTGATAAAATCACTGTCAGTCTCCCTGACTCTCTAAGGGATTTTACTAGTACGCATGTCGGTATTGTTCATCCAAAGATAGACGAAGCAGTCATAACAGAAGAAAAATGCGTTCTTACCGGAAACCCTGTAGGTAAAAAATATTTTCAAGCTTCAGACAACGCATCTAATGAAGAATGGAAGAACCAAGCGAAGTCAAAGTTAGGCATACATGGTGACTGGCCGATCTTGTTTTTGACTGGCGGTGGCACAGGTGCTGCGGCATTAAACACGGTTTTAGAAGAAGCATTGCCAGAGCTCCTACAGAGATTTGAAGTCGTACACTCTACGGGGAAGGACAAACATATAAACTTTACTGCAGAACGTTATCATCAGTTTGAATTTATTTCGGATATGTCCGAAGTCTATGCGATTGCCGATATAGTCGTTTCTCGCGCGGGAATGAACGCAATCAGCGAGCTCTCTGTTGAATCTAAAGTCGCTGTCGTTATCCCGATGCCCGATAGTCATCAAGAGAAGAATGCTTTGTATCTTCATAAAAAAGGTGCAGCAATGGTCTATGCCCAGGAGCTGATTACGGCTCCAAGGCTGGTTTCCATCTTAACGCAGTTATTGTATGATACTGAAAGAAGATTTGAATTAGAAAAGAATATTTCAGAGCTTATGCCGAGAGATGCTGACCAGAAGATTTGTAAGATAATTTTGAACTTATGCCAGAAAAATCGTTAAAAAAAATTGCCTTAGCCTTTCCGGGTTGTTCCGGAAGGGCAATTGCCTGTATCGGGATGCTCGAAGTCTTTGACGAATATGATATTCCCATAAGCATGATATCGGCTTGCAGCAGTACTTCCATTGTTGCATGCGCCTATGCTGCCGGGACATTACCTTTGCTCAAGGAAAAATATATGTCCATGGGCAAAAAGGATTTTTTTGATTTATTTGAATACAGTTTTAAAAGTGGAGTTTTTTCTTTGGGTAAATTGGACGATGCATTAAAAGACATCGTTCCATACGATAATTTGGAAGATTTAAAGATCCCAATTTCTTTAGCTGCTTCTGATTTGATTTCTGGCAAAGAAGTGAGCTTGACCATGGGTAATATCGTTAAGGCAATCAAAGCCTCTTGCGCCTATCCTGGATTATTCGAACCGGTGATGTGGGGTGGTAAGGTTCTGGTTGATGGCGGATTATTTTCAATCACTCCGATTGAAGCAGTCAAAAATATGGATCCGGATTATGTGATCGCCATATCCATGCATAATGAGCCATACCTTTTCGTTAAGCAATTTTTGCGCATAAAAAGTTTCTTTAATTTCTTCAAAAAAGTATTCGGATTAAAGAGTAGTATCTCTCGTTTTCAAGGGGGGGATATAGAAACAAATGATATTAATGCTCCGAGTTTTATGAATGTTCTTAACGCTTCTTTGGACTATGCTATAAAAGAACGTCAAAAGGAAGAGGTGTTTGATTGTGATTTACTGATTGATTTTGATTCTCGAGGATTTAAGACAATAGATTTGAATCAATCAGAAAAAATTTATCAGCAAGGCCGTATTGTCGCCAAAAAAGCCATACCGGAAATCCTAAAATTATTGAATGAAGATTCCAAATCAGAAAAAAATCAAAAGACGAATCATTTTAGTGTGGACAAAGAACATGTCAGTTATGAGCTTTCCAAAATAGCCGCTGAAAATAAGATTGGAAATTAAGGATTAAGATTGGAATAAAGCATATGGAAAAAACATCCGGTAAGAATATCTATTTTATTGGTATCGGCGGAATCGCCATGTCTGCCGTTGCCGGCTTGGCAAAAGATAGGGGCTGGTCTGTGCAAGGCAGCGATTCAGAAGATGTCTATAATCCATCAAAAGCGGTATTGGAAAAATTTAATATTCCTTTTGTCATTGGCTATGCTCGTGAAAATATTGAAAAGTCTTTCAATGGAGCAGGGCCTGATTTTGTTATCGTAACCGCCGCATTGAACGATAGTAATTTGGAGATAGCTTATGCCAAAGAAAAGGGTATTGAAATATTATCTTTTCCCGAAGCGCTCTCTAGAATCATCAGCGGAATGAGAAAAATCGTTGTTGTCGGTACGCATGGCAAGAGCACGACCTCTGGTTTGCTGGGGCATACTTTAAAAGTCCTCGCAGACAGCTCTTTTTTGGTTGGTGGGGTCTTGGTGAATTATGAATCCAATTTTTATAGCGGTAGTGGTCCGGATATGGTCGTGGAGGGTGACGAATATATTTCCAGTGATAGCGATAGACGACCGAAATTCATGCACTACCATCCCGATATCTTATTGATTAACAATATAGATTTTGACCACCCTGATGTCTACCCGACATTGCAGGACATGAAGAATTCTTTTTTGGGCTTGGTAAAATCTTTGGCGCCAACCGCAACGATAATCTACAACTTTGATGACGCGAACGTACGAGAGGTTGTAGCTGACTCGCCATGCACGAAAATTTCTTTCGGTTTTTCTAACAGTGCAGATATCCAGGCTATCGGTGAACCGAAATTATTAGATGATAACAATTTCGGGACGGTAGTCAAGATAAAAGACGGACAAGAGTTTACCATACAGACGATTTTTCCAGGAAAGACATATGCTTACGATTTTCTTGGAGCGTTGTCCGCAATTTTATACGCTTATCCTCATGCGGATTACAAACGGCTTCAGGAAGTCATGTTGGGTTTCAAGGGGATCAAACGCAGATTCGAAATAATTTCCGATAAGGATCCGATAGTCATAGATGATTATGCTCACCATCCCACAGCAGTAAGGGGGACGCTGCAAGCTGCCAGGCAAAAATATCCAGGTAGGCGCATAGTTTGTTTTTTTGAACCGCACACATATTCAAGAACGAAGGAAACTTTAGGAGATTTAGCGACAAGTTTTGACGATGCTAATTTGGCATATATTGCCGAAGTCTATCCTGCACGTGAAAAACGACTGCCTTCAAGTATCTCCGGTGAAGAGGTTGTCGAAAAAGTCCGTGAGCATAATTCGAATACGCACTATGTCAAAAATGTGCAAGATGCCCTAGCTCAATATCAAAAAGAAGCCAAAAAAGGCGACATTGTCTTGGTTATGGCAGTAGGAGCCTTTAATAATCTAGCTCTGGACATTAAAGAAAATATTAAGTTTTAAGCTCTTTTCTAACGTGTTATAATAGAAGCACTACAGCAGAAAGCTGTAGATGTTCCCTAAAAATAAGTAACTGAAAAAATATGAAGCCAACTATCACACTCAAGGTTAGTCCTCATTCATTGTTAAGTGATTCCATTTCCAGTTACGTAGACAAGAGAGTCGGTACTTTATCAAAGTTCCTCTACGAAGAAAACTCAGTAAGGGTCGAAATCCGTATAGACAGCAAGCAGCGTACAGGATTGCGTTACAATGTCGACATGTACGTGCTCCCAGGAGGCGCGATCTTTGCAAAGGCAGACGGTGAAGATGTTTTTGAAGCTGTCGATTTATGTATACCAAAACTCAAAGAACAATTGGCAAAAAAGAAAGACAAAAAAGTAGCATTGCGCCGTGAGATCGGCTCTAAGCGCAAGGAATCGACAGAATTCACAGAACTTAGTTAGACTTGTTAGCTCCGGTAAATCAAAGTATAATAACTCAATGGAATTCATAGATAACTTATTTAGCAGTACTACCAGACTGGTAAAAAAATACCGCAAGGATGCGGAAAAAATCAATGCCTTAGAACCTCAAATATCTAAGCTTTCCGATGAGGAACTCAGAGCCAAGATTTCTTCTTGGAAGGAAGAGCTAAAAGGCAAAGAATGGGAAGATCAATCAGAAATTCTCAATCGCATCTCACACGAGGTTTTTGCCGTAACTCGAGAGGCATCAAAAAGAACTATAGGCCAGAGACATTTTGACGTACAGCTGATTGGCGGTATGGTTTTGCATCATGGCAGAATAGCCGAAATGAAGACCGGAGAAGGTAAGACCCTCACGGCGACTTTGCCTATGGTCTTGAATGCGCTCGCAGGACGCGGCGCACACTTGGTTACAGTCAATGATTACCTTGCTAGATGGCATGCCTCGTTGATGGGACCGATCTACAGTTTTCTTGGTTTGAGCGTTGCTTCTATCCAACATGAAAAATCTTTTATATATGATGCTAATTTTGAGCCAGAGCAAGAAGAGATAGATCGCATGGAATCTGAAACTCAAGGTTTGGTCATGGACGTCAAACATATGCGTCCTGTGACTAGGGCAGAAGCTTATCGCGCGGATATCACTTATGGCACGAACAACGAATACGGTTTTGACTATTTGCGCGACAATATGGTCGGCGATCTCTCACAGCTCAGACAGCGCGAACTGCACTTTGTCATTGTCGATGAAGTCGACTCTATTTTGATTGATGAAGCTAGAACTCCGTTGATTATTTCCGCTCCAGATACCGACCCAACAGACAAGTACTATCAGTTCGCAAAGTTAGCAGACAAACTTAATCCTGAGCGCGATTATATTGTTGACGAAAAGCGTAAGGTTACGACCCTTACCGAAGAAGGAATCGAAAGACTGGAAAAACTTCTAGGTGTAAAAAATATTTATGAAGAAAGTGGAATGGAGACAGTTCACCATATCGAACAGTCAATCAGGTCAAAAGAAAATTATTTACGAGATCGTGATTATGTCGTACAAAATGGCGAAGTAATCATCGTCGACGAATTTACCGGAAGACTGATGTTCGGACGCCGTTATTCAGACGGTTTGCATCAGGCTATCGAAGCAAAAGAAAACGTAAAAATTCAGCAAGAGAGCAAGACTTTAGCGACTATCACTTTCCAGAATTATTTCCGCATGTATCGCAAGCTTGCTGGAATGACCGGTACAGCCTTAACCGAGTCCGAAGAGTTCTTCAAAATCTATCATTTGGAAGTCGTGCCAATCCCTACACACAGGCCGATGATCCGTATAGACCGTTCAGACAGTGTTTACAAGAGCGAGCATGGTAAGTTTGAGGCGATCGTCAAGGAAGTCAAAGAAAGACATGCCAAAGGCCAGCCAATGCTGATTGGAACGGTTTCAATTCAGAAGAACGAACTCATGGCTGAATATCTGAAGAAAGCCGGATTACCTTTTGAACTTTTGAATGCGAAGAACCATGAGCATGAAGCGAATGTCATAGCTCAAGCCGGAAGATATGGCGCGATAACAGTCGCTACGAACATTGCCGGTAGAGGTGTGGACATCTTGCTTGGAGGTAACCCTATCGATCAAGAGGAAGCGGAAAAAGTCAGGGCGGCCGGTGGTTTATACGTTTTAGGTACGGAGAGACATGAATCCAGACGTATCGACAATCAGCTCCGTGGACGTTCCGGCAGACAGGGTGACCCTGGATTCTCTCAATTCTATGTAAGTGTGGAAGATGATCTCATGCGCTTGTTTGGCGGAGATAAATTAAAAGCGTTGATGAATCGTTTAGGTATTCCCGAAGACCAGCCGATTGAGGCAGGATTGGTTTCCAGCTCAATCGAGCAAGCTCAAAAGAAAATTGAAGGTTTGAACTTTGATACTCGCAAAAATGTTTTGGAGTATGACGACATCATGAACCGTCAGCGCCATGTGATTTACAAACGCAGGCGCACTTGGTTGGAGGATGTAAAAGTTCTGCAGGAAGATGTGCTCAAATATGTTCACGATGAAGTTGCTGACATAATAAAATCTTTTAGAGAAGAAGAAAGTGCCGATGACGCAAAACTCTTAGAAAAGATTAATGCGTTATATCCAACCACACTAGAAGAAAACGCTGAGCTCAAGAGAATCGCTAATTCAGGAAATAGCTCAGAGTTCGCCTTAGTGGATTATGCTACTGGTTTGGCCGACAAGCGCTATGCCGAAAAAGAACAAATCATAAATCAACAATTCGTTTCTGTTACCGGAGAAAATCCTGATAGCGAAAAATCCGTGATGAGACAATTGGAACGCGCTGTGGCCTTGCAGAATCTAGACTTGGTTTGGATGCAGCACTTGGATACAATGTCGAATCTTAGGGACTCTGTAGGCTTAAGAGGATATGGACAAAGGGATCCACTCGTTGAGTACAAACGCGATGGTTATGAATTGTTCAAACGAGCTGAAGCACAAATCGAAAAAGGAACGGCTTATGGAGTTTTCCATGCCGGATTGCAAGTACAACCACAACAGGCAGTTTCCACTCCGATAACACAGGCAGCGGCAGAAGCTAATCGCGCAGATGAAGCAATTACAGCGAGCGGCGGAGAAGACATTGGTCGAAACGATCCATGTCCATGTGGTTCCGGGAAAAAGTTCAAGAAGTGCGGGATGCTGAATACCGTCGAGCATCAAGCGAATATGGCGAAGAGGTAATTTATGGAAAGAGAGCCACAACTCAATCATGAAGATGAAGAAAAAATTATTGACGGAGTCAAATGTCGCAAAATAGATAGCGGTTACACACTTCGACAATATTTTTCTCATAGCACTTCAGAAAAAGGTCCAGGACCTGGATGGGATTCTAGGTGGCGAGTACTTGAAAAATATGATGTTAAGGATCCGTCTGAATTACCGAACGATCCATATTATGTTTGGGAAGAAGTAGAATAATTTAAATAAGTTAATCGAAAGGAATTTAGAGAGATGTCAACGAAAGATTTTATGAAGAGACAGCCAACCAAGAACGAAAAAGTATTTTCAGAGATAACCATGTATCTGCATGACATTGACCATAGAATTTGGTCGGTCGCATCACAGGTCTTGGCTATTGGTATGATTCAAGATATTGATCCAAAGAAAATGGCTGAGCTTTTGACTGGAAGTGAAGAGAAACTCCAAGAGTACGCTAAAAAAGTGAATGAAGAAATCAAAGCGATAGAAGCAGCTAAAAATCCAGAAGGACCAAAAGAAGAGTCAAATGTTACCGTAGAAGAAGCTTCTTCACATGATCACGAACATAATCACGACGAAGAATAATCAAACCGGAAATATCAAACTAAAAAATTAAAGCCAAAACCAAAATCAGGCGCGGCAGAAACAGAAATCAAATGTCAAAATATTGTTACTTCAACGGGAAGATCGTCACTGAAGATAAAGCAAAAATTCCTGTAACTGACATTGCCGTGCTTAGGGGTTACGCGATTTTTGATTCTCTAGCAGGGGAGGGTTCTAAAGCCCCGCGCTTGGTCGAGCATTTGGATCGTTTTTACCGTTCGGCAAAAAGCGCTGGAATCAAGGTGCCTGTCGTGCGCGAGGAATTAGTTGAAGCTATAGAGAGCCTCTTAAAAAAGAATAAATTCGCTCAAACGAAATTGCGAATTTTACTCACTGGTGGGCAAACCATAAACGGCGGTTTGGAATATGACGATAAATCCGCGAACATCTGCATTCTGGCTGATGAACTTTTGCCTTTGCCAAATAAGATTTATGAGAATGGCGCAAGCTTGATCACTGCCGAATACGAAAGACCCCTTTCTGAAATCAAGACTACGAATTATTCTTTTGCGGTCAGTAAGCAGAAGGATCGCAAAAAGGCTAAGGCCATAGAAATTTTATATGTCCTTGAAGGCAAGGTTTATGAATGTTCAACCAGCAACTTTTTTATCGTAAAAGATAAAGAACTGATTACAGCCAAGGATGGCATACTCAAAGGTGTGACCAGAAAGATGTTAATCAAGGCAGCGCCGAAGATGAATTTGAAAGTAGTCGAAAGAGACTTAACTGTAGCGGAACTAAAAACTGCAGACGAAGCATTTTTGACTGGCACATACAAAGGTATTTTGCCGATTATAAAAATTGATGATTTCTTGATTGGTAAAGGCGTTGTTGGACCAATTGTAAAATCATTAGTTCAGGCAAACCGAGAAGGAAAAATTTAACTCGGATTTAATTCGTTTGATTCGCAAAAATTTATGTCCACAGCCGAAGAAAATTTAAGTGTTCGAGCAAAAAAACAAAAGCAGTTGGACAAAATTGCCGCGGAGATTGAAGCCTGTGCAGAGTGCAAGCGTAATAAAATTGGGCTAGCCGTTCCGGGCGAGGGGAATCCTGATGCTGATGTGATTTTCATCGGTGAAGCTCCTGGTAAAAATGAAGCGGAATGCGGCAGGCCTTTTATTGGCCGGGCCGGTAAGGTTCTCCGAGCCTTCATAAACAAAATGGGCTACAAGGATGAGGATGTTTACATCACCAGTCCTGTAAAGAGATTACCTGTATATACAACTCCGACACCGGAGGATATTGCGCATGGGTGCATCCACCTAAGCAAACAATTAAAAGTAATCCAACCAAAATATTTAGTCTTGCTCGGCAACGTCGCTTGCCAAGCAGTCTTAGGCGAGAAAATTGCCATCTCAAAAGAACATGGCAAGGTCATTGAGAAAGACGGATTGAAATATTTCATCAGCTATCATCCGGCAGCTGGTCTTTATGCGCCAGCGGTACGTCCGGATATGGTCAAGGACTTTATTAAGCTCAAAAAACTTCTAAAAGCCTAATAAATTTCAGTATTCGGCTGTGGGTATTCTATTCATTGACCTTTTTGCTCAAAACATATACAATTTCTTTGTTATTTAAAAATAAATTCACATAAAAGAGACACGATGCGCCGAAACATAAGATTATATCTGACATTGGTTTTTATACTTCTACTCGCTGCTTTTGCGGTCTATGTAGATCTACCTCAGGGAAGTAAGATTAGCTTAAAATGGATGAAGATTCCTTATGAAAACACCCTTCAAACCCACCTTGGTTTGGATCTTAAGGGTGGGGCATATTTGGAATATCAAGCTGATTTGAGCAATATAGCCCAAAATAAGCGCCCAGAAGCGATGCAATCTGCAAGTAGTGCTATTGAACGCAGAATCTATAATGACGGTGTTCAGGAGCCTCTGGTGCAGACTAGTGGCAACGATAAGATTATCGTTGAGCTCCCAGGTATTACTGATATTAGCCAAGCCATCAAAGTTATCGGACAGACTCCATTTTTGGAATTCAGGACGCAAGGCGATACAAGTCAGCCACAGCAGGCTACAGTAGATGCGAGTGGTAAAATTACACTAAGTCCTTACTCAGGCTGGGACACTACCGGATTGACCGGTCAGCAACTTAGTGGTGCTACTGTTCAGTTTGATCAAAGCGGTAACCCACAAATTTTATTGCAATTCAATAGCGACGGTACAAAACTCTTTAGCCAAATTACAGAAGCCAATATTGGCAAACCTGTAGCTATATTTTTAGATGGCAGTGTATTGTCTGAACCGACAGTCCAAACTGCCATTACAGATGGGCAAGCTGTTATTACGGGACAATTCACAATTCAAGAAGCAAAAGATTTAGTTACTAATCTAAACTCTGGAGCTTTGCCTGTTCCAATTAAACTTATTTCCAACCAGACTGTTGGCGCAACGCTTGGCCAAGATTCGGTACAAAAGAGCATAGTCGCTGGAATCATAGGTTTGCTCTTGATTGCTTTGTTCATGCTTATTTATTATCGTTTACCAGGTGTACTGGCAATATTCGCTTTGGCAATTTATGCCTTGCTTTCATTTGCCGTATTCAAGATAGGATTATCGGTGACCGCCGTAATACTTGTGGGACTGTTCTTCTTCCTGGCAATCGCGTCCAATTGGGTATTCGGTATTTTCGCTTTTGTTTCGTACTTCGGCATAATGTTCTTAGGCGGACTCAATCCAGTCACGCTGACATTGGCAGGTATTGCCGGATTTATTCTTTCGATCGGTATGGCTGTTGATGCGAACATTTTGATCTTTGAGCGTACTAAAGAAGAATTAAGATCTGGTAAAGAGGTTTACCACGCCGTAGAAGACGGATTCAAGAGAGCATGGCCTTCAATCAGGGATTCAAACATTTCTAGCTTGATTACCACGGTTATTCTTTATTCCTTCGGCACCCCATCAATCAAGAGCTTCGCGATTACATTGGGCGTAGGTATTATTATTTCTCTGTTCACCGCAATTACCGTGACCAAGACCTTCTTGCAGATGTTCGTAGGACATAATGTCCTTACACATCCTTGGCTCTTTGGTGTCAGACGCAAAAAACATTCCGAACCTCTAACTTCCGGAGAAAATAAATAACATGCTCGATATAATCAAACACTACAAATTTTGGTTCACAGTTTCCGGAATAATCTTGTTGCTTGGTATAGTTTCTCTTTCTGTATTCCATCTCCGTTTGGGAATAGATTTTAGAGGCGGTGCTTCTATCCAGATAAGCGCGCAGACAAGACCAGATACGACCAAGATTAATCAGGTATTATCTAAAGAGAATATCGGTAATTTTGTGATACAGCAGACTGGCAGTAATGGAGTAATTATAGAGACCGCACCTATCAGTCAAACCCAACACGACCAGATTATTTCAGATCTTAAGGCATCCGTGGGCAACTTTACCGAAGACTCCTATACATCCATTGGTCCGACAATCGGTTCACAGTTAAAATCCCAAGCTATCTATCAATTGCTCTTGGTTTCCTTAGGTATTATTTTGTACATCGCTTATGCCTTTAGGAAAGTCACAAAGCCAATCACTTCTTGGAAGTTTGGCTGGGCAGCTATTATCGCTTTGCTCCACGATTTGTTTGTAGTTATCGGAATATTCTCGATACTCGGACATTTCTTTGGAGTAGAAATAGATAGCATGTTTGTGACGGCAATCCTGACTGTTCTCGGTTTCTCCGTACACGATACAATCGTTGTCTTTGATAGAATCAGAGAAAATCTCCGAGTCGAATCGGGTAAATCGATAGAGGATATAGTGAATCATTCTATCAATCAGACTTTGGTCCGTTCTTTGAATACTTCTCTCACAGTTTTGTTCGTCCTCTTCTCAATGTTATTATTCGGCGGAGTTACAATCAGATACTTCGTATTAGCTTTGTTTATAGGTATCATTTCCGGAACGTATTCTTCTATCTTCATCGCCAGCCCATTATTGGTCATTTGGCAAAAGTGGCAAGACAGAAAACTAAAAAGAGCTTAATATGTTGTGCGGGTCAGGTCCGCTTTGGTGCCTGACCCCGATAGTAAAACATATAAATTAGGTAATTCTAGTCCCTAGACAAATAGCATAGAAATATGCTATTTTTGCTTGTTGGTCAAAATCGCAAGGGGGAACAATATGCAGAAATGTCAGGATGAGCAATCGGACACGCAACCAATAAGAGTTCTTTCGTGTGACCCTTTCACCCTTCGCCAAATCAATAACGAGGACCCATTCGCACTTCAGGTCCTGCAGTCGTTGGGTCTCTATGTCTCCAGGATAACATCCGGGGCACGGATTGTTTCCAGCTTGAAATCCAAAGAGCTGGAAAGATTCAACAACCATCCAGTTGTTTCTCTACTTCTTCCGGTTTACGATCTGGACGACGTGGTCGTCCGGCAGTTGATGATGATTGCCAATCGTCGCTACGAACAATTAGACGGAAGGTCCAAGATTGGACGGCCTCTGGTAGTACCTGGCGCAAACACTCTGTTCTTTGCCCAGGACTCGAAAGATTGTCATGGAATTTGGAGAATTTGTCTCCATTCCGATATTGCCGCGGGGAATGGACTAGAGTATATTCCTCCAGTTAGCCTGGACGAATATACCCACCGGTATCTCAGCTCTCATTCTCGGCAACCCTGCTCAGATGCCGTTCTACTCACTGCATAATAAGCTCTAAAAGGCACCCCAAATTACCGGGGTGCCTTTTAAAGTTGATTTTGGGGTCAGGTCCGGGGTCTGACCCCGGACCTGACCCCTGTTAATAACCTTATAAAATACTTGTAATAAGCCACTATTAGCCCATAATATTCAAATAAAGGGTAAAGTCTAAGTTTGCCACCAACTCCGGTGGCTTTTGTTTTGTAAATATTGAGGTATATGGCATTTTGGTAGTAATAACTAACTTTGCCACCAAAACACATGCCAAAATGCCCCTACTG
>Ga0302280_1000884_pt1 | contig 25938 bp, 21 predicted proteins | sample III_Fen_E1_1_FD_198771 | JGI IMG/M metagenome (GOLD analysis project Ga0302280, IMG submission 198771) | Peat permafrost microbial communities from Stordalen Mire near Abisko, Sweden - III_Fen_E1_1 | ecosystem: Environmental > Terrestrial > Soil > Wetlands > Permafrost | place: Sweden: Abisko... | reverse complement strand
GATAACTTGGTTGGAAGAGCCAAGGTTTTTTTGGACACTCTTTCTAAAACGTACATAGATAATTCACTTAAAGGGCGCTTTAATCTCAATGAAAGGACACTTCAATACATTGATAAACAAATGACAGAGGTATCTGCGGTACTTAAGTTTTTTGAAGATACTATGCAAAATTATAAATCAAAAAAGGGGATACTTGATTTATCGCGCGAAGAACAGGATTATTTTAGAAAACTAAGTGGTTATGATGACGAGCGGACAAAACTTAATTTACAAATGGAAGGATTAAATGACTTAGAAAAATATATTATAGAAGATAGAGATCCGCAGTTTTTGCCCCCATCGGTCTTTGTGAATAACGGCGATGCTTTTTTGGTTAAATCAGCTGGCCAACTTTATAGCCTTCAAACATTATTAATTGACGCCCGTAACTCTTCTAAAGATGATAATTATGGCGTTAAACAATTAAAAAACAATATAATAAAAACCAAACAAGACTTGTTGGTATATATAAATAACGATCGCAATGCTTTAAAAAGTGTAATTGAAAATATAGATGTGAAAATATATACATATGTTGATAGTATAAAAACTATACCGAAGAAACAAAGAGAGTTATTGGGGATACAAAGAAACCTTAATGTCAACGAAGGGCTATACAATTTTCTCCTGCAAAAAAGAGCAAATACATTTATTGCCCGAGCTTCTATTATTGCAGAAACTAAAGTTATTGAAAGCCCCCGCCCTTCGGGCAGAATATACCCTGACAAACAAAAAGAAATTATGCAATATGTCTTTGCTGGAGCTATAATAAGCCTGCTTATCATTTTGATAAGACTCTTCTTTTTTACAACTATACAAAACACAATTGAACTTAAGGAAGTTACTGACACCCCTGTAATAGGAGATTTAATTCAAGTAAAAAAAATGCTGCCTACAGGTATTATTGTTGATGAAGAACCAAAGTCACAAATAGCCGAAAGCTTTAGAACCCTACGAACGAACCTTCAATACTTAAATACAACACCCGGACCAAAAATTATTTTATTTACTTCGAATGCCCCTGGTGAAGGAAAAACGTTTTGTTCGGTAAATTTGGCTACCATGTTGGCAAAGGGTGGCAAAAAAGTTTTACTATTAGAGCTTGATTTACATAAACCACGCGTGCAAAAAGTACTTGAAATGACTGCTGAAAAAGGCATAAGTACAATCATAGTAAAACAAAACACTATTCCGGAATGTATTAGAAAAACCAAAATAGATAATTTAGATGTGCTGCTTTCAGGCCCAGTGCCCCCCAACCCATCTGAAATGATTTTATCTAATGAGTTAAGGGACATTCTTTTCTATGGAAAAGCAAATTATGATTACACTATTATAGACACCCCTCCTGCCGGATTAATAAGTGACTCTATTTATTTAATGCAGTATGCTGATATTTCTTTGTTCGTACTTAATACAAAATTTGCAAGCAAGCAAATTGTAAACTTTGTGGATGAACTTACTGAAACCAATAAGGTCAATAATTTTGCTTATATCTTAAATGGAGTTAAGCAACGTAGCACTGGCTATTATTATGCTAAGTATGGCTACGGATATGGTTATGGCTACGGATATGGTTATGGCTACGGATATGGCTATTCTAAAAAGTAATTCGGAGTTATTTGGAAGTATAAGTAGTAAATGAACCATCAACTCAACAAGCGTAAAATAATTAATGACCCTATTTACGGCTTTGTTACTTTGCCTGATGATTTTATATACGAACTAATAAACCACCCTTATTTTCAGCGACTGAGGCGTATTAAGCAATTAGGCTTAACTAATTTGGTTTACCCTGGGGCATTGCATACTCGTTTTCATCATGCTATTGGTGCTATGTATTTAATGACGGAAGCCATTAAAGTTATGCAATCAAAACAAATTGAAATTACCGAAGAAGAGACACAAGCGGTAACCATTGCTATTCTCTTGCATGATATTGGTCATGGGCCTTTTTCACATGCTTTAGAACACGCCATTGTACAGGGTGTTAACCATGAAGATATTTCCGAGTTGTTGATGCAGCAACTAAACAAACAGTACAAAGGTAAACTCTCTTTAGCCATCAAGATTTTTAAGAACCAGTACAAAAAAAAATTCTTGCATCAATTGGTAAGCTCGCAATTGGATATGGACCGGCTTGATTATTTACGCAGAGATAGTTTTTTTACAGGTGTATCAGAAGGAGTGATTAGCAGCGACCGTATTATTAAAATGCTGAACGTAAAGAACGATGAACTGGTAATTGAAGAAAAAGGAATTTACTCTATTGAGAAATTTATTATTGCCCGCCGTTTGATGTACTGGCAAGTGTATTTGCACAAAACAGTAGTGTCTGCAGAAAACTTATTGGTAAACATTTTAGTGCGAGCTAAACAATTGGCCGCCAAAGGAGTTGATTTATTTGCTACTCCTGGTTTATCAGTATTTCTAAAAAATAACTTCTCTAAAAAAGATTTCATTGCTAAGCCCGACCTACTGGATAATTTCGCCTCACTGGATGATTATGATATTTTTACTTCGGTAAAAGTTTGGGCACAACATGAAGACAAAATCCTATCTATGCTTTGCGGAAATTTAGTTAATCGTAAGCTGTTTCGCATAGAATTAAAAAGAGAAAAGGTTGAACTGTCGTCTAAAAAAGAATTGATTGAAAAATGCGTGAAGCAATATAAGATTACTGAAAAAGAGGCTTCCTTTTTTGTGGTAAGTGGTGAGATTGAAAATAGTGCTTACAGAACCGACAATTTAAAAATTAATATTTTAATGAATAACGGCAAGGTTATTGATATTGCAGAAGCTGGCGACCAGTTGAATGTAGAAGTATTATCAAAAACCGTGAAAAAGTATTTTATTTGTTACCCCAAAGATTTAATCTTAAAAAAATGAGTTTACAAGCCAAACGAGCAACCGAATCACTTACGATTACCACAGAACATGTATTGCCTAATGATACAAACGCTTTAGGTAATTTATTTGGCGGGCGTTTACTGCAATGGATGGATACCACTGCTGCTATTTCTGCACAACGTCATTGCAACCGGGTGGTAGTAACAGCAACCGTTAACAACGTTTCTTTTAAAGAGCCTATTAAATTAGGGAGCGTAGTAACGTTGGAAGCAAAAGTATCTCGTTCGTTTAACTCCAGCATGGAAATTTTTATTGAAGTGTTTGTAGAAGATTTGGTTACCGGAAAAAAACGCAAATGCAATGAGGCGATATACACGTTTGTGGCTATCGATCAAAACGGTTCCCCGTTGCCGGTACCTGAATTAATACCTGAAACCGACAGAGAAAAAGAGCGATTTGAAGGGGCATTGCGTCGTAAACAGTTAGCCTTAATATTAGCCGGCAAAATGAAACCCCACGAAGCACATGAGTTAAGGGCTTTGTTTTTAAAGGATTAAAATACTTCTCCCAGATTAACAAATATTCCGTTAGATCCGCCAATTCCCCAAGCATAATCAATAGCTAAGTTTGTAGCAGAGTGCTTATTTATTTTTATACGAATACCCGTACCCACAGCCGGATATATCATAGTAAATTTATTACTTGGCCAATCTGTTACTGATTGTGCATTGGTAAATACCACGCCACCCAACAGTCCATTTTTTAAAATACGAAAACGATACTCTGCTTCTAAATAAATTAAGTTCTTTCCCTTCAACCTACTTTGTATATAACCTCGTCCCATATTAGAATATGGATCCCAGCCCGTGCTTGGCAAATCAAGATAAGGTGCGTTGCCATTAAACGTAAACCAATCGTAAGTCCAAAAAGCTAATATATTATCAGACTTTTTGCTTGGTTTAAAATATTTGCGGGTATCTATTAGTAAAGACCTATAGTTGCTTTTATTCCATAAAAGATCAACATAAGGGCAAAAAGATATGCTGCTATAAAATGACTGTGAAGGGTTAATAGAGTTTAACCTGCTATCGTATAAAGCATTTACAGAGAAGCCCGATGATACGGACGATGTGGGCCTTCCATATTTTTGAAAGTCAGTTATTACGCCCGGAGAATAACCTGTCTCACTAATGTTCCAATGATAATCTAAATTATAAGCCCCACCAACATAAAAGTTTGAAGTAGATATATGCTTTAATACTGCCTGATGAAGAATTATACAATTGTAGTTTAGCTGTGTGTAGTTTTGTATAGAGGTTTGTCCACCCAAGCCATAGGTATATTCAGGAAATTTATAAAATCGCCAATCGCCAATCAGGTTGTATTTATTTCCTTTCGTCCAGATATTAGATAAAATGGGAAGAATAATTTGGTTTTTTTGCGAATAGGTAATGCTTGTGTTAATAACCGACAACTTTGCATTAGTTCCAGTATCTGTATAAAATCCCACGTTTGCACCAATAGCCCCTTCAAATTTTGTTGCCAGCGAGTAGCCAAAACCGGGAAGTATAGATGGGTGCAGTTTCCAGAGTTCTTTACCGGGCTCGCAGGTTTCTACAACCGGTTTCCTGATTATTTTCCACCAAATATCTATTATATCAAGCTGACCAGTTACCTTTCCACATAGTGCTAAACTGTCTTCTTTAGAAATTTTCTTTGCTTTAGTTTGTGCAAACGAAGCATATGCACACAATAAAACAAACATAAAAAGCGTACGTTTTATTTTATGCATATAGATAAAACATCAAAATCATGTTTTTATAACTAAGATGTTATTTTTAAGCATTGGTTTAATGGGTAGTTATTTATCAATAGGTAAGAGTTTCTTTGCAACAATAGCACAGGTAAACCTGCTTACGCAAACCAGCTCATCGTGCAGGTTATAAATTTTAATATCCCACACATGGGTTCTGCCGCCAATGTGCAAAGGGGTACAAATGCCCTTTACCCTGCCCGAGGCAACTGCTTTTACGTGGTTGGCATTAATTTCTAAGCCTACGCCAATAAACGTTTTACTATCTACACAAAGTAAAGAAGCAACGCCGCCCAGTGTTTCTGCCAACACAACCGATGAGCCCCCATGTAAAATACCAAAGGGCTGCACCGTTCTTTTATCAACAGGCATGGAGCCAATCAGGCAATCGTCTTTAATCTCATCAATGGTAATGTTTAGTACTTCGCCAATGTTGCCATGCTGCATCCAAGCCAAATCATTAAGCGTTGGGTTGCCATGCCATATTTTTTTGTTTTGCATAGAGCAAATTAAAGGATAATTCTTTAGGGATTGTAAGGGTTATATGTTAAAGTATATTGCTGTTTCTGTTCTTTCGCTGGGTCATCTCAAACCTTATGAGAAAGTAACTCTGTGGGGTTAAAGTGCTTTAAGCTTCTGTCATTGCGAGCGAAACTTAATTATAGCGATTACTTCATTATGCCCCCCCCTCGCAATGACAATCTGAATAAGAAAGTCCTTGTAAAAACGGGCTTTTTTATTACTCTTACGCCTCTACCTCCGTAACAATACTTGGGAAGATACGCACGGAGTTATCTTCTTCTCTGCGGAACTGATAGGTATAACGGTAATGACTTTCCAAACCACTCTTGTTTGGTAACCCGTTAATCATCATAATATTTCTGTTCTTTGCAAATTTCAATAGTTCTTTTAAGTAGTGGGCAGAAATTTGCCCTACCTCATCTATAATACAATGCACTTTAAAATCTTTACTACTGCGGTGAGAAGATTCTTTTATAAAGACATGCAACAGGGTAATATAGATAATGGCTTTTACAAGAATGTCTGTTCCGGTAGAACCGATGCTGTCTATTTTGTGCGTCCAGCCGGTTTCGTTTACACCTTCTTTTATGTTGAATTTTAATTCAAATAAATCCTGCAAACGAATTTCTTCCTGCTCCTGTTCTTTAATAGCGCTACGCAAACTCTCTAATAATTTAACGGCACGCTGGTTGATATCGCGGTTCTTACCAGTAGCAAAGTCGGTATTAAACAACCCTTCTCCGTAAAAATGCCCGTGCTCGTCTTTAAACTCTTCTATCTTTTTAAGGAGTTTGTAAACTTTGTTATCACTCTCTTCTAATTTAATTTTAATGAACTCAATTAGTTTGCTCTCTTCAAATTCTGCTTTCTTAAAATCTTCTGCAATTAACGAAATAATGTGCTGAATTTTATGTTGCTGATTGCTTAACTCTTTTACTTTCGTAGCAATTGAATCTGTAACCAAACTAATTTGCGTGGCGGTTTCTGCAACCGATAATTCGATTTTATTTTCGTGTACAAAGTTAGTTAAGTAAGATGCAAAGCGTTCGTACTCGGCTTGTGTAGCGTCATTACGAATCATAAAGCCAAAGTGATTTTCTAAACGGAACTTGCCGCTAAACTCATTAACATAACGCTGAAAGGCACCGTACTCTTCATTAAAATGCGAATCGTTTTTAAGTAACTGCGTACACAAATCCATCACACTGTAATTTGTTTTCTTAGGCTCGGCGCGTTCAATAATTTCAGCATACTTATTGTACACCGGTGTTTCTCTAAAGTTTTTAGAGAAGTAAGAAATCCCATTATTAAATTCAATCAACTCCTCTTCAAAAGCACGCTTTTCTTTATTAATGTCCATGCGCTTTAAATTGTACTTACGGTTGGCTTCTTCCAAATTAGCCGTAAGAGAATTCATTTGTTTAACAAGCTCTTCTTTCTTTTGTGTAAAGTCTGGAAGCTTATCAAACAACTCACGTTTATCTTTTAAATAATCATTTACCAGTTGCGCATAACGATCAATTTGCTTGATGTCTTCCTGCAAGCCTTTTATTTTTTTATCAATATCTTTTATATGCTTGCTGTCAACACCTTTGTCTTTGTAGTTTCCTTCTTTCTCGTTGTTAAGCGATGCTTCTTTTTCTTCAAGCGCTTTAATTGTTTTGGCGCGCTCTTCTTCCAAAGAAGAAATCTCATCTTCTTGTCTAACTTTTAATTCAGCGATACGATCTTCAAAATGTTTTTTCTGATTATCAAACTGGTCGTTGAACTCAGCCAACTGCATGTTTTTGCGTTTGCTTAAAATAGAAAGTTCTTCTTCCAGTAAATTTTGTTTCTGACGATTGCTGGTTAATGACTGTTCGATCTCGCTTCCAGCGCGGCTTTTCCAGTCTTCTAATTCGGTGATTAATTTTTTCTCGCGTTTTTCAGAAAGCTCTAAGCTGTATGTCAATACTTTAATCTCTTCTTTCAGCTCGCCAATTTGCTTACCAAATTTATCTGATGATACGGCTTTTTCTTCGTTGTTGGTTGTCTGAAATAAATTTAATTTTTCTTCTGCCTCGCGAATTTCAGCTAACAATAAATTTTTTCCGGCTTGATATTCTTCAATAGATTTTGACACTGCAGGAACCGTACCTAACTCCAAACTAATACCATAAAGGGTATCAGTTAATTTCTCTTTCATTTCAGGCTTTAAATCAGCTCTGAATAAGATGTCTTCATTACAGACCTTACCAATGGTTTCGTGCCAGTTCTTATAGTTCTTCTCCAAGTAACCATAAAAAGCATCGGCTTGTACGTTTAGTTTCTCTTCAATAAGTTTTATCTCATCTTTCTTTTTAGAGATGTAGATATTACCTTTATCTATCTCTGCATTCAATACCGATTTTAATTTCAACTCGCTGTTCTCCCACTCCTTTTGAAGACTTTGAACCAGGTTATTTTTAATGGCGCGCTCCGAACGGTTCTTATACGTAATGGCACGCAATTCATTCAATTCAGCTTCCAGATCTTTAATTTCTTCTTCGTGGAAACGGGTGCTGCGTATAACTTTCTCTTCCGATTTTAATTCATTAAACTCAATTTGCTTGGACGTTACTTCCGAATTTACTTCGGCAAGCATTTTATCTCTTCGGTCTTTTAAATCGTTTTCTTTGCGGTTAAAATCGCTCTTACTTAAAAGCTGGCGTTCATTATAATCGTTAGATAATTGTGCAATTTTAGAGTTTATGGTATTTAGATAAGCATTCTTTTCATTCTGCACTTGTTCGAACAACGAAGTAAATTTAAGCTCTAAACTCTGTACATTGCTTGTCAATGACTCATATTCTTTACGAGCAATGTTTAACTCAACCTGTAGTTGTTCGCGTTCGTTAAATTTCTCAACCGCCGCATCAATATTCTGTCCCTGATATTCTTTTAGTTTTTTATTGGTATCACGAATAGTTCTGTCGTAGTAACCAATTTCTTCGCGGATATTATTTTGTTGGTCTTCAATATTTGCTTTTTGCAAATCATGGTCGGAAGTATGTTGACGTAATTCTTCTTCCTTTTGTTTAACTGAATTAAGCATGTTCTCATTTTGCGTTTCAGCATAACGAAGACTATTGCCTAATTTTTCAGACATCTCAACCTGCGCAGATTTAATCATCTTTACCTGATCGAATTTCTTTTCGATCATTTCAATCAGCTGCTGTGATTCTTTTTTCAGATAAGTTTCAATGTCGGTATATTTTTCGTTGAACTGACGTAACTGGCGTTCTACCTGTTCTAACTTAATTCCCGATGTTTCAGTGGTGATAGCATTCGCGATAAAATCTTTTATAAAACGGGAATCAATAGAAGATTTAGAACTTAAGAATACATTGGTAATAGACTTTGGAATGTTTTGATATTTCTCATTTCCTTTCAGGATAAAGAAGTTGTTTAAGTGTTTGTCTGTTTCTGTTCCGTATAAAATATTACGGTAACGTTCAAAGGTGTCAATCTGGTTGCTGTAGTATACACCAGCTTTATCCAGGTTCTTTAATACATCCTGTATTTTAACTGCCTCGTCATTCTCGTTAAAGAAATAATCCGCACTGTATGGGGCGTCCACAAAACGGAAACAAACTTTGTTATGGCGATAAGCGATTACAAAAAAGTTTTTCTCTTCAGTAGCTACTTCATACACAATGTAAGAGTTCTCATAACGGAAGTAGTGTTCTTCAAAAGGTTTCTGAGAAGCTGAGATACCAAGCCCGCGGCTGTTAGCGCTATAGAAAAACAAAATAGCACGTTGCAAGCTTGTCTTACCAAAGTTGTTGGTTCCAACAAAACAGGTATTCCCATTCAACTCAATATCCGTATACTTTACGTTCGAAATATTTATCTCAACTATTCTGTTTAAGGTTCTGTAATTAGTCATGTATATCTTTTAAAATTCTTAATTATAAATAATTCCGGCTGTTCCTTCCGTTGTGCCACCTTCTTCATAAATAGCAATGGCGTTTATTACATCTAATAAATAGGCGTAAGAGTCAAGTACCTTATATGTTTCAGAAGCTTCGTCTTCTCTTTCTAAAAAAGAGTCTCTACTCATCAAATCACAAATCTCACGTACTTTGTTGTGCAAAGTTTCTGAACGATACAAAGGAATTTTTTGAAGTTTTTGTTTTAGGCGCACGTTGGCATTACACTCTTCTGCCAAAGCCCCAGTGCGGAAACGGGAGCCTATGGTTATCTTATTATCCATAGAGGCAAACAAATCAATAATATCAATATACTTCTCAAAGGTCTCCAGTTTCTTTTCTACAATACTGTTTATTTCATCAACCTTCGAGAAGTAGAAAAAGTTATTACCGCGCTCTATACGATACTTAATTACGCCGAAGTAGTTTTGCAGGTTCTCAAAATTCTCCGGTTCGTTAATAATGTCATACAAACGGTTCATCCCATCCTTAGTTCCATTGCTTGAAATAAAATGCCCTCGCGCCATAATGGCGAATATATCGTGGGTTTGTTTCGGTAGTTTAATATCCATCTTCTTTCTTTATGATTGTTATGCTGCCTTTTTCTCTTTAACTTTTTTTGGTAAGATGAGTGTGTAACCAATCTTACGTTTTTGTTTTTTATCATCTTCAAAGTCGTACCAGTTCAGGGTAAATTTAAAATCAAGTTGCTTATCAAATTCCATAGAAATCTCTACAAACAAGGTAACGCGTTCTTCAAAGGTTACGTTGCCTAATGATTTAGGAAATTTAAAATCCATCAGGAACTCGAACAGGTTTTTATTTTGTTTTAAGAATTTCTCTAATAAGGTTTGTGTATCTAACTTTACGAAAGCTTCTACGCGGTGGTCTTTAAAATTTGCAGGAAGCTTGTCGGCCAGTCGACGCGCCATTAAGCGGGTAATTTTATATTTCTCTGCAATGCGACCACAAAGCATATAACCATCATCGGTGTGTAAAAACTCTACCGAAATTTTTGTGCGAGGTGATTTAACGCCATTAAACCCAAGCGGATTTAAGCCCAGTACCACTTCTTTAAAATTAGTTTTGTAATGCAGTTGTCCGTGGTCTTTAATCTCTTTTATATGCTGTGCCTTTTTGTATACATCCAACTGGAACTGTATCTTGTTGATGTAATCGGTAATGTCGGTTTGTATCTCAATCAGGTAATCAAGGTTTTCAATCAGAATGTTTCTTAAAGACGATACAATACCGTACAACTCCAAATCATTCGTAAGTTCAAACAGTTTACGGGTTTCATCGATCATTTCATTAGCACGATTGATAAACTCAATAATGGTATCACGCTTTAAACGATAGTCTTCCAGCTTTTGGAGTTTGATACGGTAGTTGCCTTCGTTCTTGTAGGTATCATCTACGTTCTTTTGCAGCTTGATAATTTCTTTGCTGATAGCACCACCAATACGTTTTAAATATTTCTTGATGCTACGTAAAAAGCGGTACTCATTGCCTTCCTGGTAATAACGTATGTTGCGTTTAAGTTCGTTTATGTAATCGTTGATGAAGCTTGGCGTAACTTCGCCTATCTCCATAAAGTCTTCAAACATGGCTATTACAGCGTCGTTTAAGCCAACAACCTGTTGGTGTTCATACAACACATCGTGTGCCACAAGCTTTTGGTATTGCTCTGCCGTGATGTCTTCACGGCTTAGTAATTCATTTACGGTTACTGAATCGCGGTTACCAAATAAAAAATCAACCACATCGCGGTTGTAATATAATAGCGACAGAATCTCCTTTGCATTAACCTGCATTCCCATAATAACTCGCGTTTAATGAACACATAAAAATATAGCATTTGCATGGTATGCAGGCAATTTGGTTTTGAACAAAAACAAGAATTAATTAACAATGAAAGCTGTAGTAATTGCTCTTTATATAAATCTACTTAAACATTTTTATTACAACAGCAAATCAATTCCTTGTTTATTTTTTAAATTTTTTCATCTGCCTTTGAAAGGCTTGATAGAAAAGGAACACAAGAGTTTATCAACAATTTTTTAAAAGATTTAAATGTTTAAAAGAGCACACAAAATGTTAATTGAATTTTTGAGGAAGCCGATTTTTTAGCTATATTTTTGTAGATGAAAATAAAATTAAAAAGCCCACAATGAATGTGGGCTTTAAAAACACTCCGTTTCCTTTGGCTGGGTTTCGGATAGAAATGAAAGGTCTCATTAGCCTTATCATTATCAAAGGGGGACTTCATTAAGTCTCCCTTTTTCATTCCCAAAATTATTAAAATTAATAACGAGGTTTAAAACTTTTTTCAAACATTCAACAAACAAAATAAGCAATTTACTTAAAACCATTTGCTTACAATGTTAAAAACAAATAGAAAATTTACTTCGAAGAAATATTACTCCACCCAACTTTTGTAATACTTGCCATCATCTATTTGCATGGCGGCTTCGCTGACTTTTAGCGGACGGAAAGTATCTACCATTACGGCAAGTTCTTGTGTTTCTTTTTGGCCAATGCTGCGCTCCATAGCTCCGGGAGCGGGACCATGCGGAATGCCTTTTGGATGCAGAGTAATATCTCCCACCTTAATATTATTGCGACTCATAAAATCTCCATCCACATAATACAACACCTCATCACTATCTATATTACTATGGTTATAAGGCGCAGGAATGGAAAGCGGATGGTAATCATACAAACGAGGACAGAAAGAACAAACCACAAAAGCAGGTGTTTCAAAAGTTTGGTGTACCGGAGGCGGCTGATGCACACGCCCTGTGATAGGCTCGAAGTTATGAATAGAAAAAGCCCAGGGGAAGTTATAGCCATCCCAACCAACCACATCAAATGGATGCGTAGCATACACTATTTCGTGTATCATGCCTTCTTTTTTTACTTTAATAAGGAAGTCACCCTTCTCATCATGGGTTTCAAGTACTTCGGGCATTTTATAATCACGTTCGCAAAAGGGAGAATGCTCCAACATTTGTCCGCCTGAGTTTTTATAGCGCTTAGGCGTATAAATAGGGTGGAAGCTTTCTACAAACAGCAAGCGGTTATCTTCGGTATCAAAATCAATCTGGTAAATCATGCCGCGGGGAATAATGAGGTAATCGCCATACTCAAAAGGTATGTTGCCCATAAAGGTGCGCAGCGTGCCTTTGCCTTTGTGTATAAAAAGCATTTCATCAGCATCGGCATTTTTATAATAGTAAGTGCGTAAACTTTTTTTAGGGGCGGCTAAACCAAACCAAAGGTCGTTGTTGAAAAGCAACACCTTGCGACTGTCTAAAAAATCATCTGCAGGTTTTATTTCAAAGCCTTTTAATAAAAGAGCTTTTATGTTTTTATCTATAGCGGCTTTGGGAGTTACATCATAACTCTTTAAAATTTCTTTTACCTGCGTGGGGCGATGGGTATGATACAACAAAGAAGAAAAGCCATGAAAACCCTCGGTGCCAAAAAGCTGCTCGTAATAATAATTGCCCTTGGGCGATTTGAATTGGGTGTGGCGTTTTTGCGGGAAACTACCCAGTTTATGATAAATAGGCATGGTTAGATGAATTGAGAATTCAAAATTAAGAATTTAAAAGGTAAATTAGTAATTAATAGTAACGCTTAGGGTATCGGGAGAAGTTACCGGAACAGAAATACTGTTGTTCTTTGCAACGCCACCAGGGTAAGTAGTGAAGAAAAATTGACAAGGAAATAGAGTAATACCAATACCACCAGCACCACTATTATAATCTAGAAAATAATTAGTAATGAATTGGGTGTTAGTGCCTGCATTAAAGTGAAGACTTGTATCCTTATGATTAATTTCAACATGATTAAAATCAATAGCAGAACCTGTAACCGAATTAATAATTACTTTGCAAAAACCATTAAATGTTCCCATTTGAATAGCCCCCACATCAATGTCTTTATTATCTTTTAGGGAAACGTTGATTGGCAAAGAAGAAGCGGAAACATTAGGTGGTAGGGTTACCATTAAAGTATAATTCTCACTATAAATAGCGGGTGTTTTAAGAGAGAAAGTACCGTCGCCATTTGTTGTTGTGCTACCTAAGTTTATAGCATTTGATTTTTGGAAATTACCCCAAAGAATAATAGTTGCCTGAAGGGGTGCGCTTGTAACAATGTTTACTACCCTGCCGCTTACCTCTGCTTTTTTAAACAATTTCTTCTCACAACACCAAAAAGTAAAACAACAGAAAACTAATATCGCAATTATGTAAGCGTTTTTTTTCAAAGCATAACAAATGTAGGGAAATGATTTGAAAGAAAAAATCCCCTGCGGCTAAGCAGAGGACTTTTATTGTGTTTCGTCATTCCGAACTCGTTTCGGAATCTCAGATGCTGAAACAAGTTCAGGATGGCGGTGCTGTTAAGTAATAATGCAACTAAACACAGGGCTCCAGGTGTGTATTACCCCACGGGTATCTACCCAGGCAGCAAAGCCCCACAGTTTTTGTCCTGATAGTTCTCTGGTTAAATCTTTGGTGAAGGGAGATTTTTGCGCCTCCAAGTGTTTGGTACACACATCCTCTCCGCTAGGTGCAGCGGCATTGGCAGCCGTAACAATATATTGTATCAAACAATGGTGCATGCCTGCAGGTATGCCACGCGATTGAGGATTGCCCAACTCCTTAAAAGTAAACGTTACCGTACCCACCGAGTTTGATTTTGCAACTATGGATGGATAATCGGGTGCTTCGCGCTCTACTATAGATGTTTGTACACTATGTGTGCCCGTGCCGGTATTTACGGTAATAGGCAAACCAATTAGTTCTTTTTGCAAATCGGTAAGCGTATCGTTATGGCGTATGTACTGAGCCGTAACCTGACGTATGCTGCTTTTAAACAGCTTGGCTGCCTTGTTGCGTGCTGTAATTAGTGCCTTGCCCGCGTGCGTGTGCGGAGGCGCCGCATTATAAGCCGACACGTATGCCGATTGCAACGTGAGCAATGCCGCCAATTTACTACCCGTACCCGTAGGTATGCCTGTTAGTGGACCTATTACAGAGTCTTGTATCTCTGTCATAAAGGTTGTCTGCCAAAGAAAGAACCTTAGCAGTTGTGTCGGAATCCAATCCGTTTTTTTCGCTTTTGTTTTCATGGTTTTTGTTTTTATTGGTTTATAATTCTGTTTTTTATACTTTCAATACTGTTTATTTGCACCTCTGTGCGGTTTAATTCTCCTTCCATGCAATTTAATTTTCCGGTTAATCAAATTAGTTCTACGGTTAATTAAAGTAGTTTTACGGTTTTCCAATTTAGTTTTACGGTTAATCAATTTGGTTTTCCTTCCGTGCAGTTTAGTTTTCTGTTGTTTGACTTTATATCGCCGTTCTGTTTTTGTACCAAGAGTAATTTTCTATTTGTTTACTACCAGTTACAAAAGCAGCGGGGGTGCTTGTAAAACCTTTAGCATTAATTAAAAGAACGATACTATAGGCTAATCAAAAATCGTGCCAAAGTATTTTAAATTGAAAGAAAATAACATTTTTTAGCATTTGTGTGCTTTAACCAAACGTGTGCTTAATTATAGTTATGGATACTTTTTTACTTAATATCGAATGAACCTACGTTTGTTCGCTGTCTAATTTCGTCTCTTCACCTCATTTATTTTAATTGTTTTATTTAATTAACCTACTTTTGAATACTAAATATCTACATCAATGAAAAAAACATTTACTCTTTTAGTCTTAGTGTTTTGTATAAGCGCAAAGGCGCAAATAATAACTACAGTAGTAGGTACCGGAGTTGGAGTAGGCACCACTACTTGCTGTTATGGTGGAGACGGCGGGCAAGCTACTAATGCAGAAATATCATATCCAACCGGTATGGTCTTTGATGCTACAGGAAATTTATACATAGCGGATAATATGAATAACGTGATTCGCAAAGTAAATACAAATGGTATCATATCCACATTTGCAGGAAATGGAACAAGGGGATATAGCGGAGATGGCGGACAAGCAACTGCTGCTCAGTTATTCGACCCATCAGGTGTAGCCTTTGATGCATCAGGTAATTTATATATTGCTGATACTCAGAATAGCTGCATACGCAAGGTAAGTACGGCAGGTATAATAACAACAGTTGCCGGAGATACTACATCAGGCTATAGTGGAGATGGCGGACAGGCTACTGTTGCCGAATTAGCTTCTCCTACGGGAGTTACGGTAGATGCAAATGGTAATTTATATATAGTTGATGGCTTTAATCGTATACGCAAAGTAAATACAAATGGTATTATATCCACCATAGCAGGAACCGGAACAACCGGATATAGCGGTGATGGAGGACCGGCAACTGCTGCTGAATTAAATTTTCCGGAAGAGGGATTAGTTATTGATCTAGTTGGCAATTTGTATTTCTCAGATCGTAATAACAATAAAATTAGAATAATTAATACTTCGGGTATAATAAACACCTTTGCCGGAAATAATACAGGAGGGGGTTATAGTGGAGATGGGGGGCAGGCTACTACTGCTGAATTAAGCGGCCCATTCGGGTTAGCCATTGATGCTTCACAAAACATATATGTTGCAGATGTTTATAATAGCCGAATACGCAAGATAGCAGTATCTGGTATTATAACCACTGTTGCAGGAGGAAATGGCATAAACGGATACGGTGGAGATGGAGGTCAGGCAACCGATGCTGAATTGAATCAAGCGAACGGGGTAGCTCTCGATGCTGCAGGGAATTTGTATATTGCTGATTCTTTTAATAATCGAGTACGCAAGGTAACTAATGTTGCAATTGCAGACATAGAAGCTTTTGCAAACAACAAAGAACATATAACCATTTACCCCAACCCAAGCACAGGCAGTGTGCAGGTAACCTATACAAGTAGCATGGATGAACTTAAAGTAAGCAATATGCTTGGGCAAGTTGTGTATGAAGCAAAACCAAACAGCACAAATACCAACTTACAAATAGATAATGTGGGTGTTTACTTTATTACTATTACAAGCGGTGCAACTACCACCACGCAAAAGGTTGTGGTAAGTAAATAAGAACAGCATACAATTTAACGCGAACAAATCCGTTCAATCTGCGGCTAAAGATTTATCTTCGCAGTAATTAATGAGCATTTACCAAAAAAAGCAGCGTTGGAAATGGTGGCTTGCCGCAGGTGCTACGCTTATTGTATTAGCTTCGCTTTGGTACTCGCAGCAAATAGTACAAAAAATTTCTATAGAAGAAAAAGAGAAAGTAAAACTGTGGGCGGGTGCCGTGCAAAAAAAAGCCAACCTGGTTAAAACCACCAACGAACTGTTTACCAAAATAAAAACGGAAGAGCGCAAAAAGGCAGAGCTGTATGCCGAAGCTACCAAAGAACTTACCAAAGATGTTGCCGACCTTGGTTTTTCGCTGCGTGTGTTGCAAGATAATACAACCGTGCCTGTTATCTTAACCGCAAACGACGGCAAGATTGTAAGCAGCCGCAACCTTGATTCTATTAAACAAAAAGACCCTTTTTACTTAGCGGCGCAACTTACCGAAATGAAAAGCTTATATAAACCCATTGAGATAGAATATGCTCCGGGTAAAAAGAATTATCTCTATTATAAAAACTCGCAGGTGTTTTATCAGATAAAATTAGTGTTTGATAGTTTGATAAAATCTTTCATATCGGAGGTGGCTGTAAACAGCGCGTCTGTACCGGTACTTTATACCGATAGTACACAACAAAACGTACTTGCCTCCGGTAAAATAGATTCTCAGATAGTAACTAACCCTGCTAAGCTTGCCGTTAAATTGCAAAGCATGAAACAAAGCTCCCCTCCTATTGAAATAAACCTGGGGGATGGTATTAAGAATTATATTTTTTATGAAGAGTCTTACACGCTGAAACAACTGCGTTATTACCCCTACATACAACTCTTAATTATTACTTTCTTTTTATTGATTGCATATACGTTATTCAGTACCGCACGTAACTCAGAGCAGAATTTATTGTTTGTGGGCATGAGTAAAGAAACCGCGCATCAGTTGGGTACACCTCTATCATCACTCATGGCGTGGATAGAACATTTAAAAGAAACCACCTTAGACCCATCCATTGTTCATGAAATGAACCGTGATGTAGTTCGCCTGCAAACCATTACAGATAGGTTCTCTAAAATTGGCTCGCAACCCACATTAACCACAGAAAATGTTTTTACAACACTTGAACACGCACTTGATTATTTAAAACAACGCTCTTCTAAGAACATAAACTTTGTATTAAAAAGAGAAGGAACGATTGCAAGCACCGATGCACTTATATGTGTACCCTTATTTGAGTGGGTAATTGAAAATATTTGTAAGAATGCCATAGATGCGATGGACGGAAAAGGAACAATTACGGTAATCGTTCAAAATCAAAACCACAAACTTATAATAGATATTGCCGATTCCGGAAAAGGCATTGCAAAGAATAAATTAAAAGCAGTGTTTGAACCCGGCTATACCACCAAACAAAGAGGTTGGGGCATGGGCTTATCTTTATGCAAACGTATTATAGAAAATTACCACAACGGAAAGATATTTGTAAAACAATCTGAAGCCGGTAAGGGTACTACCTTTAGAATTATACTGGGCGTTTAAATTTTTGTCATTGCGAGCGAAGCGCGGCAATCTCAAAGAGGGGTTGTAGCGATTGCTTCGTCATTCCTCCTCGCAAAGACAAACAGAGTTTTTTGTTTTAACTTATAGTCTTTATCATTTTTAGATGCGGCAAGTCGCAATCCAAATAAACATCCCCCGAAACAATAAACCCTATTTTCTCGTAAAACTCTTTTAAATATAATTGCGCAGAGATAGTTATTTTCTTTGCCTTTAATTCTTCTACGGCAACATCAATCGCCTTATTCATTATTGAATAAGCATACCCCTTTCCACGATATTTTTCGTCAACCACCACCCTGCCAATAGAGGGTGTTTTATAGGTAATCCCCGCAGGAATAATGCGCGCATAACCTATAATTTTTTTATTCTCTATTCCCAGCAGGTGCAGGCATTCTTTATCTATACCATCAGCATCTAGATAAATGCAACTTTGTTCTACCACAAAAATCTGCTGACGCAAATACAGCAAATCATATAACTCATCAACACTAAGCTTATTGAATTTTTTTACCTTAAACTTCATCACTGCTTTTTAAAGTAATTTCCTTTTATAAGTTCTTCAAAAGGAATGCGTTTGTTTTTATATAAGGCTATTACAAAGGCGTCTTTAATGGTTATTTTCTTCGCTTGTTTACATATGTCGTCAGCCTGCTTTAAGGTTTTATATTCTCCTAAAGTAAAGCGCGTAATACCATCGTCATACACTTGTCTTCTTACAGGCGGAAGGCGTAACAACTTAGTGAAATCAAAATTTTCAATTAAACGATAAGCCCCCACCTGTACCTTAAATGTAATACTATCAGCGGTAAGATCTCCGTACTTGGCTAAGAAATCAGTGTAATTCAAAGTGCCTACATCCGATTTTGTTTGTGAGGTATCCATCTTGGTTCTATTTATAAAATCTGCTGAATACAAATTAGCATCGGCTCTCAGCATAGCAAAAGAATCTAAAGTTACGGTAGAAATATTCTCTACAATACTCATGCCTTCATACGTGTATTTTAATTCAAACTCGTTACCCGATGGTATGTTAAGTAAATACTCTCCGCTTGCCGAGTTGGAAGAAAAAGCACCGTAGTAATCTTTTCGTCCATGCTTTGACCTGATTTTAATTTCTGCTTCTACGGGTTTATCGTTAAAATAAACAATACCACTAAGAACCACTAATGCGCTTGGCTTCCCAAAAATACTGGGCTCTACCAAATAAATGTCCTGCAAGCCATAGCCCCCTTTTCTTTCGGAAGAATAATACCCGCGTTGTCCATCAGCAGATACCCAATAGTATTTATCATCCTGATTGGTGTTAACGGGTTTGCCAATATTATAAGGCGTACCCCACTTTCCGTTCTTTAAATCAGAACGAAATATATCGTAGCCTCCGGTTGAGTTATGTCCGGTAGAACTAAAAAACATCGTTTTTCCATCAGCTGTAATAAACGGCGCATCTTCATCAAAAGGAGTATTTATCTCTGAGCCTACGTTTTTAACCCCGGCATAACTGCCATCGGGCAAACGTTGTGCATACCAAATATCTCTGCCCCCCAACCCATTTGGGCGCTCACTGGCGAAGTACACAAACTTTTCATCCGGAGAGAAACAAACACTTCCTTCCCAGTAATTGGTATTAATGCCCTTCATTTTTTCGGGAACACTCCATTCTGTCCCTTTTAAATAACTTACAAAAATATCTCCACCACCCAATGCCACATTTCTAAAAATGTAAAGCTTCTGCCCATCATTACTAAGACACAAAGGGGCATCATTTCCCGTAGTATTAATAAGCGGACTGATTGATTTGGGTTCACTCCACTTAGATGAATCTTTCTTCTGAGAAATAAACACATCTTCAAAATAATCTCCTTTATCGCTGGGCTTCCCCGGAAAGGTTTGTTTACCCCCTTTTGATTTTACTCCTCGATAAGCAAATACCATAAAGCTTTCGTTACCCGGTAATACAGGCGCGTATTCAGATGCTGCTGTGTTTAACGGCGCACCTATATTAGTAATAGTGGCAATAGTGCCTTTTGCTATTTGGTCGGCAGAGTTTTTACAAATTTCTATCTGACGATTCACAATCCCCTTGATGGTATCCGGTAAATTATTTGTGAGATATAATTCAAATTGCTTGATGGCATCATCATACTTATCATTGTTCTCATATACCTTTCCTAAATAAAAGTCGTAATCGGGTAATTTACTTCTTATAGGTTCGGCGGCTTTAATGTTTTCTTCTGCCTGAGCAAAATAAAATGCATCATAACACTCGCAAGAACCAAGTAAGTATTTTAAATACAAATTATCGGGATGTGCTTTCGCCAACGAATCATAAAGACTAATGGAGTACATAAATTCCTGCCCCCTGTAATGCCTGTCAGCATCCAACAAAAGCTTCTTTTCGCTTTCGCTCAATGATTTTTGCAGTTCTATCTTTAGTGTGTTGTTGATTTGGGCTTTAGTAAACCCGCAGGAGAAAAGAAAAAGAAGAAAAAGAAAAACTTTCTTTAACATAAAATAAATGTTGTTTGATATATCAAAACTAAGTAAAAAAATCTTACATATGTTAAATTTCCACTTCCGCAAACTGATGTTCATACAGGCTTTTAAAATGCCCGTCCCTTTTTAAGAGTTCTTGTAGGGTGCCTGTCTCAATAATTTTACCGTGTTCTATAACCATAATGCAGTTTGCTTTTTGTATGGTAGCTAATCGGTGAGCAATAATAAAAGAAGTTCGTCCTTTCGTAATTTTTTCGGTAGCAGATTGTATCAATTGTTCTGTTTCAGTGTCTATGGAAGAAGTCGCTTCATCCAAAACTAAAATAGAAGGTTTGTGTACATAAGCTCTCAGAAACGCAATCATTTGTCGCTGACCCGTAGATAACATGCTTCCGCGTTCGCGTACATTAAAATTATATCCGTCGGGTAGTTGCATAATAAAATCATGTGCCCCTATGTATTTAGCAGCTTCTATAATTTCATCATCGGTTATTGATTTGTTGTATAAAGAAATGTTGTTTTTAATAGAATCTGAAAAAAGAAAAACATCCTGCAGTACAACCGCAATTTGCGAACGCAAAAAATCCACATCGAAATTGTTTTGAGGGATATTATCAAATAAAATCTCTCCTTTATTAATTTCATAATACCTGCCCATTAAATTCATAATGGTTGATTTACCAGAACCCGTTGCGCCTACCAAAGCAATAGTATCGCCGGGTTGAACGGTAAAAGAAACATCTTTTAGTACATAATTCTCTGCATTGTATGCAAACCAAACGTTCTTAAACTCTACTTGTCCGTTTAAATGCTGTATAAGGTTTCCTTTATTATCAATCTTTTCGTTTGTATCTAATAATTTAAAAACACGCTCTGCTGATACCATTCCCATTTGTAGTGTATTTATTCTGTCTGCCAACATACGGATAGGCCTAAACATCATCCCTGTAAGCATGATAAAGAAGGTTATATCTCCCGCGGTAACATTAAAGTATTTGGAACCAAAACCGCTATAAAAAATAATAAGCGCAATAGCTAAAGAAGATAAAATCTCTACTATGGGGAAAAAGATAGAGTAATACCATATTGATTTTATATTGGCTGTTTTGTGTTGCTCATTAATAGAAACAAATTTTTCATATTCCTTTTGCTGACGATTAAACAACTGCACAACTTGCATACCCTGTATATGTTCTTGTACAAAATTATTTAAAGCGGCCACTGCATTACGCACCTGATTGAAGGTGCTTTTTACTCCACGTTGAAAAAACTTAGTGGCTATAAATAATAAAGGAATAGTAATTAAAACTACTAAGGTCAATTGCCAGCTCACTATAAACATAGAGATTAAAAACACCAACAGACTAAGCATATCACCCATAATAACAATAAAGCCTTGTGAGAAAACATCTGCTAAAGCCTCTACATCAGATACGGAACGGGTTACCAAGGTTCCGATAGGAGTAGTATCAAAATAAGAATTCTTAAAAGAAAGTATATGTTTAAATAATTTTGTGCGAAGGTCTTTAATAATATTTTGCCCTATGGTTGCTGTTATTATTGTATTACTTAATTGCAGCATTGCTTCCAATAATAGGGTTGACAATAATATCCCCGAAAAAAGAGTTATCATTTCTACATTTTTGGTAGAAACATAATCGTCTAATATTTTCTTTACTAAAAGTGGACGGGCAATAGTTAAACCAGCCAATACAATTGTAATAGATAGGGCAATATAAAACCGACTCATATATGGTTTTATAAAACTGAAAATACGCGCGAGTAATTTCCAGTCAAAGCTTTGTTTATTTTTTTTCTCTACACTCAATTTATCTTAAATAAAAATAGTTGATGGGTACGCTATGTTTTCTAAATGCAAGCCCTTTCCCGTAATAGAAACACCTGCTTCATTACGGTTTTTGGATTGCACAATTCTTTCGAAATCATTTACCGTAATCTTTTTTGTACCCACCTCTAACATAGTGCCTACCAAAGCGCGCACCATGTTCCGTAAAAAGCGATTAGCTTTAATGGTAAAAATTATGCTGTTGTTTTCTTTAATCCAATTACATTCCATTATATCACAAATATAATTGGCGTGATTATTGTTTACCTTAGTAAAGCTGGTAAAATCTTTTGTATTTCTAATAATTTGTGCCGCTTCATTCATTAGATCAACATCAACAGCGCCGTATATATACGCAGAAAAATCATTTACAAACGGATTAGGTACTTGGTGTATATAGTACTTATAAGTACGCGCAGTGGCGCTAAATCTTGCATTGGCATTATTTTGTACAGGCAAAATATTAATCAAAGAAATATCTTTAGGCACACAATGATTCATTTTAAAAAGCCAATTGTGTTTATCTCTGAGTAAATCTTCTTTCCCGCAATCAAAATGTGCATAATACTCTTTAGCGTGCACACCCGTATCTGTCCTTCCACAACCAATCAAAGTAATTTTTTCATGGAGCAACAAACTAAGCCTTTCCTGCAATATTTGCTGAATAGTTAAAGGCGTATTAAGCTGAAATTGCCAACCATGATAATTCTTTCCATTATAAGCAAGGTGTAAAAAATAACGGGGGAACAAAATATGGTTCGTAATATCCTTAGTAAGAATTAATTTAAAACTTAACTGCCTCCATGCAAATCTCTACATTGGCATCTTTGGGTAAACGAGATGCTTCTACGGTTGCACGTGCGGGGAAATCTTTTGTAAAGAAAGAACCATAAGCTTCGTTTACCTGTACAAAATTATTTAAGTCTTTTAAAAAGATGGTGGTCTTAACCACATTATCAAATGTCATTCCCGCTTCTGCAAGTATGCTTTTCATTTGTTCCATGATATGGCTGGTCTCTTCTTTAATATTACATTTAATAAGTTTATTGGTGTTCATATCAATAGCTATTTGCCCCGATATGTATAATGTATTCCCCGCTAATATAGCCTGACTATACGGTCCGATAGGCGCGGGTGCTTTTGTTGTATTTATAACTTTCTTCATTTTATTTTTTAGTTGATGAGGCAACAAATTTACGCTTTTTTGCCGTAGGAAGATAGGTATATACCACTGCTTTTAAATTGCGTATTTTTGCTTCCCTTAAAAAAATAAAATGCTAACTGTTAAATATTTTACGTTTAATCCGGCTCGCGAAAACACATACATTCTGCACGATGAAACCCATGAGTGTGTGATAATTGATGCGGGCTGTTATACATCGCAAGAACAGGCAATTTTAAAAGACTATATAACAGACAAAAAACTAAAGCCTGTTATGCTGCTTTGCACGCATGCCCATTTTGATCACATCATGGGTAATCGCTTTGTATTTGATACCTATGGTTTAAAGCCTATTTCTCACAAGAAAGAATTAGAGGTATTTGCCGCGCAGGAAAGCGTTAGCAAAAGATATGAGATAAATTTTGACCTGTCTCCGATACCAGAAAAATTCATAGAAGAGGGTGATAAACTTACCTTCGGCACCACCACACTTAGTGTTTTATTTACCCCGGGGCACTCACCTGGCCATGTGGTTTTTTATAATGCCGAAAATCATTTGGTGATTAATGGCGACGTATTATTTAAGGGTACAATAGGCAGAACCGATTTACCTTTAGCTAACCATGCCGATTTGGAAAACAGCATCAAGACAAAACTATATACTTTGCCAGATGAAACTACGGTGTATTGCGGTCACGGACCCGTTACCAACATAGGGCAAGAAAAGGTACACAACATGTTCGTTACTGCAGACTAATTCTCTGCAAATGAAGCAACCCGATTTACTGCTGCTAAAAGAATTCTTAGACGAGAAGCATCTTTTATATAACAACAAAAAGTTTATTGAGAGCGATCCAATCTCTATTCCGCACCTATTTACCAAAAAACAAGATATAGAAATTGCTGCCTTTTTTGCCGCCACCATAGCTTGGGGAAACCGACAAAGCATTATTAAGAATGCCAACAAGCTGATGCAGCTGATGGATTTTGCTCCGCAGGGTTTTGTTACCGGGGCTACCCCAAAAGATATTAAACACTTCTCGGGTTTTGTGCATCGCACCTTTAACGGAACTGATTGCATGTTTTTTATACAAACACTTAAACATATCTATAAAAAACACAACAGTTTAGAAACCCTTTTTAGTAAAGGCATACAGCCCACCGACGAAAACATTAAAAATGGCTTGGTTAGTTTTAGAAACGAGTTCTTTTCTATTAAACACCCTTTACGAACACAAAAACACGTTTCCAACCCGTTAAAAAATAGCAGTGCAAAAAGACTGTGTATGTTTTTGCGTTGGATGGTGCGACAAGATAAAACAGGTGTAGATTTTGGTATTTGGAAACAAATAAACCCCGCACAACTTTGCCTGCCGTTAGATTTGCACACGGGTAATGTTAGCCGCAAACTTGGTTTGCTAACTTGCAAACAAAACGATTGGCAAGCAGTAGAAGAAGTAACCCACATTTTAAAACAATTAGATGCTAAAGACCCCGTTAAGTACGATTTTGCTCTTTTTGGACTTGGTGTATTCGAAGGGTTTAAGTAATAACCTGCTTTAATTTGCCTACAAAAAACATACGTCCGGCTAATTAATTATTTGTTGATAAAAAAATTTGTGTACTTTAAACCTCTCATTTTTGGTGTGTGGTAAAGTTTATTCTTAAAAAAGTATTTTACGGTTTTGTGGTGTTGCTGGGTGTAATCACAACCATCTTCTTTTTATTTAATGTTCTTCCCGGTGATCCTGCAACCGTATTACTTGGTCAACGAGCTAACAAAGATGCTATAGAGGCCATTAATAAAGATTTAGGCAGAGACAAGCCTATACTTACCCAATACTTCATTTACTTGAATGATTTATCTGTTATTTCTTTTCATAACGAGAAAGATAAGAAAAGTGGTTTTTATTTAGATAAAGAAAAATACTCTTATAAATACTTGTGTTCTTTTGGCGAGGGCGCATGCATGGTTGCAAAATATCCTTATTTCCGCCGCTCGTACATTACCAAAAGAAAGGTTTCTGAAATCATAATTGAAACCCTTCCTGAAACGGCTGTTTTGGCCCTAAGTTCAATAATATTAGCGACCATTGTAGGAATATTTTTAGGCATTGTTGCTGCCATAAAAAAAGATACTTTTTTCGATCGCTTTTCCCTTATACTCTCTGCATTGGGAATGTCAGCCCCCTCCTTCTTTGTTGGAGTAATTATTGCCTGGTTTTTTGGGTATATCCTTGCTGATTACACAGGGCTTCGAACGATAGGCAGCCTATATGAATATGATGATTATACGGGAGAAAAATATTTGAGTTTAAAGAACTTAATCCTCCCCACAATTACCCTTGGGATGAGGCCATTAGCTATTGTAGTACAGCTTATGCGCAGTTCTTTGTTAGATGTTCTCTCACAAGATTATATACGTACTGCGAAAGCAAAAGGCTTAACCTTTTATAAAATAATTATCCGTCATGCACTTAAAAACGCACTAAACCCTGTTGTTACGGCCATATCCGGTTGGTTTGCGGGCTTAATGGCAGGGGCTGTGTTTGTAGAAATTGTATTTAGCTGGAAAGGCATTGGCTACGAGGTTTTTGATGCGCTTACCAAAAAT
>Ga0302280_1000881_pt1 | contig 25988 bp, 24 predicted proteins | sample III_Fen_E1_1_FD_198771 | JGI IMG/M metagenome (GOLD analysis project Ga0302280, IMG submission 198771) | Peat permafrost microbial communities from Stordalen Mire near Abisko, Sweden - III_Fen_E1_1 | ecosystem: Environmental > Terrestrial > Soil > Wetlands > Permafrost | place: Sweden: Abisko... | reverse complement strand
TGTTGGTTCTCTTTTTCAGAAATATTTTTAGCCAGCAACTGCATCATTTTTTTTGTCACTTCCGGGTTCTTATTGACCAGTTCGTCGAACTCTTCTCTGGGTATGATCGCCAGTTCGGTTTCTTCCAGCGCTTTCGCCGTGTCTTTATAAGTAGTTCCTTCCAGCAATGCGATGTATCCTAAAAAATCGCCGGGGCTGAAAAGGCTTGTCACCAGCTCTTTCCCGTCATCATTGGTTTTGTATGCTTTCACTTTACCTTTCAGCACGTAGTATAACCTATTGGGATGATTGCCTTCTGAATAAATGATCTGTTTCTTTTTATACTTATTAACCGGACGGTCTTCGCTCAGCGATTGCAGTGTCTTTTTTGTGCCCGACACTTCCATTAGCCGTTGCATCTGCTCAAGGCCCGAAGAGATCTCCATTTTCATTGATTCGCTTTTTTTCAGGCGAATGTCCACTGCATTCAGCAATTCAGTGCCTGTAAAAGGTTTAGTCAGATAATCATCCGCCCCCAGGTCCATGCCTTTGCGGAAATCGTTCCGCTCAGTTTTGGCAGTTAAAAAAATAAATGGAGTGTTCTTGATAGATTCATTGTTATGGATAGAATGCAGCACGCCAAAGCCATCCAACACCGGCATCATGATGTCGCAAATGATCAGGTCTGGTTTTTCGCTGATGGCTTTCTCAACGCCTATTTTGCCGTCTGCAGCCACAATCACCTTGTAGTTGGACAACTCCAATATTTCTTTCGTGTTGATCCGGATATCATCGTTATCTTCTATCAGCAAAATCTTTTTCATCTCAATCAGCTTTGATATTAAAGGTTGCCCCAAAATGCTGTTTTCACTAAAAGGATACTGATTAGTTTAACTTAAATGCTGTAACGAAAAGACAAATTGATGTTCTTATTTTGTACAATCTCAATAAAAAATTCTTGGTAAAACCTGATTTTAGTCAGCCGCTGGTGTGATAAAATGCAGAAAAATTTCTGGCTCTGTGGTTGCTCCGATAAAAGCAATTCGTTGACATCGTTAAATCAGTGTTTGCTAGCAAATTGCCTCAAAGTGACATTCACAAATGGTGTGTTGTTTTTAGTTACGGGTTTATCTCAAATCCCCTTCCCCCCATACTTGTTATAATGTGCAAAATCTTTCACGTCGCGGCGCACCCTAAGATATTTTTCCGGCTCTTTCACCGGATACCCCAACCTGAATGAGTAAGCAATGATTAATTTATCGGGGATATTCAGCATTTTTCGGATGTTCTTTTCAAATGCCCCATTACTCAACGAACTCACAATATGAAAACCGATACCCAGTGAATTTGCCATCAACCACATATTTTCCATCACGCAGCCCAGGCTGATGATGCCAGGAAAATCGCCTTGCGATGCAGGCGCTCTCCTTGAAGGATCGTAAAGCACAATACCGAGAACCGGAGTGGAACTCAGCTCTTCCTTCAAAAATGTATCCCTGTCATTAGTAGTTATATCTGCCTTTTTCACAACTGGCTTTCTCCATGCCGGCGGGAACATTGTAGCCAGCAGACCTGTTTTCTTTTTCTTCAATTCTTTTTCTGAAAAAGAAAACTGTTTGTAGTTTTCCTTGACGAAAGTCAGCGAAATGTCAGATTTAACTGCAGCTATGGCTTCGATCATTTTCTTATCATCAATGATGATCACTTCAAAGTTTTGCATGTTGTGCGCGGTAGGCGCCCAGGATCCTGCTTGCAATATTTTATTCAGATCTTCTTTTGCAACAGCATGATTGGGATCGAAAAATGTTCTGGAAGAATGCCTCTCTTTTATTAGTGTTAACAATTCGTTCATGATTTTTGCTTTTTGTAAAGTCGCCTCGGGGCTTACTTATCTGAATAGCACACATCTTAGCTATTTGATTAAGTTTTTATTGTTCAATTTGAAAAAATGCAGCCAGCTAAATGCAGACAAAAATGAGTGCAGGCTGAATGAACCTGATAATGAACTTATTTTATAACTGATACTTTTGCGAAGGCGCAAATACAATGACGAAATTGAATCTGACAATACCCTGCCATGGTGAACTTTCCCTTTTTTCCGCCTCGCAAAATATTCCATCTGCCTTATGCTCACGCACAGCATCATTCTTTCTTTATCAGACTGAAAGATATATCTGGTGTGCTCATCGGGCATTTCATTCACATCTGCTAAGACAGAAGCAACGCCTTCTGCCTTCAAATAGCAATCGCAATATTTATTGTAAAACTGCATGCTCACCGGGAATGTTTTCGCCATACCGCTTACGTCTGTGTATGGTTTTGGTAACGAAAACCATACATTTCCCCTTCTGTCTGCAGACAATACATGCACTATAGAATTGGGGAATTTTAAAATAGCCTGATTGTCATCTAAAAAAATAGCAGTCCCTGTTTTTCTTATGTGATCGCTCAACTTCTTCATATGATGCCCCCATTTCATAGCCTCAGTTTTAATGCCGGTAACTAATGATTTCAGCCTTTGCTACCGGTGCAATGCCACTACCGGAATATGACTGTACAATACCAATTGTTTTGTATGGCTCTTGTGGATGAGCTTATCCAAAAAGCTGTGCCGTCCGGGCAAAACAACCAGCAAATCCAGGTGATTGGTCTCTGCAAATTCCATAATGCCTTCATCAATATCCGCGCTTTCAAGCAGATGATAGTATGGCTTCACATCTTTCAGGATTTCCTGCAACAATCCCGATTGAAAGACAAGCTCCGGGTTATATTTTTCTTTCTTGGCCGTATTGAGCACATGCAGCTCTGCATTGAAATCGCGCACGAGCCTTTTGATTTCGTCCACAGGAGTTGTTTCTGCAACATGGTCAAAACTGCATGCAAGCCCGATCTTTTTTATCCATCCAAATTTGGCCTTTGGAGGTACCGTGATCAGCGGCCAGGTCAGATGCTGCATGGCATGCTCAGCATGGCTGCCGAAAAATATCCGCTCCACTGCCGATTTCCCCTGGCTTCCGATTACCACTACATAAGGCTTCACCAGTGTGCAAATTTCTTTGAGGTTGGGTAAAAAATTCCCGGTGGTAACTTCGGTCCGGATATTTAGCTCGCCCTTGGTGGTTTTCATCAGTTCTTGTTTTAGCCGGGAGATATCTTCTTCTGCATTGAGCATTATCTCCTGTTCAGTAACCACAGCAGGGATTTCGCTAAAGCTCACCGGCACATTGGAAACATGAAGGATAAAGATATCAGCATGCAGTGCATAGGCCATGTCGGCCGCGTATCTTGCCGCATTGGATGCCGCGGCAGAAAAATCGGTTGCTATTAATATTGTCTTCATAAAATGAATTTGGTCAGTAGAATCTGATCAGGGCAATATGGTGCTGATCCTTCAATAAACCTTCATCCACAAATTCCACATCGCCTCCGTTAGCCAGCACCTTTTCAATCACATCATCCACTGCATCTTTTATACAAGAAAAATGGTTGTAGGGTTCAATAGCCTTATAAATTACATCCTCGCTGCTTTGCTGTGCAGCATACATATAATTTTTTTCCACCAGCAGCAGCCGCCCGCGGTGGCTCATGGCATCACTCCATACTTCTTTCATTCCGGTGGCCAGTTTCTTTTTGCTAGCAGCTTCTTCCAGCTTGTTCAGCAGATCTTTTTGCATCACTTTTCTCCAATCAGCAACATGCGGTGCCAGTACCTTTTTCAGTTCGGCCAATGAGGCTTCTTCATAATTCCCATGCACATACTCCACCACTTTGGGTGTATGCTTGGTTAGCTTTTTAAAATGCCCCAGAATTCTTTCGGTGCCAACTACAAAAAGCGGCAGTTGATATGCGTTCAGCACTATATCAAGTGCATTGTCAATATGGTGCAAAAATTTTTCCATCACTATTTCTTTCCGTTCCGACATATCTGAAAAATTCTCTGATCTTTCCGGCGGTTCATTGAGGCAAGCATAAACAGATTCGTGTGCGTTGGAAATAATCTTTACGAACGTTTCCGAATTGCCTAAATACATCCTGCTTTCCCTGCTGCTGAGCAATAGCACGAGATATTTATGCAATTGCTTTTTGCTGTAGATCAGATCGCGGATCTCGAAAGCGCCATCTACCATTATTTTTTCTTCCACCGGGATATCCAGGTACAACACTTTTTCAAAAACCGGCGACACATAAATAGCAATGCTTTTTTTGTGCGTGTTAAAATTCAGGTTTTTGATGATGGCTCTCAATTTCTGAGTCACCAGCATGCTCATTTCGTGTGGGTATTTCTCCAGCAGTTCCCGCTCCACTTTATCTGCGGCTATTTTAAGCGAGTGCGTCAGCTCAGCCCTCAGGCTCATCTTAGGTTCAAATGGCATAATGACAGATACTTCCGGCTGATAGTGCAGGGCATCCATTACTTCGCGTATTTCAGGAGCTAAAAGAGTGTCCATAATAATAGTTTATTCCACGAAGCTAATTTTACACAAAGCCTGAATCAATGACAGGCATTAGCAAAAAAGTTGATTGTACTCATTAAGCTGGTCGGATATTTGAGTGTTATTTGAGAAGCATCCTATTTGTTTTATGAGTGAATCTATTTCCACAATAAATGGTCTGCAAAACAATGCTGCACTTGCATCTATTTTCCATAAAATGGCAGATTGTTACAGGTATCTGGGAAATGAAGAACGCTTTCGTGCCATTGCCTATGAGAATGTGGCGAAGATGCTCCATAATATGAAGGAAGATATTTCCCTATATGCAAAAGATGCCAAAACACTGGATGAGATTGGTGGCATAGGCGAGCGCATTGCTGAAAAGATTATTGAGTATCTGCATACAGGCAAAATCGAGGCGTTTGAGCACCTCAAAAAGCAGGTCCCTTATGAATTGCTTGAGCTACTTGACATCACTGGCTTTGGCCCTGCCACTTTAAGAGTGTTGCACGATGAGCTTAAGATAAGCAATCGGGAAGATCTGATAAATGCGCTGGAGACAAATAAACTTGCGGGAGTAAAGGGGTTTGGAGAAAAGAAAATCGGAAATATGAAACGGGCGCTTAAATTGCTGAAGCAGCCAGCCCGGATCTTGCTTCTGGATGCCGAAAAAATTGCAGGCGAGATACTCAACGAAATAAAAAAGCTGCCTGGTGTGCAAAAGGCAGAGACAGCCGGAAGCCTGCGCCGTAAAAAGGAAACCATCGGAGATATTGATATTGTGATAGCGGCCAAACCACCGGATAGGAAAAAAATAGTGGGCCGGATTATTAAGTTGCGGCAGGTAGCTAAGGTATTGGCTAGAGGCACAACTAAAGTAAGTGTATTGCTGAAATATAAAAATGTTCAGGTAGATGTGCGTCTGGTGCATGACTATGAGTATGGGGCCGCTATGCTTTATTTCACCGGCTCCAAAGAACATACCATCAGGTTGAGAACAATTGCAAAAGAAAGAGGGTATAAAATAAACGAATACGGAATATTCGATGCGCTCACAGGGAAAAGGCTTGCTGGGGCAACAGAAGAAGAAATGTACCATTTCCTGAACTTAAGGTATATCCCTCCGGAGCAAAGAACAAATGAAGGTGAGATTGAGAAGGCAGCCTTGAAATGAAACCTGTAAAGATTTCAATTTGTGGCCATGCATACCTGCAATTATACTGAATCAAAAACCCATGCAAAACCTGTTTGTGTAGTTTTTCATAGGTTGATTATTGATAATGCGGAGGGAGAGGGATTCGAACCCCCGTTACACTTATGAGGCGTAAAACTGATTTCGAGTCAGCCCCGTTCAACCGCTCTGGCATCCCTCCTTTCAACTATAAATTAATTCTGTGCTAAAGTAAAAACAAAAAATGAAACAGTCATCGTTGCTGATTATTTTATAACAAGCTTTCTTTCTCCGGCTTTTCACTTTCTTCTTTTACTCCACTTCACTCAGCTTCCAAATGGTATTCTTTTTGAATACTGACTATTAATTTTTCTGCTGCACTTCCGATATAATGCAGCCAGAAATTATAATATCTCAAGGCAAATTGATTTTGGCTTGTCCTGGTAAAGAATTTTTCAAGTTCTGCCCAATCAGTTGACATCAAGTGCAGCGCAGGCTGATGTTGCAATAAATTTTTGTAATTGTAAATATTGCTATAAGTATACGGTGAAATGCTGTCGTAGGATTGTATAAAATCATTCAGATCAATCAGGCTGAAAAATCATCGTTAATTTTGCCGACATCTTTCGCCCCGGGCAAAAAATGCTGCGTTGCCATAATTTTTCTATCATAATAATCTGCAATATCCCTGACTATTTGTTTATTTTCTATTAATCGCAAGAAGCCTGAATTTTTAGTTTCCGTATGTGATTTTTGATTGGTTTAAAACAGTTATTCTCCATTGATGTCATACTCTTTCTTTAAAAACTCAATTAACCTGATTGCAAAAGGAAGGCGACGCTGAATGTTTGATAGATAATTCGTTGTTGCGCCTATTTCAAAATCTACCATGTTAAATAACATTTTTAATTTTTGCGGGTCATTCGTGATAAAAGGAAGAGGCTTGTCTGTCAGCGAATCGTTCCTGAAGTAAGAGCTGTCATAAGTCGTGGAATAATCAAGCACTTCGTGATCAGCCTTGATCGCATAATCTGTAGTATTGGAATAGAGCAATTCTGCTTCGTAAATGATCTTTACATTGTTGTCATAAGAAGAAATACTGTCTGCTACGCTTTTTCTTTTTATAAGCCTTAACCCTCCTGAATTTTTTAGCTGAAGCATGGTTGCGTCATTGCTTTTGAAGACAGAATAGTATCCGATGAAATTGCAACTTTTATAAAACTGTTTTCTGATTGCGGGTTCTGATAAGTTCTTCAAAGAGAATGACATCACTTCTTTCAGTTTTTCAATTTTCATTTTATTCTCTGCAAGCACATTGTTCATTGCAGCAGTATCATCTTTCAGATTTTGCACAAAGCTTTGTATATACTCTTTCTCCTTATGTTTGTCAGCAATACTCTCCTGCAGGCTTTCTGCAAAAAAGCCCATGGTCACTGCAAGAAATATCATTAAGAATTCCAAAAAATATTCTTTAAAGTTTTTCTTTTCTACATGCGGGTGGTGATGGACTTCCATATTATTCGCTTTGTAAATGATATTCTTTTTGGAGCACCGAAATGAGCCGCAAACATTTTTGCTGATCTTCCAGCAACATGCTTAAATAATTCTTTAACACAAGACCGGAAACTTGAACTTGTGCTATGTAGGTATTTCGATCGGTAACGGTAGCATTTAAAAAAATGAATTTTTTATTAATTTGGAGTAGTTTATAAGCAGTACGCCTTGAGATACCTCTTAGCAGCGACCAGTCAAATATGCGATAACTGGTTTGCAACGCCTCATGTTCAAAAACATTATCGAATTTTTCAATTTGCCCATCTGCTCTATCAACAAAATCATAATAGTTTATTACACTGTCGGATGCTGTTTTATTTCGAACGAAAGTCATTCCTCCCGCATTTTTCAGTTGGTCTATGGTTCTGCGCGTAAATAATACATGCCAGTAATTTCCTGTGTATTTTCTATATAAATAATACATATAACGGACAGATGAGTCAGAATATGGTATGGAATACCAATAGTTGATCAAGGAATCATAACCTTCACTTTGCTCCGTATTAAACTGAATGCCTTCATTTAATTTCATAGTGTCTTCTTTCAAATCTTCAATGAGAGAGACGATATATTCTTTTTCTTTATGGTTGTTCGCAAGATTTTCACGGATATTCTCCGCAAAAAAACCCATCGTTACAGCAAGAAATATCATTAAGAATTCAAGAAAATATTCTTTGAAATTTTTCTTTTCTACATGTGGATGATGATGTACTTCCATTTGTACGTAATTTAATTAATGGTTTTCCAAATGATATTCTTTATTAATAAGTTTTATCATGCTTATTTCTCTTTCACGATACTCCTTTTCCTCGTTCATATAAACTATCAGGCAGGCTTGCAAATTCCGTATCCATGAATAAAGCTGCCCAATCAATGGGCGGTCATACCTCGTGAATACTTCTACATGATGAAGATAGCCCTGAGTATGTATGTCATCAAGGTTATTCAACGCTGACATTTTCATAAGCTGTGTTCCCAGGTCAATCGTCCTATTTTCATATTCCAAATAATAATTGCCATCAAATTTTACTCTTTGGTCATAAAACACATTAAGCTCTCCTATCGAGTCAACTACCGCATCATTTTTAATTACACCAAAGCCGCCTGCATTCTTAAGTTGAGTAAGTGTTTTATCATGCGGCACGAAGAGAATATCGAATGAATAAAAAATAACAAAGTGATGATAGAAGCTGTCCTGAAAGTTGATGTCTCTCAGCTTTTCAGTAGGCACCTGTAAGGCACTATCCATTTTCTTAATAAAAATTGCTTGTAAAAAAATGACCTGGTTTATTTCTGCAGTATCTTTTTTCAGATCCTGCACCAGGCTTTCTATATAATGATGTTCCTTTTCATTGTTCGCTATTCTTTCGCGAAGACTCTCTGCGAAAAAACCCATCGTAACAGCAAGAAATATCATGATGAATTCCAGAAAATATTCTTTGAAATTTTTCTTTTCTACCTGAGGGTGGTGGTGGACTTCCATGACTTCAGTTTGGAGTTTGTAGTTTATAGTTTGTGGTTCTTCATGCGGAGACGCTGATTCTGTATTGGCAGTGTCTCGGTCTGGCAGTTCTTCCGGTCCTGCCTGCCCCGCAGGCAGGCTTTCCGGCATTTCGTTTTCCCGACTTTTTTCTTCTATCATCTCAACTCTTTATTTTATGCCAGAAAAATGCAACGCCAAAACCCACTAAAATATACATAAGCATTTTGATGATGCGCTGTTTCGTGATGCTGTTCATGATTCAGTTCCTGATTTTTATTCCAATTCAATTCATTCTTCATTTGCGGCCTGCACAATAATTTTTTCATTTCTCATTTACCAAATGACATTCTTTCCTCAATGTGTTTATAAGGTTTTCTGCATGGCGCTGCGTTTCCATCAGGCGAAAGTTTCACAGCCTATTCTTATTAAGCCAGGCAAATGAATACTCAGCCACTTCGCGCCAGCCATGATCTATAATCAGTGAATGGCCTCGGCCGGAGAACAAATGGAAATCTGTGACTACCGCCCCATTGTATTTATTTGCAGATGCTCTGCCGAGAACCGGCGGTGCAATGTTATCGCTCTCTCCTCCCGTAATGAGCAGAGGCCCTCTTGTTTTATTTGCTGTGTCCACTTTAGTTTGCGAACCTGCAAAGCTTGCAGTGGCTGCCTGAAAAAGAGGCCGGCAAGGCGCGGGTATCGTCCACTTGTCGTAGAGATCGCGTGCTTCCTGTTCCGGCACGGCATTCGCAAAACCATAACGGAACTGCGCGAAACTGAGCGACAGCGCTTTTTTCAGGTTGAATGGATTGCCCAGTATCGGCAGCGAAGCTTTGATTGTTGACAATGGCAATTGCCACACTCCTTTCATAGGCGCGGGGTCTAATGCAATGCCTGCCGCTGCAATGCCACGGCCTAATAATACCTGCGCAATCAAACCGCCAAAAGAATGCCCGACGACAATGGGCGGCTGCGCAAGTGTTTCTATTGCTTTGGCATAGCTGTTTGCGATTTCCTTTACACCGCGATTTGCAATGAATTCCGGATTAGCCCTGCATGCAGCAACCGTATCGGAATCGCCGGGCCAGCCGGGGTTTATTGTAGTATAACCGTGCTTGTTAAAAAAATCCATCCAGGGTTGCCATGAGCTGCTGTGCATCCAGAGCCCGTGTATAAAAACAATAGTTGTTTTTGCCATAATGTTTTTTTTGAGAGGTGGGGCTTTTTGAAGAAGCTCTAACCTCCGTAAGATTAGTTCTTTACTTTAACCGGGTAAGGTGGGCGTGTTGGTTCCACCTGTGGGTTCTTCTTCAATTCATCAAGCGCTACTTCATTTCTTTTTCCAGTTGCGGATCTCTTCCTTTGATGATGTCGGAGGGCAATTGCTCTACTTCAATGTCAGGAGCCACTCCAACATTTTCCACCACAAATCCATCCTTGGTCCATATGCCTACATTTGGCGCTGTAACACCTCCTCCATCTAAAAACTCCGGGAATCCAAGGATGCCTACAAGCCCTCCCCATGTGCGTGTGCCGACCAATGTGCCTACCTGAAATTTTCTGAACATCCACGGGAGCATGTCTCCGCCGGAGCCTGCAGATTCGTTGATGAGCATCACCTTGGGGCCTTGAATGGATGCGCTGGGCGATTTAAGATCCTTGCCATAGCGCATGTTCCAATATGCCTGATAAGGATTGCGCAAAAAGATTGATATAATAATCTGCAAGCTGCCCGCCGCCGTTGAATCTTTCATCCACAATAATAGCTTTCCTGTCTGCCTGCGGATAAAAATATCTTTTGAAATAATCATGGCCAAGCCCGGCAGTGTTAGGCACATACACATAAGCCACCTGTCCTTTGGTTGCTTCGGTTACTTTTTGCAAATTGCCTTCCACCCAATCGCGATTGCGCAATTGATATTCATTGTCCACAGGAACTACTTTTACCGTTCTTGAATCTTTGTAATCAGGATTAGGTCCCACGGTGATCTCTACTATTTTATCCGCCGTATTTTCAAAATATTGATAAAGTTCTTCCGTTGCCACCACATCTTTGCCATTCACTGCAAGCAGATATTCTCCCGCTTTCACATTCACGCCGGGTTCGGTTAGGGGTGACCGTAAGTTGGGGTTCCAGTTCAGTCCCCCGTATATTTTTTTGATCTTATAACGGTTATTGCTGATGATGTAATCAGCGCCCAGCAACCCGCCTTTTATATTTAGCGGCTGATACAATTTATCACCGCCATCGGTAATGCGGTGATGGCCTACCCCAAGCTCGCTGCACATCCATTGAATCACTAAATTCAGGTCATCGCGACAAGCAAGCTGCGGAATAAAAACAGCATACTTCTTTTTCACCGCTTCCCAATTGTTGCCATGCATGCCGGGGTCGTAAAAATAATCGCGGTTCACGCGCCATGCTTCATCAAATATCTCCGGCCATTCGGCAGCAGGATCTATTTTTACCTGAATGGCATTTACATTCAGCATTCCTTTTCCCGGTTCCGGCTTCTCGCCTGCGTTGGTAATACCCCAGTTGCCGCTTTTGATGAACAACATTTTTTTTCCATCGGCAGAAAGGTTATAGCCATCCATCGGCATCACTTCCGTGTCTGCTCTTTTTTTAAAATTATATTTATGCAGCGTACCGCCACCATCATCTGAATAATCAATGTAGAATATGTCATCACCATTACCAGCAGCAAGCTGCGCATAGTTGCCTGATTTTACAGGAATATCAATGATGCGATTTTGTATCCCATCCCAATCAATTTTCAATGAAGCGGGTGTTTCTGTTTTCTTTGCATCTTTATCCTTATCGTTTTCTTTTTCTTCTTTTTTAATTTGTTCTTCATCGCTTTCTTTTACCAATGGAGAAATGGTTTGGCTTTGCAATGTGACCAGATAAATGGAATTGCTTTTTCTGTAATCATCATTCGACTGGTCGAACCAGTTGATGACCGGGCCTGCATCGGTGGAGGCAAAGAAATAAACATATTTCCCATTGCGCGAAAAGCAAGGCTCGGATGCATCGCTCAGCCCATCTGTGAGCGCATACGATTTTTGTTCATCCACCGAATACAAAAAAACTTTTTTGAATTGCGTAGAAGTTACTTTGGTATAAGCGATCCATTTGGAGTCGGCCGACCAGTCGCTGAATATATCCCTGAAAACGCCCGGCGCATAGTATTCATCAGCATCTATTTTTTTTATGGATGCAGTGGCAATATCAAGCAGGTAGAGATTTCTTCCATTGTCAACGTAGGCTATCTTTTTGCTGTCAGGCGACCATCTTGGGTTTGCATAAAAGCCCGTACCAGTGAGCTTAATGGACTTCACTTCTCCCCTGCCATCCTGCGATTGTATATCGAGCTGATATTCTCCCGTTGCATCAGATAAATAGGCAATTGATCTTCCGTCGGGCGACCATGATGGATATTTTTCATGAACCGCAGTTGTGTTGGTGATGTTGCGATAGTCTCCTTTCTCTGCAGGCACTGTAACTATTTCACCACGAAAATCAAACACAGCCCTCGCTCCTGTCGGCGATATATCTGCGCTGCGAATATACTTTGCGCCTTTGGCAAAACGCGGCCTCAACTCAAGCAGGTCTGCAGCTATACCAATCGTAAGTTTTTTCGATGAAGCAGTTGCCGGATCATAAATATGCAGATAGCCTGCCTGCTCGTAAATGATTTTTCCATTGCCTGAGGAAATATTCAGCACGGGAAAATCTTTGAAGTCTGTCAACTGTTTTATTTGTTTTGATGACACATCATAAGCATACAAATTGAACTCTCCATTTCTGTCGCTCCTGAAATAAATAGCGTTGCCAGCCCAGTTCGGCTGCACATCATTACATCCGCCGTCGGGCTGAGGCAGTTTCACAATGCTTTTATCAGCAAATGAAAATTGCCAGATGCGCGAAATGCCACCGCCACGATAGTGTTTCCATTGCCTGAACTGATCCGGTGTGGGCACGTAGGCCATGTATTTTGCATCCGGAGAATAGTCGGCATAAAATGCATTGGGTATTTCCAACTGCGTGGCCGGGCCACCTGTCACAGGCACGGTGAACAACTGAAAATACCGGTTGGTGAACAAGGCACGCTGAGAAATGAACAGCACAGATTTCCCGTCGGGCGAAAAGCCACGAACCAGATCGGCAGCAGGGTGCCAGGTGAGCCTTTTAGGGATGCCGCCTTCCACGGGGATCACATATACATCCGTATTTCCATCATACTGCCCATTGAAAGCGATCGTCTTTCCATCGGGAGAAAACACCGGATTTGACTCGATGCCTTCATCTACTGTCAGTCTTCTTGGCTGCGACCCGTCAAGATTGGCGACCCACAAATCTTCTGCATAAATAAAAGCGATATGGTCTGCGCTGATGGCCGGCTGTTGCAGCATGCGCGTGTCTTTGGTGTCTATGTTATTTGCCAGTGTGTTGGCTGCTAAAAGCACGGCAAGCACAAATGGGGCGCCGTATCTGAAACTGTTCATGTTTTGGTTTGTTGATGTGAGTGGAAAATGGCAACGTATCTGATATACTACCACTAAAGTTATTGAAATCTTTTTACCGGAATACGATTTTGATAAAAGGCGGGGGCTTGTTAGTGGTAGTTATGACGGCAATTGACACAAGCCCGGGTTTGCCTCACTGCAAAACTTTTTTTAAATAGCATTGTTGTATCAATTTTAAAAAAGATGGAAAGCCATATTGTAAAAATATTATCTGTCCAAAATGTTACGCACGATGTAAGGTGCTACCAGATTGAAAAGCCGGACGGCTATCAATTTGTGCCGGGGCAGGCAACCGATGTCTGCATCAACAAAGAAAAATGGAAAGAGGAAAAACGCCCTTTTACATTCACAGGGCTAAACGAATATCCCTATCTGGAATTCACCATCAAGTCTTATCATGACCATGATGGGGTAACCAACGAACTGTACAAATTAAAAGCAGGCGATGAACTGATCATCCACGATGTGTGGGGTGCCATCTCGTATAAAGAGCCGGGCTATTTTATAGCAGGTGGAGCAGGTATCACGCCTTTCATTGCCATATTCCGGCAATTGTTAAAAGATGGCGCTTTAGAAGGGAACGAACTGTTTTTTTCCAACAAAACATCCGGGGACATTATCCGCAAAGAAGAATTTGACAAGTTGCTTGGCGGCAAAGCGCATTACATACTTACAAAGGAACATCTCCCAACATTCTTCAGCGGCCCGATAGACAAAGCGTTCCTGCAAAGGGAAATAAAAGATTTCTCAAAAGCTTTCTATATCTGTGGCCCTGATAAGATGACCGAAGCCATCAGCGATGCGCTAAAGGAACTGGGCGCAAATCCTGAAACAGTGGTTTTTGAGAAATGATTTCTCATTCTTAGGCTTGCCTCTGCTGCCTGGTCTTAAATAGCAAGCAGTATGCATTTGCTTACACACGCTCCCATCATCCGGGAAAAAGATGGATTTACCGTGTCGAAAGACCGGTTCCCCGCATCGAAAGATGGCCCTCCCGCATCAAAAGATAGCCCTCCCGTGCTAAAAGATCGGCCTCCCGCATCGAAAGATGCCCTTCCCGTGCTAAAAGACCGGCCTCCCGCATCGAAAGATGCCCTTCCCGTGCTAAAAGACTAGTCTCCCGCATCAAAAGATAGCCTTCCCGTGCTAAAAGACCGGTCTCCCGCATCAAAAGATAGCCTTCCCGTGCTAAAAGACCGGTCTCCCGCATCGAAAGATAGCCTTCCCGTGCTAAAAGACTGGTCTCCCGCATCAAAAGATAGCCTTCCCGCATCGAAAGATTGGCCTCCCGCATCAAAAAGATATGCATCGGCAACAGCATAAGACATGCCAAAAGAGGAAGATGCAAAGGGCAACGGAGAAGCGCAGGTTTTGACAGGATTTTTATCGGGAAATAAAATGCGGATAGATGTGAGCGTGTTTCAAAATGCATCCGAAGTTTATAAGCTTCGGAAGTTTTTGCATTATCAAAATGAGCAGATAGAATTGTAAATGCGTCAGAGTGGATTGTCCTAACGACAACTTGCCTGCCGTAGGTAGGTGGAAATGTATAACATCAAAAGATTGATTGTCAATAGCGATTTTTTTAGGGCAGTAGCGTCTAATAGCATAAATTTACGTGTTGGGAGCAAATTGACATCAATGCTAACATCAAAAGATTTACTCTATATAGCCTTAGAATACGACGGGTTTTGGAATACTTCAAAACGTATGACAAATTCTAAACCGTCACAAGCTCGCAAATCGCAACTGGACAAACTTTTAGCCGCATTCAACATATCAAAGAAAAATGTGCAAGCCGAAACTCAGGCACCTCGTAATGTTAGTAAAGGTCATAAGGTTGTGACAGTATATGCCGTTTCAGGTCGTTCAAAATCAATGAACAGACTTGAGTACATAAAAACCTTGACAGATTTTAGATACTTCAGTTCAGGAGAATTTTTGGCAGACATAGACAGAGCAAAGTATAAGACATTTATAAAACAGACTGTTGATAAAGCCAAACTAATTTTTCCAGAGCATTTAGAATTAATTGAAACTGAACCAATCAATTTGGTACATCTGTTTTCTAACTTATACAATTTTAGACTTAGCGTATACCATATGTTCAACTACAGATTTGACACTAAAATGCAAGAACAATTTTCAATTGAAGATGACTATAGTTTGTACTTAAGGAAACAGTTTATGAAATCAATGAACGATAAGTTATCTGAAGTTGACAAAATTCTTTGCCTGCTCATTGACCCTGAGAAAAGAAAATTGAAAGAAGATGAAATAGACTATCCAAATTTTGACTTCAAAACGCTTGACAAAGAATGGAGGCACGAATTACGTCAATAGAAAATCTGCGCCCAACAAAGGCATTGCTAAAAGCGTGGCTGATATTTCGCAACATCAGCATTTGTAATTCTAATCAGCGGTATATCCAGCGTGACCGAACGCTATTGAGCTTTTATTTTTTATCTTCAACTTTTATATTTCAATTTGGCTTCAGTTATCGGCTGACAAGGTGCTTACCACGCCTTCAGCAATGCGAAAACGTTGCCTGCAAGCCTATCGGACTGCCATTAAATTCGGAAGGGACAAGACTATTAAAGTACTATTACTGAAGTAAGTTGTTTCGGTTGACATTGTGGCTTTAAATAATATGTGACGTTTACTATAGACAATGATAGGTGTTATTAGTATATCATAGCTGACAATAATTTTTTAACCCTTTAATTAATTGACAAAGTGACTAAGCTATTAACAATTTTATTATTCTCAATATCATTAAACGGAGTTTCACAAACTGAATTAGACGCAGCTATTTCAAATCTCAAAAAGATATATGCAGAAAATGTAAAGCCTCCTTATCAAAGCAAAATTTATTTTAACAAAGCGCAAAAGTTAATTGATGTCGGTCGTCCTAATTTTCAAATACCTATTACCGCTGATGTCGTTTACAACCTTGACACTTCCTATTATCCTCCACAAAATGTATTAGTATTTTCTTGGAAAGCTGAAAGCGAAAGCAATTTCCCTACGCAAGAAAAGATTGAGAAAAGTATAATCATTATCTTTAAAACAAAAGATGCATGTTATGATATTATAGATGCGATAGTAAGACTCAGAGAGCTAATAAAACACGGTAATAATCAATAATGGTACTTCTTAAAAAATTAGATACTGTTTTGAAATGCTTAGAAAAGCATCATTCAGAAAGACACCATACTTTAATATCAATTCAGGAAATCTTAAACAAAGAAAATCCCGAAGTTAAATGGGGTGAAACCTTGTTCATTCTAAATAAACTTATTAAAGATGGCTTTGTTGATACAAAAGAAATTAAAATACCTAATACTGAAAGTACCGAAATATATTACAATATAAATTTTGAAGGTCGAATATTTAATGAGCAAAACGGATATGTTGGACAGAATGATGAAAAAAATAAATTGACTGCCATTGCATCAGCTCAACGACAAGCAAATAGCAGAATGATAACCTTAACCCGCTGGATTGCAATAGCAACATGTATTGCTGCCGTATATTATTTTCTTGAGATTTTGAAATATTTATTGAGTCAATGCGAGCATTAATTTTGTCATTACCTTTTAGTTTGACCTTTTTAATTTGGCTGCATACAACAGCGGGTTTGGCGTCACGGGTGCGGACGAACAAGTTCTGGTCATCAGTAATTCTAACTATCTTTAGCACATGGGCTGGGCAGACGGAAGAAGATTTTCCCCGCAACGCCAATCCCTAACGTTATATGCAACCCGACATTAAACCTTAACCAACTTTTATGAAGCTCAAAAAACTTTCAATTAGAAATCTTCGAGGACTGCAGAATATTGAGTTTGACAATCACAGTTTGACTACATTGATTGGGAAAAACAATTGCGGTAAATCATCAGTATTAAGAGCCATCGAAATGTTATGCACAGGAGTAAAACCTGACTTAGAAGAATATTATCTGCGTTCAGAGGAGAATATAGAAATAGAAGGAATTTTTGATGAATTAAAGGAATGGGAAAGAAATTCACCTGCGGTAAGTGGCTTGATTTACAATAATCAGCTTCGTTTAAAATATGTTGCTTCTATTTCTACAGAAGAGGGCGAAAAGAAAAAGATTGAGGTGGAGTATTTTGCTTTTAAGCAAAACGAAGAAATACAAGGTTGGGGAGAAAATTGGGGTGACTTAGATGATGATATGAAAGCAATTGCTGGAGAAGTTGAAATAAATGCAGGCAAGGATTTTAAAACAAAAGCTAATAAAGAAAAAGTCAAACAGAGAATTAGAGACCATCATCCAGCAAGAGTAATCCAAGGTGCCGCGGAATGGTCAAACGATTCTATTGCTTTTAATAATGCGTTACAACAAGCACTTCCAAAAATAATAGTTATACCTGCCGTTAAAGATGCAACAGAAGAATCGAAATACTCTAAGACCGGAAAGACAGGGGCATTTGGTGAGCTAATGAAAAAATTAATTCTACCTCAAATTCAAGCAGAAGCAGAATATGGCAATATCATCACGGCAATTGCAGCATTAAGCGATAGAATTCACAGTGAAGAAGGAATTGCTGGCATTAATCAAATAAACACTCGACTCTCAGATAGATTAAGTCGATTGATAAGTGCAAGAGCAAATGTAAAGTTTGATAATCCTGAAATTGACACTATAATCAGTTCAAGCGTTGGACTAAGAATCTTTGATGGTGCTCATGATACCCCAATAGGACTTCAAGGGCATGGCTTGCAAAGAACTTTAATATTTTCATTGTTAGAAATGGTTGCTGAAAATGACGCGGCGATTAACAATGAGAATTCAAGGACAACTATTATTTTATACGAAGAACCAGAATTGTATCTACATCCTCAAATGTTGAGAAAACTAAAAGCAATTCTAAACACAATTTCTGTTTCAGAAAATTGGCAAATAATATGCTCAACTCATTCTCCAGTATTTATCAATGTTGCTGACAATCCAGAATCACTAGTAATTCTTTCAAGGACAGCGGATGGCGGAATTGCAGTAAAACAACTTACTGAAAATCCTTTTGAAGAAACAGAAGCAGGAATTATAGAACGTGATGCATTAAGAGCAGCTTTAGATTTCCATCCAACTGTATGTGAAGTGTTCTTTGCCAACAAAGTAATATTAGTTGAAGGCGATACGGAAATGGCAATTTTTAAACATTGTGACCAACTTCTTCAGCATTGCGGTGTCAATATTGAAAGGTCATTAGATTGTACAATTGTTTCTTGTGGTGGTAAGTGGACAATACCAGCAATTGGGAGACTTTTATCAAGGTTTGGAATTAATTTTAAAATTGTACATGACCTAGACCGACACGGAAAGACCGACGCCGAAATAGCTGAGTTACTAGCCATTCATCCTTTTAAAGCAAATGCAAGAATAGCATTAATAGCGGCTGCAGACAATATATTTATTTGTGAAGACACTTTAGAAGACTTATGGGCTGGTAGCAAAAGTGATAAGCCCTACAGTGCTATTAAAAAAAATATTGCTTTAGTAGAAGCAGATGAAGTACCAGAAAGATTAGAGCAATTAGTTAGATTTGTTTATGCAGACTTCTTAAACTAGAAGGGCTGCATATAACATTGCATTGGCAATATGGGGGGCGACGAATATATTCTCAGCTTTTGTTCGCTAATCAGCTTCAATTTCGGCAGACGAACAACGCCGAGCAATTGAATAAACAATGAGCTTTTGTATCATTAATCAGCAGCGGCACCGGCAGACGTAACACAGAATACCGCCACATCGCCAATGCTTCAACGTTAGCTGCAATGCGCACCCTAATTGTTGGAAAACGTTGCGCCAATGCACTGCAGCTAACATGTATTTGCGCTATAAAAAGCGCTGCAATTGACAGAGCAAATACTAGTATTGTAGGCAACTTTTGTAACACCAAAAAATGAAATCAAAGTTTGACGCATTCATTAATGCAATCATCATACTAATCTTCTGGGGACTTTGCATTTTCAAAATATACATTGACTATGACAATGGCTATTTGCTTGACACATTATTTCATTCCTTTTTAATCGCACTATCGACAATTGCCTCTATATTTTGCATTTTTATTGACTATAAAATATCAAAGCCAAAGAAAAAAATATATCGACTTCCTTCAACAATCGCAACAATTGCAAGTGCCATTGCTTTAACAATGGTGACGCAATTCCTGAAGAATAAAGATGAATCACCAATTGTTTTATATGCTTCAAATTTCTATTCCGGCTTGAATTCAATATCTATCAAGTTCAGGAAAAACGGAACTTATAAATGCGAAAAAGCAAATTTTTTGTCAGAGAATTATTTTATCAAGGGGCAGTATTCAATTAAAGACAGCATCATTTACTTGGACAAATCAAATTTGTTCGGTCTGATTAACAGCGACAAATTATTATTGAAAACGACAATAAAGATTAAAAAGCCTCAATCTCAAAAGCAATCAGAAACCCTATTTAATTCAAGCAATCACGACACCATAAGCAAAACATTCATTTATCAGCTTACAAAACTAGACAAGATAGATTCATCTCAACTGACACTCACAGTTGACAATGAATTTTTAGAACTAAGAAAACCTTAATGCCTACAACAAAAGGTTTGCCGCAATGCTGGTGGACTCAATAACAATCGGCGGCAAATCTTTAATCGGCTACGGTTCAGGCGGGCATTATTCTATTGAGCATTTGTATTAACTTCAATATAAAATAAAAACCAGGCTTCAGCAATCAGCCGATGGAAATAAAATTCCAGCACTGCGGCAAGCCTCGGTCGTTAGTGGGCATTTAATGAGCATCAAACTAAACAATATACAAATCACAAATTGGACGGAGTATATCTATACAAAATTCTCTGACAAATCATTGTACGAGATAAAAAATAAAGAGGACAGTGGGTTAGTTGTAAAAAGTAAAACTAACAAGACAGTAATTTATTTTGTTGGACTTTCCGATGATTCATTGACACTTCAAGACTGCCAGTATTACAACGATGATTGCAAAGGATGGTCAGGAGAAATTATCCAAGCAAATCATGGTGGACAAATCTTTAATCAGACAAATGTTGACCTGCTTGACAATGTCTTAAGGACTCCAATTGAAATTGGTTGGCGTTCTGTTGACTATTATTTAGGAGACAGATTTTGCAAATCAAAAACCTATTATGACAAGGACAAAAGCAAAACTCCTTTTGTTTTTGTCCCCAGTAATTTTGGTTGTTTGCGAATAGCCTTATTACCATTTTTCTTTTTATTTGACAAACTTATCGACGTTGGCTTAGTTGGACATAAAAAAGAAGTTGTAATTGATGGAATAAAAAAAAGCGCCCACTAACATTCAGCTTGCTACTATGCTGGCGCGACGGAAATGGCTTCAGCTGCAAATCATTATTCGGCTTTAGTTTCGGCAGACGGAATTCTTTTGAGCATTTGTTATTAACTTCAAATAAAAATTTTCAATCGGCTTCAGTTCGGGCTGGACATTATAAAATACCAGCACAGCAGCAAGCCGTTGACGTCGTTCGGCGCAACTCGCCAATAATCTCTTCAAATTATTTTAATGGCAACAGGACGAAGGACTTTTCTTATAATTACACTTATAGCGTTTTTCTTGGTTGGTTATAATTCATATCGGACATTGACGTATGGAATAGGGCAATGGAACTTAAATAAAAGCATATATAATGGACGACAAAGCCATAGCAGTCAAATTCTATTACCTTTTTTAGTTCCAATTTTCTTTTTAATGACTTATTTCATTTATAGAAAAATTTTTCGCAGAGGACTAAAAATTAATAAAACATATTTTCTTGGACATATTGTGACATCAATTTTTTGCTTGTTATTCATAATTTTTTCTCCAGTTTCATTCTTTATGCAAATGGACAATTCTTCATTTTCTATTTATGAGCTAAATAATTTATCAGGTTACAGGCTACTCGGCTATTTATTAGCGACAATACAAATTATTTTTTGTGTATGGCTTTTTAAATTATCAATTCGAAAACAAAACTAACTGCGCCCAACAGTGGGCTTGGCGTTATCGGGGGCTGACGAACATGTTCTGGGCATCAGTAATTCTTTCTATCTTTAGTTCATGGGCTGGGACGGAAGAAGATTTCCCCCGCAACGCCCTAACGTTGGCTGTAATTTGCAAGACACTCTAATAAAGCTTATAAACTAAGATTTAAAACAGTTGCTTTTTTCGACAGATGATTATAGTTGACTTTTTAGACCTCATTAAAAACAAAAGATTTGGACCCATAAAATTGGGCGACACAAAATCATCTGTGCTTGAACTTTTAGGAAAACCAGATGGTTTTTCTAATCCTGATTTTAATCCGGAATTTTATGATGCTATTTTATACGACCGTTTTGAATTTAACTTTAGGGACAATAAATTAAATTCAATTTCCAATTTGCGTATCTCTTATTGGAATAAAATCTGGTGCCTTAATCCCCAATTTCATTATCAGAATAGCAGTTTCAGAGTAACATCATGGTTTAAAAAACCTTGGCATGACACAAAACTGCAAAGCATAAAGCAAAAACTGGACTTAGAGAAAATAACATTTGTAGAATCCAAATTTCTCGACTCACTGACACTAACAATTGACAATAATTTAGAATTAATTTTTTCAAGTAAGAGCTCTTTTGACAAAGACATAGATGAATGGACGAATATTAACATTGAAAAGTTGGACTTACGACTAACCAATTTCTTCTTGGTCGACAAATAAACTACAGCCAACAGTGGGCTTGGCGTTATCGGCGGCGAACATGTTCTGGGAATCAGTAATTCTAACTATCTTTAGTTCATGGGCTGGGCAGACGGGCAATGATTTCCCCCGCAACGCCTAACGTTGTGTACTATCGCTTTCCGTGACACACCAAAACAATTGACATGACAATTCCCGACTATCTTAAAGGACAATTGACAGACTTTGTTGACGCTTATCAAAAATTTTTTAAAAAGACATTCAGTTTTACAGTGACACTTACGCTTATTTGTTTTGTAATAGCAGCCTTCTTTCTCCACTTCAGCAAATTTGACACTACTGTTGAACGAAGGCAAATTAGCCTGCTCAGTTATTTTTTTAATAGGTACAGCAAGAATGAAACATTTAGCATAGTAGATCTTGTAAAATCGACTTTTATTTTTTTTGTTGCTTTATTTTCAGTCGGGTTGACACGGTTGACAACAAATACTACAAATGAAAATGAACTTTCTTTCAAGCAGTTTATCAATAAAATCAAGATTAAAGATTTTTCAGTTCTATTAGGAGTACTAGGCATAACTTTCTTGCTTGATTACCTTTTATTCAAAACTGACACTTATTCCGAAAACAAGTTCGACAAATATATTCATGGTTTGATTTTCCATCTTAGGATTTATGTCCCAATAATTTTATTTGCGTTTGCAATCCGTTCATTAGCAATTTCAGACAAAACAAAGATCACTTTTAAAAGAATCCTGTTACTTTACATTTCAATTTGGCTTTTTAATGAATTTGCATTTGAAATTTCTTTATGGGTTCGAGCGCATTTGTTTAAACTCATACTACTTCCCTTTTCAAGTTCAGAATATTATTATGTATTCGAGAGCTTTCTTGGAATTCCATTAATAGCATTTTACTTTTTAGGTTATCACTCTGCAATGACGACATCATTAAGGCTAACTGAACAAAAATAAATTGACAGCACACAACATATAGCTTGGCAAAATGCGGGCAGACGGACAGCGTTTTTCAACATTTTGTTCATTGTGCCAGCAGCGGTTCCGGCTGACGGATTTCAATTGAGCGATTAATCATAACTTGTACTGTAAATAAAAATCAACAGCGGCAAGCCGGGCGGAATGCTATGACCCGCAATTCGCCAAACCTCAACGTTGTGCTGCATACATACAAATCCCTTATCAAGACATTTATTTATAATAACAAATTAGATGTAGCAAATGAAGCGACTTTATTATTTAGATAATCTAATGATATTCTTATCCATTTTGGTTGTACTCCATCATGTTAGTATTGGTTATGGGACAATGGGCGGCTGGAGCTATGTTACATCTGAAAAACTAACAGGTACAATTCAAGTCTTTTTTTCGGCTTTAACTGGAATCGAGGCATCCTTTTCAATGAGCCTTTTCTTTTTCATTTCCGCTTTTTTAACAATACCTTCATTAGAGAAAAAAGGGGTATCCAAATTTATAAAAGCAAGATTAATTCGCCTGGCAGTGCCGTTATTATTTGTAATGATTATTTTTGCCCCAAGTATTTTATATTATATTGAAATCCACAATAAGACAACTCAATTATCATGGTTTAGCTATGTATTACAGCAAAACACTAAACCGTTTACTTCTCATGCATGGTTTATTCTGGTGTTGTTAACTTTTGAGTTAGTATATATTTGCTACTGGAAATTTATAAAACCTCATTTTTCTATTTCTAAAAGTTTATCAGATAAGACCCCCAAACATGTAAATATATTGATGGTTATTCTTCTCTGCAGTGGTCTTACAATAATAGTGCGGCAATTTTTTCCGCTTGGACAAAATTTTATTGGCATAGAGTTTTCCAATATCACTCCTTATATTTTCATGTATGCAATCGGGCTATTAGTATACAGAAAGCATTGGCTTGATGATATTTCCAGAAAAGTGGCAATAACATGGTTTCCCATTTCAATTATTGCAGCCACTTACCTTTGTGTGATTATTTATCTCCTTTCAAAGTACCCACCTATTGTTAATAAATTCGTTTCGGGCATTACCTGGGAATCAGTTTCTCTTTCATTTGCCCAATCCTTTTTGTGTATTGGTTTCTCTGGTTTTTTTCTTTATCTATTTAAGAAAAAATTCAACTTTACAAATTTTATATTATCAAAACTAAGAGAAAATAGATACGGCGTTTATATTTTTCATCCTGCAGTTGTAGTTGCTGTTACTATTATCCTGGAATCTTTAACACTTAAGCCAACTATTAGATATATTATTGCCTGCATTTTGAGTATTGTATTTTCTTACATGCTTGTTGGGGTAATTCGTAAAATTCCTTCAGTGAAGCGAGTAATTTGATAGCGTGGAGCAACGTACGACGGCACAACAAAAGGTTTGCCGCAATGCCGGCATACTCAATAACAATCGTCGACAAATCTTTGATCAGCTCGGGCTCCGGCGGACACTATTCTATTGAGCATTTGTATTAACTTCAGCTAAAAATAAAACCGGGCTTCAGCAATCGGACGATGGAAATAAAATTCCAGCACTGCCGCAAGCCTCGGTCATTGTACGCAAGCTTAAAAGGTCAAAAATGAAAACAAACATACTATTATTGATTATGGCGACAGCGGGATTATTTTCCTGTGGGCAAGCCAATATATCAAAAACAGATACTGTTGATACAGAGACTTACAATTCGGTAAGGAATTATGAGTATGCCGATTCAATTGGTAATCGCTTGATAATACATAACAGCGGTCCAAAAGGTGGAATGAAATACACCGACCCTAATGGCCAGGTATACGGTTACGTTGGTTGGTGGACTCAAATAACCAATGAGACAGCAGACCCGATTGAATTGAAAATTGATTTTCCCATAGATTCATTTGAATTTCCATCTTCAAGCGGCAGGTATATCAAGTTGCTTATTCCTTCCGATACAATGACAGTTGATAAAACATCTTTGCCCGATTTTGGTCTGAACGTAAAATCTTTTTTAGACAATCATCGTTTTGGAGCATCATCGTTGAAAAGGACAATTAACCCCAAGGATTCGACTGCTTTTCATATTGTGTTTCTTTCTAAATGGAAGCCTATCGCAGGTGGTAGCGGCGGACTGCGAACTGGTCTTACTTTAAAAGGACAAAATCTCATTTATAAAATTTCAGCATACAAATTGACTACGGACTTGCCGCTAACAGACAAAAAAGAAATTAGTTTCGGAAGTATTAATGTAAAAAATTTGATATTACAGAAATAAACAGAAAGCCTGCATACAAGGTTATATTGGCGTAATGTCGGCGGACAGATTAATAGACTTCAGCTTCAGCTATTAATCATCTTTTGTTCCAGCTTTAGGTTATTAATTCAGCGGTGGATTTATTAGTGAACTTTTGTAGATTTAATTAAGCATTGACATAACTCAAAATTTTGTTTTATTGGACACTGATGAAAAAATTAATAAATTCATCAAGAAGCTAAGTGACAAAAACAGGGATTCGCTCCTAAAAAGCGTGAAAATATCGCGCAATATGAAAAAAGGCTTTATTAAAAGCTCAAATTTCATAATTCTGAAGAGCAAGTCGCATGGGATGCCTATACATTTAGAAAGCAAGACCAACATTATGGAGTAGTGTCGTTTAGTGAATTATGGGAATCTATTTTGATGTGGGGACATTATGCTCATTTACATACTGGTTTTTGTGTTGGTATTTACGAGGCAAAACTTATTGAATTAAATTATTTTGGCAAAGGTGGTCCAGTGTTATAAAGTGTACTTTCCCCAGTATTAATCCTCAAGACGAAAAATCCTTTGAAACAAGTTTTATTGAAACCCACACAAAAGCGAAAGACTGGGAGTATGAAAGGGAGTATCGGTTCTTTAAATTGTTTATTCTAAAACTACCATCGCAAGAGGACAGAATAATAATCCTTGACAAATCATGTTTCGCAGAGATACTTGTTGGTGTAAAATTTCCAAAAGATGAAATTAGAGAAATTTCAGACTACGCGTATGGCTTAGGAATTCCAATCTATCAAGTAAAACAAAAGCCCTTTACATTTAAATTGATTAAAGAACAACTATTTTAAA
>Ga0302280_1000877_pt1 | contig 26016 bp, 19 predicted proteins | sample III_Fen_E1_1_FD_198771 | JGI IMG/M metagenome (GOLD analysis project Ga0302280, IMG submission 198771) | Peat permafrost microbial communities from Stordalen Mire near Abisko, Sweden - III_Fen_E1_1 | ecosystem: Environmental > Terrestrial > Soil > Wetlands > Permafrost | place: Sweden: Abisko... | reverse complement strand
AGAATAAAAGAGGGGATAGTCTGGATCAGGATTTTCAGGATTAGAGAATTTTCAGGATAAGAGAACCAAATTGCAAAATCAGGTGACAAGTTGTTTTAAAACTGAAAAGAATAAAAGAGGGGATAGTCTGGATCAGGATTTTCAGCATTACAGAATTTTCAGGATAAGAGAACCAAATTGCGCAATCAGATGACAAGTTGTTTTAAAACTGACAAGAATAAAAGAGGGGATAGTCTGGATCAGGATTTTCGGAATTGGAGAATTTTCAGGATATGAAAACTCATTTTGTAAAATGTGCTTCAGACAAAAAAGATACTCCAAATAGTAAAAGGAAATAAGCCGATAGTAACGCTTGTATTGTATAAGCTTTGCGTCTGGGGCAGAACAAGTGGGGCATTGTTGCTTTGATAACGCTCAGGGTTACCTGAAAAATGGATTTACTAAGCTTGCTCATTGAACAACAATTCCATTCGCATAGAGGCCAGTAGAATCGGCTCCATTTTTCAGAAAAACAGGGTTGCCATTTTTCCAATATAATGCTCTATCGTTTCCAAATGAGTTATTCGTTCCACCAGCAACATACACATCCTTTCCGTTAACGAATACCGAACTTGCATAACTATTCCCTGCAACACCTGATAATGGGATAGATCCTCCATTCAGCCAACTAGCAGCATCCAGTCCATTGTTGGGTTCATCCAAAAACCCAACTGCATAGACATCACCATTATTGACTGCTATTGAATTTATCTGTGTGCCGAAACTGTTAGCCGCCACTGGTACCAAGGTTCCATTTTTCCAATAGGTCGCCGTATTCATAAAACCATTACCGGTGCTGGTGCCTCCTATATAAACATCATTTCCATTAATGGCCACGCTTGTAGCATATGAAAAAGGGTATGCAGATAATGGTAGTGATACCCCGTTTTTCCAACACATAACGGTGGATGAATCCGAATGGCCGTTCATTAATCCTCCTACAACATAAACATCATTGCCATTCACTGCAATTGAATTGGCATATGAAAAAAGTGAGCTGTCTGCCAGCATTGTCTGCACTCCGTTTTTCCAATAAACAGCTACACTGTTGCCGTCAGGATCTATTGGGGAAACCCATCCGGCCACGTAAACATCGCTGCCGTTGATTGCTATAGAAGTTGCACGGGCATTATTCGAGCCATCGGTCAGGGTAACTGCATTTCCATTTTTCCAATAAGCAGCAATGCAATAGCTATTTCCGATAGTCATAAAGCCTGCTACATAAATATCATTTCCGCTTATGGCAATAGAAGTTGCATAAGAATAAGATGAAGTCAATGGAACTGCAACCCCGTTCCTCCAATAAATGGCATGCCCAATGACTGTGCCGGTCGCAGCGTCTTGAGTGATTGATCCGCCTGCCACGTACACTGTTGTGGAAGCAGGGTTCTTTGAATTGGAGTTGATGTTATTATTGATTACATCTTCATCCGATACCTCTTTTTTACAGGACTGTATACTCAATAAAATCGACATCAATATGAGTGCGTTTATGAATTTCATGCTTATGATTTTATGAGTGACAACAAAACATTACCGGCCGTTGCATAGCCCTTGCGGATTTTAATTAGCGCTACAAAATGTTGTTTTGGATTGAGCATTTTTGAGTTTCAGCGTCTTTGCTTTTCCGCAGGTTTCTGGCGGATAATTTTAATTTCTTATTGCAGAATGAAAACCCCCGACTTGCTATTGCTTGCAAGTGTATCAAAACCGTGCATTGGATGTGCCAAAAACGAACAGCTTCGTTGATTTGGATACAATAGATTGTTGTAAATCAATCCTATTTTCTCCGGCATGCAATTGGTGACGACAAAGTGAGATTTAGTACACGTTTCATCTTCCATCAGTTCTTCAACCAGTAAAGTCATGTTTAGAAATTACCTGACCGTCGCATTCCGGAATTTACAGCGCAACAAGATTCTTTCTATCATTAATGTACTTGGACTTGCCATTGGCATCAGTGCTTCGCTGGTGATTTTCCTGATGGCCCGATATGATTATAGTTTTGATCGTTTTGTGCCTGATTCGAAACGGGTATACAGGATAGTAAGTGATTATTCCTTTCAAGGCAGTGATGGTCATTCACGCGGCACACAAGCCCCGCTCATAGATGCAGTAAAAAAAGAACTGACGGGTATTGACCTTACTGTTGCCTTCCGCTATTATAGCCCTGACAAACAAATGGTCAAACGCGCTGGTGAGAATAAACCCGTCAAGTTCCCCGCTCAGAAGAAAATCATTTTCGCCGATGCTTCTTATTTTGACATGCTTCCTTATCGCTGGTTAGCAGGGTCGCCAGCAACAGCACTGCAAAAAACAGGGCAGGTGGTACTGGACGAAACCCGTGCAAAATTATATTTCCCCAACATGCCTTACAGTCAGGTCATGGGCAGCACTATTGTGTATGATGATACTATTTCTGCCCAGGTTGCAGGCGTGGTCCAAGATTTGGAAAAACAGGGCAACACCGATTTTACTTTTAAGGAATTTATTTCGCTCTCAACGGTTCTGAACAGTCAGGGACTCCGCAAACACTTTCAGTGGGACAACTGGGGCTCCACCACAAGTGACCAACAATTATTTGTGCGCCTTGCAAAAGGAACAAACGCTGCAGTGATTAATACCAGGCTGCATGCGCTTGCAGATAAACATTTAGGCGACGATGAACGCAAAGAGCATTACACCTGGACCTATGCCCTGCAACCATTAAGCGATGTTCACTTTAACAAATACTATGGTATTTTAGATGGCCCGGTATCAAACGGCGCCATGTTGTTTAGCCTGACGATGGTAGCCATATTTTTATTGGTGCTGGCCTGCATCAATTTTATCAATCTGACCACGGCGCAGGCAACAGTGCGGGCAAAAGAAATCGGCATCAGAAAGACTATGGGCGGCTCAAGAATGCAATTGGTTTTTCAATTTCTGAGCGAGACTTTCACTGTTACACTTATTGCAAGCATTTTATCACTTTTGTTATTGCCACTGCTGTTAAAAGCATTTGCCGATTATATGCCACATGGTTTTCATTTTTCCATCATTGATCCATCGGTGGCTTTATTTCTTGTATTACTGACAATCATCGTGAGCCTGCTGGCAGGCATCTATCCTTCATTGGTGCTTTCTTCATGGAATGCGGCTGCGGTGCTCAAGAACCAGGCAAATGCAAATTCAAGAAGCACACACAAAGCATGGATGAGACAAACGCTCACGGTGTCGCAGTTTGTGATTGCTCAATTCTTTATCATGGGAACATTGCTGGTTGCCAAACAGATCCGCTTTATGATGAATACTGATCTGGGTTTTCGCAAAGAAGCGGTGATGAGTTTTTCCACTCCTGGCCGCGACACTTCTGCTATCCGCAGGCAAACAGTGCTTAACGAAGTGAAGAAATTACCTGCAGTTGAAATGGCAAGCCTCGGCAGCGATGTCGCCAATTCAGGTGGCTGGTGGAATTGGACTATTTCTTTCAAAGATGGAAAAAAAGAGCTGCAAACCAATGTGGAAATAAAAGCCGGCGATGATAATTATTTAAAACTATTCCATATCCCCGTCATTGCAGGAAGAGAACTGCTGCATGCAGATACCATTCGTGAAGTGGTGATCAATGAGACATATCAGAAGCTTCTTGGCTTTCAAAATCCAGAAGACGCGATCGGAAAAGAGTTGTCATGGGACGATAAAAATGTGCCAATCGTCGGAGTGATGAAAGACTTTCATGCCCATTCATTAGACAATATGATTAAGCCGATGGCATTTATTCATTTATCGGAAAATACAAAAACAGTAGTGGTGGCATTGCAAGCAATGGCAAAAGACAGATGGAAAGAAACGATTGCGCAAATGGAAAAAACGTTCAGGAGCATCTATCCAGAAGCTGAATTCAGTTACGAATTTCAGGATGAGAGCATAAAAAATTCCTATGACGCTGAACAAAATATAGAGCACCTGATGGAATGGGCAACAGGGCTCACGATTTTTATCAGTTGTCTCGGCTTGCTCGGTCTGGTAATTTATACCACCAATCAGCGCACCAAAGAAATAGGCGTTCGCAAAGTACTTGGTGCTTCGGTTACTAATATTGTATCGATATTATCGAAGGAATTTTTAATGCTTGTCGCGATAGCCTTTATCATAGCAACACCGCTTGCCTGGTGGGCAGAAAATGAATGGCTGGGCAATTTTGCATACCGTACCATCATAAGTTGGTGGATGTTTCCTTTAGGCGGAATTACCATGATCATTATGGCACTCATAACGCTCAGTTTTCAAACTATCAGGGCTGCTTCGGCCAACCCTGTGAAAAGTTTACGGACTGAGTGAGCATTTACTGTAAGACTTTTTCATTGTAAGTAAGATTTGCGTTACTAACACCGGGATAATTTTTTTATTCTTCAGTTTCATTTCTGTTTTTCCAACAGGTATAATGGCTTTCTTTATAAGGCTTCCGAAGTCTTCTATAGGGAGGTGGTTTCCTATTTACTTTTGACTTTTTGTGCGAATACCTTACGGCGATCAGATTCTATCCTCTACTATTCGTTTCCATTTGGCACGGCGATTTCCCAAGAGCAGGACAAGCATTCGTAGCGGGTTCGCTGTGCGTCCTGCGGTGTTTTGTGATGCCCGGTGCGGGAGACCCAAGTTGGGGCCAGAAAGTTTAAGACCGAAATCTTCTTTTGGAAGCAAAATATCCGGGTTTCATATCAATTATAAACCAATAAAGGGTAGTGTCTCAGTTTGAAATTAAGTTGTTTCAATAATATATGTTGTTAATAAATTTAGTTTTTAAAAACTAAATAGGTTAGTAAATTGCATTCTATTAATCATGCTAAGTTATAAACTTAAATATTTTAATTCATTTTTTAACGGGGAGAAATTGTGCATTGTATTTCCTCACTCTATCTTACCTTGGCTGCATAAACCTTTTCATGCTATGCCAGTTCTCTTAAATAATAATGACCTATTGCAGGCCATATCCCCCACAGGATTTATTGAAAATGGGAAATCAGAAAATATTGATGGTATAAAATATGATTTTTCTTTAAGTCAGAGAGTCTTAAAAGCAAAATTTAAAATACCAATTAATATTGACGACCTGCCACAGACCACAAGAACCGAGTTTGTCGTTGATCCAGGAGAGGTAGTATTTGTTTTAACGGAAGAGACTCTCAAAATGCCGGACAATGTAATGGCTGTTTTGATACCAAAAAGGAAATTAAGCCATGACGGCATTATGATACTGGGGGGATTAAGCGTTGATCCTCTTTATGCAGGAAAATTACTAATAGGGTTATATAACCTTTCTTCATCGCCATTCCAAATTATAGCGGGGAAAAAATTAATTGCTGCGCAATTCTATAGATTATCAGATGAGGAAAAACAAAACATTAATGCTCCAAGCGTAGCTATTAAGGACTTTCCTGAAGAGCTTGTCAAATTAATGCAAAATTACAAGCCCGTGTCAATGGATGCTTTAATGTCCAATATGAGTAGTTTAGAGGCAAGGTTTGAAAATTTATTGGAAGAATTTAAATCAAAGGATGACTGGTTTGAGAAGTTGCAGGGCAGCATGGATAGGCATGAAAAAAATATTGATAAAATTTTAGATGGATTACAAAAAGAGGTAGATGATAGAAGGCAATCTGATGATACAATAAAAAATGAACTTAAAGAGTATGCAAAATCATCTTACAAAACTGCTGCAATCGTAGGTACTTTAGGTGCATTAATAATTTCGCTTATCTTGTTTTTAATTCAAAGCCTGCTTAAAAAATAATTTTAAAATCAAACTAAACTTTGAATGTCGGCAGAAGTTATTGGTTTAATTCTTAATTTTTTTGGTGCATTAGCACTTGCTCTTGGGACAAGTATTCAAACAGAGATCAGTATGACCCATTTAAAAGCAACAATGAATTATCCGGGCAGTCCTCATGGAATTGTAGAAGGTGCGGTTCAGAAAAACATCAAACATATTCGAAAAATGCAAATAGCGAAATGGATAATTTATGCAGGATATTTACTATTTATAGTTGGTTTTGCTTTGCAGTTAATTGGTTCAAATAATAAAACAGCTTGTTCATAATTCACTTTGCTTCACCGCATTCGCATTTGTTAAAGCAGAATTCTCATTCTCAAAAAACATAACTCGCCCGTATTGGTCTCTGACTGGTTCTCCATAATATAACCCTCCGGGTCTATCATTACTAACGTAAGCAACAAAACCAGTTTGCCCTGTTACTTGGTGAATAGCTGGTTCAGTTTTTACCCAATAGGTATGCCCATTGTGGCGAAATTCTCTTTCCATAATTAAATTTATTTTTGATTTTTTTTATACTGTCCGCGTTTTTTTGGTGCTTCGATTTCTACTAAGTTAGCAATATCTTCAATGCTCATTAATCTTTTTATCAATCCTGCTTGCATTGCTGGTGGCACTCTCAATGATTTGTGAATTTTTACAAAGTTGTAATAAACAAAATAAAGCGCAATTGCATAACAATGGTTCTCTAATTTCTTGCTGAATGCGTTTGTCAACCTTGTGAAACGGCGCATGTGCATACGCATGGTCAAATTTTGTCTTTCAACATAAGAGGTAGAAATAAATTTTTCATTGGGTTCACCAGAAATAATTTTTGTTTTGCAACCTGTGCATTCAGCAGATGAGTATTTTCTTTCTTGTGCATGTGTTCCTTCGCTACCACCATAAATTTTTTGAAGCTGTGCAAAATCAATTTCATCATCAAAAGCATCTTCAACAGCTTTTAGATAGCTATGAAAACCATCCGTTGTCAATTGTATTCTTTGTGTTAATCTGCTTGCAACATCTTTCATAAAAATATTTGCGCTTTCTGCATCGCGGTTGCCAACATACCAGCTCACAATTAATTTACTATCTGCATCAATCGCCGTCCACGTCCACGCATCACCGTGACCTTTTGTTTTATCTTCTAAGGAAGTGTTTTTCTCTTTGCTTGAAATGAACGACCAGATTTCATCGCACTGCACACGCTCGCTTGCAACACCAACTACTTTTTCATTGTGAAATTTCATGCAAGCACTACCAACATCAACAAGCAACTTAGTTACTGTGTTTATGCTCACGTCGCAAACGCGAGACGTTGCGCGAAGGCTTGCGCCCTCCACGAGCATATTTATTATCTGTACTCTTTTCTGTAATGGTAACGTGTTCATACCATAAAGATAAATGATATTTTTTGAACGGTCAAGCATTTTATTCAGTTTATTTTATTATATTGTAAACTTACAATAAATTTGTTTTTAATATTGATACTCAGTACATTTGTCTAATAAAAAATGCTTGTAATCTTACAATATGAATGAGAATCAGAAAGATAAGTTCATAAAGAATATTTTAAACTCAGCTTTAAAAGAAGAGACTTTAAAAGATTTATTTGAAAACAAACTCAATCAGCTTGAAATATCAACGACATCTGCCTTAGAAATTCTGAAAATGTCCTCACGAACGCTTAAAGGGATTTTGGACGGCACTCAAAAAACATTTGACCATACCGCTTTATTAAAAATTGCCAGTCTTTTACAAGAGCCAAGAGAAAAGGTAGTTAAATTATATTTTGACTCTCTTTCTGAAAAGCATCCTATTGTCGCTACGGCAACACCTGAAAAAATTGAATTTATCAAAGCTAATTTTCCTTTAGGAATTATGAAAAAAGATAAATTCATAAAGAACATTACCGACTTTGATGACATTGAAAAAAAAATATGTTTAAGGCTTGGATTGAAATCAATATTTGAATATCGCAAACCTCAAATGGACGTTGCATTTAGTTCAGGCGATTTATTTAAACCGCAAAATGAATTAACTCGGTCATTTTGGATTGCTGCTGCAAAAGCATGTTTTGAAGAAATTGACAATCCTTATGATTTTAAGCCGCAGGCACTCGCGGAATATTTCCCCAAATTGAGATGGCAATCAACTGATGAAGAACATGGGTTTTTGAATGTTATTAGAAATCTTTATAAGTTAGGTATTACCGTTATATACCAACCTCCACTTCATACATTGCAATTGAGGGGTGCTACATTTTCGGTTAATGAAAAACCGTGTATTGCTATAACAAATTATGTAGGTTTTTATTCTACACTTTGGTTTGCTCTTACCCACGAAATTTTACATGTGATTTTTGACTGGGAAGAAATAAAATCAAATTCCTATCATTTATCTGATGATAGCAACCCGGATTTGTCTATAAAAGAAAAAGAAGCAGAAACAAATAAATATGCTCGTCAATATCTTTTTTCTAATGAGAAGGCTAAAAAGATAAAACCATTTCTAAATGATATTTCCTATGTGAAAGAATTTGCATTAGATAATCATGTGCATGAAAGTTTAATTTATGCATTTAATGCATTTGATAATGGTAGCAATGATCGTATGGCATGGTCGAGAGCGCGTAGATACGATGGCGACATTCGTAAATGTATCAGCAAAATTGATATTCGGTGGGAAGACAACGAATCAATTGAAAGCATTTTTCGTAAATTGAAAATGGAAATTTATAATTAAAAAAATATGAAACAAAATAATAAAAAGGGGAAGAGTAAAAAAGACAAAAAGCTTGAAGAGTTAAAAAAACAGCAACAGCAATTGAGTGCTGAAGAGAAGCTTTTTAATATAGATGATTTTACAAAAAAATCAGATGAATTTGCCAACGAAGAAGCAAGAAAAAGAAAAGAGCGACAAGTTCTAAAAAGTTGGTTTGTCAATCTTAGTGATAACGAAATAGATTTTTTATTCTCTAAGGTTATTGAAAAATACGAATCAAAATTTAAAAAGGCTTGGTTTTATATGTTGGCTGATCTTTATAAAGTAGATAGAAAATTAATGGATACTTACCTTAAACCAGAATTTGTCAGATTATTTATTATACAATTTATATATGCAAGATTTCCGAGGAGAGTGCTGAGAAAATTAAGAAGCAAAAATAGACAAGCTTATAAGGAAGGTCATACTAATATAAAACTATTTCAGCATCTCACAGGAGAAGTAAGTGGACAGCTTAATGTTGTTATTAAACAAGTGTATGAAATGATGGCTGATTGCATCTCGGAAGGTATGGGCATAAAAGAGTTCACAAATATGTATAGCAGCAAGTATAAGGTATGGTTTCAAACTCAAATGTTCTTCTAATTATTTTTTCCATCTTGCAGCAGCGGCTTTTTTAGCAATATCTGAACGCTTCTTTGCGGTCAATGATTTCGCCCTTGCTTTGCCGCCTTTCAAGCCGCCCAATCTGCCCAGCATTGATGCAGCAGCCTTAACAGGGTCTTTCTCCTTAATTGGGTCTTCTATTTCGCCAGTAGCTATCTTTGCTATAAGTACAGCCCTTTGATTTACATCAGTGGGTCTTTTTGATTTTGCCATGTAACAAAGATATAAAAATCTTTCTTACGCGGTCAAGCATTAAATTTCAAACTGAGACACTACCCAATAAAGCTTAAATCAAATACCTTCATATTGAAATTAAATGACCTTTACTTATTCAGGATAAAAACTATTGGCAATATTTTGTCCTTAGTTCTTCAATTAATGTTAAAAGAATTATTAAGCTAAAATTATTCAGGCAATGAAAAGAAAAGAATTTATTAAACGATCGGCCCTTACAGGTTTTGCTTTTACATTGTTGGGAAACAGGATTCCGGGAGATGAGGGATGCAAACCCACACCAGATGAAACAGAAGGGCCATTCCCAACCCATAAGCCGGCAGCACTGGTTGCGCAAAATATTATCTCCGACAGAAGTGGGACTCCGCTGATCATCAATATTTCTATCCATAATATCAATGATCAATGTGCCGGGCTAAAAGGCGCCATTGTTGATATCTGGCATTGTGACAGCAAAGGCGAATATTCTGAATATGGAGGCAAAGATGAGCATGGTAATCACGGCGAGCCGGGTGGCCGGAGAATGCCTCCGCCAAATATGCCACCCCCAAACATGCCGCACCCTAATGATTCTTTTCCCGGAAAAGATGGCCATCATATGCCACCGCGTATGGGCGGAGGAAGCATGCAGGCTGCCGACCACCAGAAAGAACATTTCCTGAGGGGCCGACAAACTACCAATGCAAATGGCGAGGTATCTTTTCATTCCATTTATCCGGGATGGTATATCAGCAGAGCACCCCATATCCATGTGCATATTTATGACGCAAAAGGGAAATCACTTTTAGTAACACAAATTGCTTTCCCTGAAGAAATAAGCAGAGATGTATATTCCCAGGGCGTTTATGCAGCACATGGACTTCCTGACACAACCAATGCCAATGACAATGTTTTTTATGATAGCATAGCCAACGAATTGGCCACACTTACGGGCAATGTAAAAGATGGGTTTGTTCTGACACATTCTATTTATATAAAAGGGTAAAGTAGAACCCATTCTCCCCAGGCCTCCTTATCTGTGCCAACGCACTATTTGATTTCTTGCAGTATCCGGTTGCTGCAAAATAAGTAGCTACAACGAACGGGGGGATACGATAATGAACATTTGCCAATCAATTTCAGGACTCTCCTCGAAACATGATTTGGATATAAAGCCCTTCCTAAACTGGGAATGTCGTTCCGGCTTATACACATCTATAACTATTTCAAAAATGCAATAAGCTGTCATTCATCAATTTATATATTGGCATATTAACTGAACATCCAGATACTAAACCCAATATATTGAAAAACACAACACTTGCATTTTTTGCCTTCTTTGTAAGCGCCTTCTCAGCTAAATCACAAATAATAACAGAATTCACCTGGGACAACGCTGCCCTGAGTCCTATGCAGGCTTTGATTGGCCCTAATGCAACCTCCATCAGCAGCAATGCAGTGATCAGCGCCAGCGGCTACGGTGGCACTGATGGCTTGAACCCCGGTTCAGTGAGGGGGCAAAATGTGAACATGGTACTCCCAGGTTCCTACTATATGGTCAATGCACTGGATATTTCTGTATCATTTAAAATGGAAGAGGGTCAGGCAAGTTTTTTCACTTTAGGCAATTTCGATTTTGGCGTTAACAGCAGCCAGCTCTATTTTGTATTACCTCTTGATGCGGCCGGCAGCCCAGGTTACACGCTGGTAAATAAAATTGACCTTTACTCGTTGCCCAATGATAATGCATTCCACACCTATCGGTTTTTGTACAACAATCTCACAGGTGTTGTTACGCTTTATGCAGACGGGAGCGTGGTGTACACTTATAACGGCACGCCCGATACCAATATGAACTGGACCGGTGCAGGTGATGCTACTGTCGGAGTTCAAATGGATGGCGGAGGCGGAAATATCCCGGTGCTTGATAACCTGATCATCCAAAATTCGGCCCAGACTATCCTTCCCCTGGAACTGCTCTCGTTCAATGCGCAGGCATCTGGAAATACCTCGAATCTTACGTGGTCTACTTCGCAGGAATTGAATGAAAGGAATTTTTCTGTTGAGCGTTCTGCCGACGGGATCAGCTATGAGATCATTGGCACCGTGGCTGCTAAGGGAGGCTTTTCTGTGATCAATCATTATCAATTCACTGATCAAAGCCCTTTAAGCGGTGCAAATTTTTACCGGGTTTTAATTAAAGACAACAGCGGTAACCAGATATTGTCCGATATTCAATACCTGATTTTTGGGAAGACGAACCCAGTAAGCATCCATTGTTTCCCAAATCCCACGGTCAACTATATCAATGTAAGCACAAATGACCAAGGCGGAACTTTTAGCTATTCGATTTTTACGATGGACGGGAAAACTTTGCAGGAAGGCAATATCAATCTGGCCAATAGCGGCAATGTTGAACTGAACGTAGCAAACGCGCCCAGAGGTATCCTTTTGCTTGTATTGCGCAACAGTCAAAATAACTCAACAACTACAATAAAAATTGCAAAAGAGTAAACCAAAAAGATCGCATTCAGATTCCGGTTAATCTTTATTCAGGTATTACAAGGCTACGCTCTCAAAAGCGTAGCTTTTTTTATATCTTAATTTATGATGCACAAAAAGGCTTTACACGAGATCGTGCATTTCAATCATAGCCCTAAGTGGCAAAAGGCATATTGCTCTGCATGCTTCGCGTTTAGCTTTGTGTCCTTTTCGGTAAAATGTTTTAAAACGCAAAGGATCGCTAAGAAAATACGGCGCTGAGGGCAGAGAGTTGTATCAATGGTTATTAGAAATTCTATTTTCAGGTAGCTTCTGAGAAATATTTTAGCTTCACAGGAAGTAAAGTTATTTGATCCAACATTCACATGAATAGAATCTAAGTCTTTTAGTTATGCTTGTATTGATGCATCGCAAACTTTCATTCCTGTGAAAATACACGCAATAGCTGGCTTAGATGCAGCACCGGGTGCTCACTGCATGTAGCATTCTTTTCATTTGTAAATGTCGGCCACTCTTTGCAATAGCAAAGAGTGCTCTACTATACCCTGAAGCTGGATTTAGGAAGATAGAAGATGGTCTTTTTTCCTTTTCGGGAAATATATTTCATCTTGCCAAACGTGCCATATCTGCCGAGATACACAATTTTGTCGCCGGTGTTCAACTTGCCCGTATCAAAGTAAGCTCCCAACAGGCAACTGCTGGAATTGGATGCCACATCCTGAGCACGTGACGAGAAACAGATCATTTTGCGGGACTGCGCATTCGCAAGCTGATAGCCAAATACACGGTAAGGCATTGCGAGATCGGTATGGATATAAAATTCTTTTGTTCTTTTATCTACGCGGCCAATTACCTGCCCGATGGCTCCGGTAGCAAAGAACATGAATAAAATCAGGGGTAGGGTTTTGATCATTTGGATATTATTTAAAACAATAATAAATAAATTTTTCTTTTAGTGCAAGCTATTATGGCAATTTGTGTTGCAAAAGCGAATAGCAGAAATAAACTGACGGGATTAGGCTTTGCCTGGTCTGTTGTTTATTGTTGCCTGCCGAGCGGGACAATCATTGCAGCTCAATAAAGCGAATAGAATTTTCCATTGACTCTTGTAAATGCTCTTCTTATCTCTGATTCAGCCAAACTTTTCGCCCCGAAAATCACGAAACCCCTTACTTCCTTTTGCGCCTTTTAGCAAACCACATCACCACCCGGTCACCTTCTTTTTTCAGTTAGCATATCTTTCCCACGATCTCCACGCTGGCAATGATGCCTTCGCTGCACCAGTATTGTAATATGCTGTTGATAATGCCGAAAGTCTGCAGCACGGCTTGTAATCATTGGGATTCGATTGGAAGCTGATGTAAACGGGTGTCTCAATAGCATAGCGCTCTATGCATTTGGCACTGGCAGGCCTAATGGCACTTGTATTTTGCACAACTTGAACTATCGGTATTTGTTTTGTCAAGTTGCTTTTAAATGAGGCATTTCAAATGGATTAAAGAACAAATCGCCCTGACCATAAAATGTAATTGCAACTGCGTATGCTGCCCAAAAGTAAAGATTAGACAAAAGTCAATCCGGAAACAGGAGAAAAATACTATTCTGTTCTCAAGCTCTTTACCGGGTTGGCCACTGCAGCTCTTATTGCCTGAAAACTGACTGTTATCAATGCAATAATGATCGCAGCAACGCCTGCCATTACAAATACCCACCAACTGATATTTATGCGATAGGCAAAATCCTGCAGCCACACATTCATTGCCCACCACGCAACAGGCGTAGCGATCACTATGGCGATGCCGACCATTATGATAAACTCTTTTGAAAGCAAGCCAATGACATCAGGAATAGATGCGCCCAGCACTTTCCTGATGCCGATTTCTTTGGTGCGCTGTTCTGCCGTGAAAGTGGCCAGCCCAAATAAACCGAGGCAAGCAATGAAAATAGTGAGCCCTGAAAAAATGCCCAGGATGGTGCCCGTTTTTTGTTCCGCTATATAGGTTTGGTTGTACAGGTCATCTACAAAAGCATAAGTAAGCGGCTCTTCTGTTTTGTAAGAATCCCACTGGGTTTTCATGGTTGCTATCAAACCTGCAATGTTTTTTGTTTTCACTTTAACGATCAGCCCGGAGCTTTTTTGCAACACCATCAGCAGCGGATTGATGGGTTCATGCAAAGAACGGAAATGGAAATCTTCCACCATGCCTACTACTTTTAATCCCTTATAGTTGCCAACATTGTCAGAAAAAAGATTCACGGTGTGGCCTACTGCATTTTCCCCCCAGCCAAAAACTTTGGCCAGGGTTTCGTTCACGATGACAGTGGGGGCGTCTTGCGAAGAATCAGAAGGGAACTCTTTGGAAAAATTTCGCCCTTCCAAAATTTTCATCCCCATAGTTGGGATATAATTTTCATCTATCTGATAAATACGCACCCGGCTGTTTTTGTTTTTGTCAGCATCCGGAAATGAGGTTGTCAAATCAGTATTGGTAGGGCCTGCGGGCAAAAAAGCAGAAGTGGTGACGTTTGCTACCCTTGGGTCGTGCTTTAGCTGCTCTTTAAAAACATCTTCCTTATCGCCCAGCAAATAGGAGTTTCGCAAAACCAATAGCTGGTCTTTGTCATAGCCCAATTTTATATGCTGAATGTATGAAAGCTGCTGGTAAACAATGGTAGTGCCCACGATCAGGCCAACAGAAATAATGAACTGAAACACCACCAGCCCACTGCGAAAACTGATGCTTTTCCCTTTGCTGATGAATTTGCTTTTCAGCACAGCAACAGGTTTAAATGAAGAAAGATAAAACGCAGGATAGCTGCCGGCCAACATGCTCACAAATAACCAAAACAACAAAAGCGCTGATATCATCAATGGGTTTTGGAGAAAATTTAATTGAAGGTGCTTTCCTGACAAGCTATTAAAAACCGGCAAAGAAATTCGTACCAGCATCAAAGCAAGCGCCAGAGAAAAGAAAGTCAGCAGCGCCGATTCAACCAAGAACTGGCCAATCAATTCATATTTCAGCGAGCCAAGCACTTTCCTGATGCCCACTTCCTTTGCTCTTTTTGAAGCTCCCGCAGTTGAAAGGTTCATAAAGTTGATGCAGGCTATCAACAGCATGAACAATGCGATGGCGCCAAAAATATACACGTAACGGATATCACCTCCTGCCTCAAGGCCATTGCTAAAATCTGATTTGAGATGGATGTCTGTGAGTGGCTGCAGATACAAGCCAATGTCATTCCCTTTTTTACGGAAATCAGCCAGGCTTACCCCAAGCGCCTGCTTCACCTGTGGCCCCATATATTTCTCAACGGCCTGGGGAAGCTTTGCTTCCAATTTTTTCGGGTCATCATTTTTTTGCAAGACCAGATAGGTAAAATAGCTGCCAGACAGCCATGAATTGTTCCTTGCATCGGGCACACTTGCCATGGAGCCAAAAATATCAAAATGAAAATGCGAATTAACGGGCACTTCTTTTATGACTCCAGTAATCTTGTATAATTGATGAGCATCTTTGAAGTTCAGGATTTTACCAATCGGGTCGGCTTTGCCAAAATATTTTTCCGAGATCGCTTGTGTGATCACGACATTGTATGGTTCCACTAAAGCTGTTTTAGCATCTCCCTTAATCAAGGGCAGCGTGAAGACATTGAAAAAATTAGAATCCACGTAAGCAAAATTTGCATCTTTGAAAGTTTTATCACCCACCACTATTTTGGGAGATCCGTATTGCAATAGCCTCGTGGCATCCAGTACTTCCGGGTAGTCGCTGCGGAGTGTTGGGGCAACAGGTGCCATCACCGATGACTCTTTCATTTTTTCTCCGTTCATCGTTCCGCGAAAAACAACCCTCACTATCTGATCAGCTTTTTCATTGAACCGGTCAAAGCTCAATTCATCCTGCACAAAAAGCATGATGACGAGACAGGTTGCAATGCCAATGGCAAGGCCTGCAATATTGATGGCGGTGAAAGCCTTGTTCTTAACCAGGTTGCGCCAGGCAATAGTGAAATAATTTTTTAGCATAAGAGATTTTTATGGTTAGCCGATCTGACAACTGCTTATTGGTATCTTTTGTACACGCTGCACGGAAACCTCAATATCTGGCCAGATTGTTCCTAATTGCATGCCGGGTTATTATGGTATTGGTTTACAGCGCTATAACAATTCCAGGCATACTAATCTGTTCGTTTTTGATACAACGAATGAACGCTTTTGAAAAGAATCCCGTGGCGTCCGCTATACACCGGTTTTGCCGAACCGGGCACTCTTGCAGAGATCAAAGCCCAGCGATTCTCTATTTTCAAATTTACCCTTAGTTCTTATTTCCAATTTTTGTATATTTAATTCATCATCTGTTCCCGGTCTTTTTCAACAACCTGTTCAACCCTTAAATATCCCTACTATGGCTTTTGGTTTCACGCCCAAATACATGGAGACAGTACAGCTTGATCAGCTAACACCGCAGCAATTTCTTGTGTTGGCAATCAGGATCGCAAAGGACCTTGGATGGGATATCCGTTTCATCAGCGATACCGGATTGATCGCCCTGAAAAGCAAAGGCATGTTTAAATGGAACGCACGCATCACCATAAAAATCGAAGACGAAACAGTAAACCTCAAAAGTGAATCTATTGGCAGCGAATTGTTCGATCTGGGCAGAAACAAAAAAACCATTGCACAGTTCACGAATGCATTTTTCGATGTTCGCAATACCTTCGTGCCGGAAGAGCTTGCCAACGAATATGAAGAACTGAAACCCTCGCTCGTTGCTCCTGAACAGGATGTGTTGCTCCAGCCACCTGCCACATCAAAGCAACAGATCGGGAGCTTGTTCTCCCTTTTTGTGCCGAGGGAAGGTTACTTTATCACGCCGCTGCTTGTAGATATCAATATTCTTGTTTTTATTTTGATGGTTATTTCAGGGGTCAGTTTTTTTCTGCCGGACAATGAAAGCCTTATCCGGTGGGGCGCTAATTTCAGGCCTGTTACTTTAGAAGGGCAATGGTGGCGGCTGTTCACAAACTTCTTTCTGCATATCGGTTTTATCCACCTGCTGATGAATATGTATGCACTCATTTATGTAGGCCTGCTGTTGGAACCTTACCTGGGCAAAACAAGATTTATTGCCGCGTATATTATGACCGGCATCATTGCGAGCGTCACCAGTTTATACTGGCACGAGCTTACCATCAGCGCTGGCGCATCCGGTGCCATCTTTGGTATGTATGGAGTATTTCTTGCCATGCTCACCACCAATTTTATTGATCAGGCTTCCAGGAAAGCATTGCTCATAAGCATTGGCATTTTTGTTGGCTATAACCTGATCAACGGGATGAAGGGTGGTATTGATAATGCTGCCCATATCGGCGGCCTGCTGAGCGGAGTGATCATCGGTTATTCATTTTACCCAAGCTTAAGAAAACCGGGATCTGTGAACCTGGAATATCTCACTATTTGCGTGCTTTTTGTCTTTGTTTTCTCTGCATCATTTTCAGTGTATCGAAAAATACCCGATGACATTGGAAAGTATACTGTCAGGATGCAGGCATTCGCTGATACGGAAGTGGAGGCACTGGCATTGTACCGGCTGCCAAAAGATTCGCCAAAGGAAAAATTTCTTTCGGTGATCACGGACAGTGGCATTTGTTACTGGAACAAAAATATCCGCTTGCTTGACACAGTAGAGAAAATGAATATTCCCCAAACATTTAAAGATCGGGCGGCGATATTGAAAAATTATTGCGGCCTGAGAATAAAGAGCTATAACCTGATCTATAAAGCCATTGATGAGAATACGGATATCTATAAAGACTCCATTCAGTTTTACAATACGCAAATTGAAGAGGCAATCAATAGCCTGAAAAAGAAATGAGGTATTGGAAGGATCAAAAAATGAAGCCAAAACATGTTGGCTTCTGAGACCATTACCGCATAAAAGCTCTGCATACACAAAATGAGGAAGCGGAAGCGGGCATCGCAAGAGATATCTATTTCTTTATTTTGTCTTCAAAATCGCTCACGAATTTTTTTACTGCCTCCCAATCGGTGTATTCATAATCATGAGAAGTATCAATGCTATGGCCTTCCCGTTTGGAGATCATTTTCATGATGAGGCGCTTGAAGAAATCATACTGGGTGTATTTCAATGCACCTGCCACCTGTGCGGTCATTGATGGCTTCCAGCCTGTTTGTTCCAGGAAATCATGGGTTAATCTTTCTGCTTCGCGATGTTCTTCCTCCATACCTGATGCTACAGCAAGGCAAACGGAAAAAAATGAACCCTGCATTTTATTGAGGATCTTAACATGGTGCAGGATATAATGTTTCACCGAAGACTGATACTTGTGCATATGCAAGGATCCGCCTATCATCGCCGCATCATAGCCCTCTGGCGAGGGTGGATCATCCGACGCATCAGCGATGGTCACTTCATGCTTTGCATGCAGCAGCATATCTGCCATAAAACAGGCTATCTTGCGGGTTTGTCCCTCCGTAGTGCCATAAACAATCAGGAATCTCATGTTTACTTTTCAGGCGAAGAAAAAAAGAATGAAGATTGCAGGCAATGACCAGTGTCATATTTAATAATGATACCATCACTGTTTGTATCGTCGCAGCGGATTAAATTTAAAAAAAAGCATCATTCCCACCGACCAAAAAAGGCCGCCCATTCAGAGCGGTCTTTAGCCTCACGGCAATGCATATCCAAGCAGGAGCCAAATGGGGGGTAAAGGGCTTTATTTCTTACAGCACAGAAATATCGCGAGTAAGGATGCATCAGTTCAATCTTGTGAGCACCACATCTTTCGGAGGGGCTATGACCATTGGATATCTTTCCAGTATCACACTACAATCGTCAATGCTGTATTCTTTTTCTCCGCTTAAGCTAAACTGGTTGAGCAAGAAGTACACATTCAAGATCAGGGTATCTGTGATGCCCAGATCATTTTGATTGCTCAGGAAGTTTTGGATGACCACAAATTTAGTATCCCCGATTTTTTTGGCAATATCCGAAAACCCATATCTGGGCAATATCTGCACCTCTTTTCTATCCACCATTTCGTTCATGATCTTTTGCAGATAGAACTGAATCTTGGGCGCGATGCGGAAGCCCAGTTTCAGCCTGATATAGACCATATCTTCAGGTGCCACAATCGTGCGATCATAAGCTGTGGTGAACGGGTCGTCCTGCACTTCCACATGCACAAACCAATATATTTCTGCACGCTTTGGCTGATGGTCGAAAATAGAGCCCGCAATTTTTGTTTCCATTTTATCCGGCGTGTTGCTGGCTGTGAGATACACCAGGTTGGCAGACAGCAATGGCAGTGAGTTGTCTCTGCTTAATGCCTGAAGCTGCGGGAGCACGTTCGCGGTATCCGTAAACTTGTATGCATCTGCTTTGATATTGGTGACCCTGTACCATACATACATGATAAACGCATATACGATCCCTAACATTAAAGTGACCCAGCCGCCATGCTCAAACTTTTGCAGGTTGGCAACGAGGAAGGAGCCTTCGATGCTCAGGTAGGTAACAAAAACGAGCAAAACAAGTATCCTGTTGATACGCTTCACATAAAGATATGCGGTGATCAGAAATGTGGTCATCAGCATGGTGATGGTAACGGACAGGCCAAATGCGGCCACCATATTATCCGAAGTCCTGAAACCCAGCACTACCGTACAACAAGCAATCATGAGCAGCCAGTTCATAGCGGGGATATACATTTGCCCACGCATGTTGTTGGGAAAGATGATCCGCATTTTTGGCCACAGGCTGAGCCGGATAGCTTCCGTGATCAAAGTGAAAGTGCCACTTAGGAGTGCCTGGCTTGCAATAATGGTAGCAAGTGTTGCTATGATGATAGCCGGAAGCAAAAACCATTTGCTGATCAGTCCGAAAAATGGGTTCAGGGTATCGGCTGTTTGTCCCAGGTGCTGCATCAGCCATTGCGCCTGGCCCAGATAACAAAGCACCAGACAAATTTGTATGTAGAACCAACTGATTCGGATATTGTTCCTTCCGCAATGCCCCATATCACTGTACAAAGCTTCGGCGCCCGTTGTGCACAGAAAAACGCCGCCCAGCAGATAAAACCCACGCGGATAATGAACAATCATATCATAAGCCCGGACCGGGTTAAGCGCTTTGAAAATAGCCGGGTCCTGAATAACGCCATTGATGCCGATAATGCCGATCATGGTAAACCAAATCAGCATGATGGGGCCGAATATTTTTCCGATAAAGGAAGTGCCGGCACGCTGAATAAGAAAAAGAAAGACGAGTATTACCAATACGATGGGTATAACCGGAATATCGGGCTTTAATATTTTTAACCCTTCGATAGCTGAGGTTACAGAGATGGGTGGCGTGATGATGCTATCTGCCAATAAAAAACTGGCGCCGAGAATGGCCGGGATCACCAGGTATTTGCTGTACTTTTTTATCAGGGTGTACAAAGAAAAAATACCGCCTTCACCATGGTTGTCTGCCCGCAGCGTGATAAAAATATATTTGATGGTGGTTTGAAAGATGAGGGTCCAGAAAATAGCCGAAACGCCCCCCAGCGCCAGCGTCTCATCCACGGTATTTTTTTCCAGTATGGCATTGTATGTGTATAACGGCGATGTGCCGATATCACCAAATACAATCCCGATGGATATCAACATGCCCGCGGCAGAAATCTTGTCAAGGGTTTTTGTTTGGTCCTGGTTCATATATGTATGCTAAAGTATATGAGTTCGAAAGAAATGGAAAATTTAATTTTATAGATTCAGGTGGAATAAACTCATCCCATATCCACGAAGTTCGTCGTTCCGAATCCCGCCGCGCTGTGGACAAGTCTGTATTTGAAAATAATGCCGGAGATTAATACATGGCTTACTATTCCGATCCTCATGGGAGTGGCACTGCTTCGGGATCCCGGCAAGAACCTGTTTGTCAATATGCAGAAGAAGAGACTTGCAGGAGATCCGGTGCATGATCATAAACATGTCTTGGCTATGTATGACCTGTACCTTACCAATGCATCAGCCATACGGCAAGTACGCTTTTAGTATACAGTTCCCATACAGCAAGTACGCTTTTACCCTACTTCAGCTATACAGTTCCTATACGGCTGCTATGCAGTTGCCGTACATTTACTATTGACAAAATGGATGGCCTTTCTTAGTTTAGGAGCAAACAATTTTTCAATGAACCATAAACAAGTTTTATGGCAAAGCAAACCGGTATTTTCAAGATCATAGGGACAATCGGGGATGTTACATTTTATGAGATGGACGGGGAATTCTACGCCCGGAAAAAGAGCAGCTTAGATGGGAAACGGGTTAAAAAAGACCCCAGGTTCAGGCGGACAATGGAGGAATCCATTGAGTTCGGCAAGGCATCGGCCGCGACCCGCGAAGTATATTGGTCATTGCCAGTGGAGATGCGTGTGCACGGGGCATATGGCAGGTTGACCGGAAGGATCAGGAAGATGATGCGTGCAGGGAAGACCCCGAAGGAAGCTCAGTTGCAATTGTTATTTGAGCTTTGCGCAGAGGCTGGGGTGCCGGCGCGACAGGAAGCACTCAAGAAAAGACGACATGATGATTTTGCAGAACAGGTGTTAAAGCAAGTATTCAATAATCTCAACCGGGATACTGAGCATGAGCAAAGATCGCAGCGCGAAATTCGCCAGTGGCTAAGGGATGAGCGTGAAGAGATCATGATGCTATTGCAGTCAATGGGCAGGCGAAAAGGCAAGTTGGTTTTTGAGTCAGACAAGGCCGATGGTTAGTTTGGCGACAGGTTGGGTTCAGGCTGCTCCCGGGCAAGCGCATGACAAAGAGAGCATACAGCATTGGCCCTGAACATAGAAATGCATGCTGTGCGCATCCGCAACTGATACACAAGTCATTTCCAATAATCATTCGCCAATTTTTTACGCCGGCATTATGGTTTGCGTGAAGACATGTGGCGTTGGTTGATGATCCGGGCTTGTTACCTCACCAATACCCATGCTGCCCATTTGTAAGGATCGGATCTGTATTTATTCTTCATTGCAGTTTGGGCCACGTAAAATGCATCGCCAATGGACTTGCCCGCAAAGAGGTTTTTATACATCTGCTGCATGAATTCAGCAGTTGCCAAATCCGGGACTTTCCAAAGGCTCATCACCAGATTTTGCACACCTGCGATTTTGAATGCACGCTGCAGGCCATAAACACCTTCACTACCCTCTATGTCTCCTAAAGCTGTTTCACACGCAGAGAGGACAACCAGTTTTGTTTTTGGCAGGTACATGTTAGATACTTCATAAGCAGTCAGTATTCCATCATCAATGCCCTCTATGGATTTTCCCTGCCAGGCAATGTTGGCGCCGGCAAAAAGAAGCCCTGACCTGAACATCGGGTCATCAGCCTGCCACCAAACTGTTGGGGAAGTTTCGCTGTTTCTTTGAAACCTGTTTCCCTGTTTTGCATTGGGGTCGGGGAAGAAAAAGCCATGTGTGGCGACATGGATAACAGAAGGAGATGCTTTACCGTCGAGCGCTTTGAACGATTCCTCTGTAGCTGTGACACCTGATATCAGGGTTGCGCGGTAATGCGCCGCATTTGCAAGCCTGCCAATTCCTTCGATTTCTGACCGGGTGCCCGGGAGGTATCTGATGGGGCTGCTCCTGTCGGGGTCATCGGGGATAGACATCGATTTTTCATTCTTGCTGTTGCTTGCGTAAAGCCCGGCAGCCTGTTTAAGCTCTGCGGGCCGCGCATCATAGGTTATGCCGCCAAACAGCTTCAGGCTATTGGACGAAGTGATGAAAGCAGGTTTCAGATCGGTGACGGAGGCCGTTGTGGCAAGCTGAACAAGATGGTATTTATCACTCAGTACCTCATCCTTATTCACCTGCAGCGCAGCAAACGACACCCTATGCAGCAAGCCGGAAGGTGCAAAATAAACGGTGCTGATACCTTTCAGTTCCGGTTCCAATGGCTTCCAGATAAGGTCATAAATGGATTTGTTTGAAACAACAGCACCATTCGTCCCGAGGCTTGCTGTATAATAAAGCTCTTGCACGCCGTCTCTCGCTGTTTTATGCCCTGAAGAAGCGAACAGCCTGCTTAATTTTTTCTCGTTAAAAAGTTTGACCATGACAGGAAAAGGAGCATCTCTCCTTATTACAATACCTACGTAAAGAATGGTATCTGTGTAACGCCTGCCATTGTAAAAATGAAACGAAGCAAATTCGATCGAAGCCTCATTGTACTTCAGCTTGCTCCTGATGTCTTTCCAGCCGACTTTTATCTGCTGTTTTTTGAACCCTGCCGACATTTCGGTGAGCTCTTTTTCTATCAAGCCAATGCTATCCTCAATTTTAGCCGGATCATTTTTGCGGTCTTTGATTGGCCTGGAATATAGTACAGCAAGATATTTTTTCAGGCTCAGCCAATCAAGGTATTTAGCTATTACTGTACTGTCATTTGCAAAAAATAGTTCCTTTTTCAAAGTTTGCGAATATGAAAGTATAAGGTTGCGCCGAAATAAGGAGAGCGCGTAAGGCAGTTCAGATTTTGATTTTTCTGACAGGAAGAAGGAATATGCTTTATCATCTTCCTGTGATGCATCTTTTACAAACTCTTCTTTTTCTTTTTCGTTGACAAACCGGAAAATACTATTCAGGTTGTACGAAAAAGAAGCAAAGGATTCATTGAATTCTTTTTCTGCCAGCCCTGGCTGATGCATTACCCAATAAAGATTCCCCAGTTCATAACAACTTGCCCCGTAATCAGGATGCTGTTTTCCTAATTCCTTTTGCCGTATTTCTTTAGCTTCCAAATAAAATGGCTCTGCCTTTTGATACTGCCCCATTTCCTTATACAACTCAGCCAGGTTATAGCAGTGTGTAGCATAATCACGATTTTCCTTTCCCGAGACCCTTTCAGCTATTTGTTTTGTTTCGAGGAATATCTTTTCTGCTTTTTCATATTGTCCAATTTTCATATAAAGGACGCCAAGATTAGAGGATGTGTTAGCGAAATAGGCGTTTTCCCTGCCTAAAATTTTTTCCCATATTTGGTTTTGCTCCAGGTAAAGCGGCTCGGCCTTGGTATATTCTCCCATAGCGGCATAGAGATCGGCCAGATTACCGCAGGAGGCGGCATAATCAAGACTTTGTTTTCCGATCACTTTTTCGCGTATTTGCTTTCCCTCCAGGAGTTCCGATTCTGCTTTCTGATATTGATTCATATAACGATAAAGAATTCCCAGGTTAGTACAGGACTGAGCATAGTCAGGATGCTCCTTTCCCAATACTTTGCCCCTTATCTGCATTGCTTCCAGGTACAGATCTTCTGCTTTCGGAAGGTTGCCCGTAATGGTATAAAGATTTGCCAGGTTGTTGCAAAAGCCCGCGTAATCCTGATTTTCTTTTCCCAGCAGTGCTTCCTGTATCTTCATTGCCTCAAGAAACAGTGGCTCCGCCTTATCATACTGGCTTTTGACAAAGTAGATAGAAGCAAGCCTGCTGCAGGAAGCTGCATAATCGGTATTTTCTTTTCCTAAAACCTTTTCACGTATTTGTTTAGCTTCTATGGAGAAAGCTTCGGCTGAGTCAAACCGGCCTATACGAAGATATAAAGTGCCCAGATAATAGCAGGAAGCGGCATAATCCTGATTCTGTTTTCCCAACAAATTTTCCTGAATTTGTTTTGCATCCAAATAGCACTTTTTTGCGTCCATGAACCTCTGTTTACGGGAAAACAAATTGCCTAAGCTGTCGCATACACGGGCGTAAGTATATGTGCCCATTGAATCCGTCTTCAATCCATCCAATGTCTTGGTGTAAAACGCGATTGCCTTATCGGTATTTTTATTAGCGATAAATGTTTTTGCGCTATCCTCGTATTGTTTCCAGAGCTGGCTGTGCAGTGGAGAAAAAAAGAAAACGAGGATGCCTGCAGATATGATGGCTCTCATGGCAGGTTTGTTTGGTTAACAAAACAGGTGAAATAAATATAAGCAATTTTTGGTGCTCTCAACAATATAATTCTCGTTGCCAAACGCCCGAATTCTCCGGCGAACCTAAAATCCAACGAAACGTTTACATGTGCAGGGTTGTGATTTGCTTTCAGATTAAGTTCTTACGATCTTTGATAACAACAATAAGCTCTATCAAACCGGAAGAACCAGTGTTGTGATTTGCTTTCAGAATCTACTTAAAAACGATGAAATGCAATGCTGGTAAATGTTTCATTGTTTTTGGCAATGGAAAACATTAACAATTAGCAACAATTTTAAAGGAAAAATGAGCAACAAAGGCAGGTGGATCATAAAAAACCACATTGCAGGCATCCTTCATGTTATGATATTATGTCAATTAATTTTTTAGCTTAGTTTAGCAGACAAGAAGAAAAGTGTTGATTTTTTTATAGCCTTATACTATCCTTAAACAAATATGAAAAAACTATTGCTGATATTCTTCATTCTCCCTGGTTTTTGTATCGCTCAAAAAGATACTGCTATATCATTTACTGATATTGTCAAAGTTGATTCTACTTCCAAAGATGTTCTTTTTCAAAGAGCGCGGGATTGGTTCAATAACACATTTAGAAACAGTAAAGAAGTTCTGCAAATACAGGACAAAGAAACTGGTGAGATTAGCGGGAAAGGTATTTTCTCATCATACGTTAAGCACAGCACATTAGGAGTTGATAATTCTTACAATAATGATTTCCGTTTTCAGATAACCATTTGGGTAAAAGATGGGAAATATAAATACTTGCTTTCCGATATTGATAATATTAATGGAGCTGTTGCATTTGGCATTATCACATCTTCTGATCATACAAAAGAGAAAATATCAATGGTAAGACAGAAAAAAATGGATGAATATTATATGGCAGCTAAAAATGGAGCAATAAAAGAAGCAACAGGAATAATATTGTTGTTGAAAGAGGCGATGAAAAAAAATGCATCATCAGATTTTTAAAATTAACCTCACTATCAGTCATTTAATGAAGCAGAAAGTAACTATCCTTATCCAGCAAAGGTTTAAGTGATTTGAGATACAACTGGGGTACA
>Ga0302280_1000875_pt1 | contig 26027 bp, 24 predicted proteins | sample III_Fen_E1_1_FD_198771 | JGI IMG/M metagenome (GOLD analysis project Ga0302280, IMG submission 198771) | Peat permafrost microbial communities from Stordalen Mire near Abisko, Sweden - III_Fen_E1_1 | ecosystem: Environmental > Terrestrial > Soil > Wetlands > Permafrost | place: Sweden: Abisko... | reverse complement strand
GCTCTTCCGATTGATGAAAATGCGGATCAAGCTTTACCTTCTTTAAAAAATTATTTAACGCGGTCTTCGTCACCCTCACATTTTTTAACTGCCCCTCTAAACATTCCTTAGTACCGATCTTTTCCTCATGCCACGCCTTTTCTAAAGCTATCCACTTATCATTAATCGAAAATCGACGAATGACATCATCAAGCACATCTGAGGTGGTCATCGTATTATCAAAATCAAAAAAAACACGGCAATTAGACAAAACAATGGGTGATTTTGACTGCAGTTTTGACTCTAGTTGATTAAGACGATTGACAAATGGCATGTTATTTTACGCTAAATTAGGTTGGCCGGAAAAAAACCGTTGCATATGCATGGCAACCGCATTACGTTCCTGATCAGCAGTGATGATATGATAAGAATTATGCAATAGCACTATTTCTTTACGATCTGATTTTACATGATTATAAATAAATTGGGAATTACGCTCAGAGCTCATATCGTCATGCTTGGCCTGAATGAGCTGAACAGGTATAGAAATATCCTTCAAACGACTTCTCAAATGTTTGACCAATTTTTCTAATTGGTACAATAATGTCAATGGGAAAAATGGGTAACCGTACTGATGCACCGATTCCATATTGTGCAGATCAGCCCTGCTATAGAATTCGTGAATACGGCGACGCACAGCTTCATTTTTAATACCATAAGGCGGTTCTTCTTTAAAATAAAAAAAATATTTCAGAGGAGTTTTATACGCTAACGGCAAAAGAAAACTATACCATGGCGTATTCCATCCATCATAAAATAAGGTTGGAGAAAGACAACTAACCCCGGCTATTTCATTTTTAAATTCATCCGCCAAGAGCAAGGCCAACAAAGCCCCCATCGATAAACCACCGGTATAGACATGCTTGTACTGACCGCGGATTTGAAGATATGTTTGGCGTACCGTTTGATAAAAATCCTGCCATTTGCTCATTTGAAGAATATGGAGAGGTGCCCCATGATTGGCCAAACGGGGGCAATAAACAGAGTAACCTTGCCGATTTAAATAGTTGGCCAAGAATCTCATTTCATGCGGCGTCCCTGTCATGCCATGAATTAAAAGAATGGCATCTCCATTGGTGCCTGGCAATTCAAAACCATTATCAGGCAAATTTGACTTTGCCTTGGACTTAAATAAATTTTTTAAATTTAAAGAAAATCTAACAGCCATGATCTTTATTTATCCTCTTTTTGGGAAGCTATAAAATCAACAATATCTTTGACAGTCTTTGCTTCATAAAGCGCAGCATCAGGAATCTTTAAAGCAAATTTTTCTTCTAATTCAAAAGCTATTTCAACCGATCCAAAAGAATCAACTCCCAAATCCTCCACCAAACGAGACTCCAAATTAATCTTCCCAACATCCATACTCAATTGTTTAGCTAAAACTTCTTTAACAGTTGTTTCAACATAATAATATTGGGCCATGCTTTTTAATCTCCTTTGAAGTCTGAAAAAACGATACAGGCATTACAATTGCCGAAACCAAATGAATTAGAAAGCACCGTATTCAATGTTGCTTGACGACCTTGACCAGGAACATAATCCAAATCACACTCTGGGTCCTTATCTTTATAATTAATCGTCGGTGGAATAAATTTATTCTTAACCGCTAACGCACAAACTACAGCCTCTATGCCTCCAGCTGCACCTAAACTATGACCAATCATCGATTTTGTTGATGATATCGGAATCTTATACGCCTGTTCTCCAAAAACGGTCTTAATCGCCTTTGTTTCTGCCCGATCATTAGCCACTGTGGAAGTCGCATGAGCATTAATATAATCCACCTTCTGACGATCGATACCAGCATCCTTCAAAGCATCTATCATAACCCGAGCCGCATCATCACCTGTTAAATCAGGCATAACCATGTGCTTGGCCCCTGAATTACTGGCATACCCGGTTACTTCAGCATAAATAGGAGCGTTTCTATTAAGAGCATGATTCAACTCCTCTAAAATAACAATTCCGCCACCTTCACCTAAAATAAAACCGTCACGATGCAAATCAAAAGGGCGTGAAGCTTTTTCAGCCACATCATGCCTGGACATAACCCTCAAATTATAATAGGCTTCAAAATTAAGAAGTGATAATGTAGCTTCAACACCACCTGTGACACAAATATCCATGTCACCCCACTGAATTTTATGAAAAGCCTCTCCAACGGCATGACTTCCAGATGCACAAGCGGTGGAAATAACCATATTGGGTCCTAAGCAACCATACTGGATTGCAATATGACTAGATACCGCATTTGGAGAAACTCTCGGCACAGCGGTTGGATGAGTACGATAATTAGGCTTTTCAAAATGCAAAAGCATTTGCTCTTCATGAAATAACATCCCACCCAAACCAGAACCAATAATAACACCTATTCGATACTTATCTTCATGGGCCAAATCTAAACGGCTATCCTCGATGGCCATCTTGGTACAGGCAAGACCAAAATGAACAAACTTATCAACCTTTTTAACTAACTCGACAGGCATATACTGGGCCGGGTCAAAGCCCTTAACCTCACCGGCTATTTTGGTTCCGAAAGCATCAGCATTAAAACTGGTAATCTGACTTATGCCTGAACGACCTTCAATATTTGCCTGCCAAAAATTATCACGACCAACACCGTTGCATGCAACGACACCCACTCCGGTGATAACCACACGCCTTTTAGTCATTTAAAAACTATCCTAACTGATTTTAAAACTTTATTTTAAATAAAAGTCGATTAGAAATTGATTAGTTATTAATTATAAAATTTTAATGCCTCTCCAAGCCCTTAGCCAAAGGTAAATCGACCATTGGCAAATAAAGACCTAGAAAAGCATTAAGAAAATACTATAACACAATAAGGGTGAAAATGAGAAGATTTTTTTCTTTAAATACCTATTGATTAAAACTTAAAATTAGCCCCATCAGCACCTAAGGAAGACCCGTCATCAACTGTACTTTCCGCACTATCAGGATTTAAAGTTGCCATCACCATTTCTTTATTGATCCATTCCTTCATCTGATCTTCGCTTAAAATTTTACTTAATGCTTGATACTCATTCTCTTTTAACGCCTTTAAAGTCTTTTTCACAGAAACATGATCAACAATCCCCTCGCCTGCCACTTCCTGTAAAACAGCTGAACGTTTAATAAGATAATCTTTGATAATCGGTCTAATGGCCTCTGCCTGAGAAAAGGTTAATTTTAATTCCGTCCGCATCTTATCAACTTTGTAATCGACCGTTGAACGTAGATCATCTTCTTGAGCCCAAAGAGATATGTTCAAAACAAAAAACAGGAAAAATACAACCACTCCCCCCTTACGAATCATATAAATTCCCCCTAATAATGCGTGATCCAATAAGCATAGCTTGTTTTATAGTAGGTTCGAATCCTTCCTCGCTTGGTCATGACTGCGAATTCACCCGTGCTTATTTTAAAATGCTCAACATCTCCATTATATCTAATTTTTTCTAAAATATCCGTTCCAGGTGAAGCGTCTAAAATGGCTTGGGCACCCTGTAAATATTGCTCTTGGCTAATATTCCCAAATTGATACCCATGCTTATGATAATGGATCTCTAATTCTCCGGGAGCAAAATCCCGGGCCATAACGACAACATTATCCCAAGCCGCAAGATCTTGCTGATGACATAACGGCAGAAAAACACCGCTAAGGATAAAAAATAAAAATCCACGGATAATCCTACGTCTCATAATGCTCATTTGAGAGAAGAAATATCAATAACAAATCGATATTTAACGTCTGCTTTTATGACACGCTCAAAAGCTTCGTTAATTTTCTCAATAGGAATCAATTCAATATCTGAAGTAATATTATGCTTGCCACAAAAATCCAGCATTTCCTGCGTTTCTTTAATACCGCCAATCAAAGAACCAGCCAGACTTCGACGGCCCATGATCAAAGAGAATGCATGCAGTTGGGGCGCATCACTGGGAACACCTAAAAGAACCATGGAGCCATCACGCTTCAATAACCCCAAATACGCTCCCCAATCCAGTTTCACAGATACGGTATTAATAATTAAATCAAAATGTCGAACCAGTGTCTCAAAAGTCTTGGGATCATTGGTGGCATAGACATGATCAGCACCCAAACGAATAGCATCATCTTTCTTATCAAGGGTTCTTGTTAAGACTGTAACCTCTGCCTTCATGGCATGGGCAATCTTAACAGCCATGTGGCCTAATCCACCTAAACCAATTACCGCCACGCGTTTTCCTGGCCCCGCATTCCAATGCCTTAAAGGAGAATAAGTCGTAATACCGGCACATAACAGAGGGGCTGTTTTATCAAGAGGTAAGTTATCAGGGATACGAAGAACAAAATCCTGATCAACCACGATCTTCGTGGAATAACCTCCTTGAGCTAAGGTTTTATTATCCGTCTCAAGAGAGTTGTAGGTAAAAATTGGTCTTGAACAAAATTGTTCCAGATGATCCTTACAATCAGGACATTCACGGCAAGAATCAACCAAGCAACCAACACCCACCTTATCGCCCGCTTTAAAACGACTCACCCCTGTTCCCACCTTGGTGACAATACCTACAATCTCGTGACCTGGAACCATTGGAAACAAAGAATTTCCCCATTCATTGCGGGCTTGATGAATATCTGAATGACAAACTCCGCAATAAGAGATATCGATAGCAACATCATTAACACCGGTATCACGACGGGTTATTTGTAAGGGGCCTAAAGGCGTTGTGGCATTTGGAACTCCATAAGCTTTAACTTCTTGCATAAGCATCCTCCATTATTTAATTTCGTAAGCCTCTCTTATTAAAAACCTATCTTTCAGATTCAGGAAAAACCAAAAATTCTTGGGATTTTATATCCATATCGACATCCAAGGCCCATCTTTTATTAAACCATCCGCCCCATTGAAAAGGATATTTCTTAACAAAATGCTCGATAATGTTTGTTAACGCTGCAATATTCTTAACAATATTATCACTGTCAGCCCCTAATTTCTCTACTGCAAAAGGTTCTTCAACAAATATCCTGAAATTCTTATTTTCTTCCTTCACAATAAACATCGGCAAAATGGGCGATGAAGTCCTTTCTAGAAATAACATCGGTCCTGTCGCTCTCATGACCTCATGATTAAGGAATCTTACCTTCACACCATTATCTTTAGCCACCACTTCATCAAGTAAAAAGAAAAGTAATTCATTTCGCTTCAAAGCGCCTAGGCTTTCTTTTAAGAATTTCTTACCTGGGGAAGTCTGAATCATATTAATTCCCCACCTATCGCACAATTCAAATACAAATTTACCAAAATTCTCATCCCGCATGTTTCGAATAACCACATTAACTTTATAGCCTTTCTGAACTAAGGAAACAAACATAAGAGGAAAATTCCCAAAGTGAGCGGATACTGCAATAACACCCCGTCCTTGTTTAAGGGTTTTCTTTAAATTCTCTTCATTCTCAAAAGTGACAATCTTAGATAATTGCTCAGGCCGTTCAACATAATAAAGCAGGTCAGCCATGGAATATCCGATTGACTTTATATATTTCTTAGTCAACAACTCATATTTTCTTTTGTCAATATAATCCCCATAAACCAACCGAAAATTCCTCATACAAATTTGATTTAATTGCTTAGTGATGGCATATACAAAAGGAAATATTGCTTCTAAAAATAGATTGATCGGCCATCGAGGAATTATGCGCATAATCCAACGCAAGAACTTAAGCGACCCATTCATTATTCGACTTTGTGAATCTTTGGAAAGTTGGAATGCCATAGCAGTTTAGTATATTTTAAAAAGAGCCGGATTAGAAGATAAAATATTATAAATAAAAGACCCGCACCAATCTTCCGTAGGAGAAGATTAAAACCGAGGACACGACCTCTAGGTTATATCAGGTGCGGGTGGAAGGAAATTATAGAAAATATTGCTCAATAGGCGTCTCTGAACCATTCCCATTATTAGCTGGAATGCCAACAGAATCGTCTATTAAAGAACTAATGTATTCAACTTGTTCTGCTCCGTTGACCTTTACCAGGATATTGTTTATAAAAATTTGACCTGTGGTGCCAATCATCCATATTATTGTAACAATTGTTACAATAGCGAAAGCTGGCCTCGGAACTTGAAGGGACAATCTCAAGCTTTGCCAAAAATCTGGAATCAAGCTCTTTTGAAACCATAGCTCCCGATCATCCTCAATCCTCTGCTTTATAAGATCCCAAAGAAAAGGCTCAGGATTCACATGGCGCACATTAGTTAACGGAACTTTAACCTGTTTGCTTAACTTTACTAAATATTCTCTGCAGAGGCGGCAATAAATAAGATGTTGCTCAATATCAGCCTGGGGACAAGCATCCATTCGATTATCAATATAATCAGTCAAAAGATATTCTTGTATTATCTGACAATTCATAGAAAATCACCCAAAGCCATGGAAACACTTTTAACGCTTCACCATATTAGACAGCCAAACAGGTCAAAAAGTTCCATTTTTTCTAAATACTAAAATATTAGAAATATACAAAGGAGGATTTGGAGCAGAGCATTTATTAGCAGATTACTTTATATTCATAAAATGCTTTTGATAAGAAAGCAAGACTTTTGACGGCGAGGTCTCAACCGGCGTCAGTATCAAACCATGCTTACGAAAAAACAACCCTAGGGAAGGATAGCTGCAAAATACTGATATTGGTACGGCAAAAAGAAGCGGGATAACAATAACAGAAACCCACCAAAACAAGGTCTTATTAACCGTATAAGCAATGACCGCCCAAACCAAGGCACCGATCATGCCCGGCCAGTAAGAACCAAAGGCCTGAGCAAAGGAGGTCTTTTTTGTATGCCTTGACTGCGACTTCCACACTAGCTTTTGTCCAAGCAAATTTAAAATCACATACCAGGCATGAAAAATCATCCTAAGGGGCGCTAATAATGTGGAAAATATCGTTTCCAATACCACACTTATGGATAAACGCGCCACCCCACCGAAACGGGCTGCTTTATCTGGAGACAAGGCAATTAAAATAACACCCAAAATCTTAGGCAATAAAAGAAAAACAGCTGTGATAATCAAAAGATGCATCGAAAGATCCCGGTACTGAACCGGCCAGTGAGGAAAAAGGGTTCGTTCTCCAGAAAAATAAACAATTGTATGGAAAAAATCAACCACGGCGTGAGCCGTCATCAGACACAAAAGAAGCAACCAAAGAAAAGATGAAAAATAAAAAAGATTCCCGTTAAGAAATAAAATCCGGTGCCCAAAACTGATCCCTTTCATAAACACGAGACGAAGATGCTGAATATTCCCCTGACACCAACGCCTGTCTCTTTCTAATTCCTCTAATAGGGTCGGAGGCAATTCTTCATAACTGCCCTCTAATTCATAGGCTAGCCAAACGCCCCATCCAGCCCGACGCATCAGTGCCGCCTCAACAAAATCATGACTTAAAATCTCACCTCCAAATGGCGGCTTCCCTGACAAATGAGGCAAAGCACAATATTTCATAAAAGGTTCCATGCGAATTATCGCATTATGCCCCCAATATCCGGACTCATCAAGCTGCCAAAAACGTAATCCCGCAAAAAATAGCGGCCCATAAACGTGACTTGCAAACTGCTGTAAACGTGAAACAAGACTAGTTTGATTCATAGCCATTGGAGCTGTTTGAAGTATGCCTACATCGTCTCGACTTTCCATCACATTGACCATGCGAACTAAAAGATCCCCTTCCATCAAGCTGTCAGCATCAAAGATAACCATGTATTTATATTGAGCACCCCAACGTCGACAAAAATCACTGACATTGCCACTCTTCTTATGATTACGGATCTTCCTTCGTCGATAAAAAATCTTACCAAAACCATCCACATCACGGCATAATTCTGACCAAGCTGTTTCTTCCATCAAAACAGAATCACTTCGAATAGAATCACTTAGTATATAGATATCAAATCTATCCAACTGCCCCGTCTCTTTAAGAGATTCGTAGGTAGCCCTAAGGGCTGAATATATCCTTGCCATTTCCTCATTAAATACCGGCATAATAATGGCCGTTCGAGCCTCAGGATTAATCGGTTGCCCCTCTTGAGGCAAAGGAAATTCATTATCATTCTTTCGAAGAGCCACTACAAATCCAAAAATAACGGTCCAAAAATTAAAAGATATCCAACCAAATAGACATGAAAAAACCCCGATAATAACCCAAGCTAGCGGATGAAGCCCATCTGCGCTCATAATTTTCATAAAAGTAGATCCACCCATATAGGTCGATATACAGACAAGGATAAAAAACAAGCTACGACGGATAGCAAGAATCCCTCGCCGCCTTTGTTCGTCAGAAGTAAGAACACGGGCATCACTTTGACGATGAGCCATAGGCGTTCTACGTAAAGGAGGTTGTTTAAGGCTATGAATCATGAGAGATAGGTATAACTCCAAGTTTCACTAACTGCGGATCCATTATCTTTAAGAAAAGCCCTGAATTCAATGGTAGGCTTTGGACTGGGAAGGCCAAAATTCACCGCAGGAGCATCCAACTGAACATGCAAAACCAAGCGCCACCCACCAGTAACTGCATTTTTAATCAATTGCATATCGGTCAGATGCGCCCCTTTACTAACCCAAACATCAGGAATTGGCGTTTTATCTTTAAAAATTGTTTTAAACTCATCACCAATAAAATCAAGAATGAACATCATCCCATCAGACTTCTTGACGATACGGGTTGCTTGCACAAAACCCTTCGGCGATCGCTGATGCCGGGCGGAATACCAAGTAAGAGAATAAGAACACTTTAACATATCTCCCCGATCAAAACCACGTTCAGGAACCCAATAAGCCACAATATTATCATTAAACTCATCTTGAGTCGGGATTTGAACTAATTCCAAATGCCCTTGCCCCCAATCACCCCGGGGGGAAACCCACACACTGGGCCTCAAATCATATCGAGCCTCTAAATCCTGATAGTGATCAAAATCAGTATCACGCTGCTCAAGTCCAAATCCAAGAGGCTGACCTCCACCAAAAGAATTAACCAACAATCGATTAGGATTTACCAATGGATGCCAAATCCATTCGCCTGATTTGGCATTCACTAAGAATCCATCAGAATCATGAACCTCTGGGCGAAAATCATCGTCAGCTTTAAAACCTGTATTCTTTCCATAATCAAACATAGAATTTAAAGGAGCGATGCCAATTTTCTGAACATGTTGACGGATAAAAAGAACACTATTGACCTTTATTACTGTCTCTTCGCCCGGTTGAACAGAAAACTCATACGCTCCGGCTAGACTAGAACTATCAAGAAGAGCATAAATCATGATACGTTTGGCTCGATGAGACGGATGAACAATCCAGAATTCGATAAAACCAGGAAACTCTTCCCCCATATCCTCTGCCGTATTTACAGCTAAACCACGGGCTGACATCCCATAGGTCATATTCTTGCCTAAGGCCCTAAAATAACTTGCCCCCAAGAAAGAGACAAGTTCATCAGAATATTTAGTTGTATTAAGAGGATAATGAATTCGGAAACCGGCAAAACCATAATCTTGCGGTAAATAACCTTTTAAATCCTTATCAGAATATTTGAAAAGATCGGAAGAAAACGGAAACTGATGCGTGCCATTTTGATCAATGTAATGGATGATTACCGGATGTTGATATAAGAAACCTGGGTGAAAAAACTGAACAGAAAAAAGTTGCTGCCCCCAAAGGCTTCGGACTGGCTTAAACCGTATACCACGCCATTGGTCATAGCCCATCTTTTTTAAAATATCAGGTAAATCTACTGAACTATCATGATATGCCCCTTTTGACAAATATTTAGCTTTCGCAACAACATCTTGAAATTGCACACGCCCTGTCCACCCACTAATGGCAGCTGCGTAAGCGCTCGATTGACCCATCAACAAAAAACTGCCGCATAATCCAAAAATCAACACACAACAGCGAAATACTCGCTGATAATAACCAAATTCTTTATTCATAGTAAAAATTCTCCCCGACTAATCAAAAACCACTGTTTTATTACCGTAACAAAGTATTTTTCTCTCCAAATGCCAACGCACTGCACGACTCAAAACGAGCTTTTCAAGATCTTCCCCAGCTCTTTTTAAATCTTCCAATGAATCACGGTGACTAACGTTAATCGTATCCTGAGCAATAATCGGACCTTGGTCTAATCCTTCTGTCACATAATGACTGGTCGCGCCGATCACTTTAACACCTTTTTGATACGCCTGCAAATAGGGGTTGCTTCCAGCGAAAGCGGGCAAAAATGAATGATGAATATTAATAATCTTCGAAGGAAATCGATCAATGAATTGTTTTGTTAAAATCTGATGGTAACGAGCCAAGATAACAAGATCAATCTTTTCGGATCCTAACAACTCCATCTGACGATACTCTTGTTCGAGCTTGTTATGCGGCTCAACGACGAATTCGACAAATTTAATACCAAAATCCTCAGCAACGACCCTGGCATCAGGATGATTACTCACAATAAGGGCAATATCACAAGAAAATTGATTGGTTTTATGACGATACAATAGATCATATAAACAATGAAGATGCTTACTTACAAAAACAGCGATCCTCATTTTCTCTTCAGAGAATGTCAGCGTCCACTCCATATTAAATGAAGTAGCAATGAAAGAAAAAGATGACTGAATGTTTTCACGCTTTAATTTAAAACCATCCAACGACCATTCAATGCGCATAAAAAATGTATTACTCTGCTCATCAATATGTTGATCAGCATGGAGTATATTCCCCTGATTCTGAAATATAAAATTTGCCACAGCCGCAGTGATACCCTTTTGATCTGGGCATGAAATCAATAAAATAGCGCGATTCATCGTTATTGACATATCCTAATCCTTTCCTAAAAGATCTGAAACCTTAAAAATCTTATATCTGGAATTTTCCCAAATACGATTGCAAATCAATTCATCTTTATTAACCCGCCAGTTTAGATCATTATATTGACTAAATTGGTCATATTGCTTGTCAGCAATTAAATAATTTATATGCAAGGGCTTGATGCGTTTATACCAAACATCTTTATCTTCCGCATGAACCCAAAAAGAAGCCCCTACCCGATGAGTTAAAAGGCTTACGGCCCGTGGTTTGGCGAACATGTACCTTTCATCAGGTTTAATATTAATCACGACCCACTGAAGCATTTCCAAAGAATCCTTTTGAAAAATATCATCATCTTTAAACTTTAAATTGGACCCAATTATATAAATATTTTGACAAATCAATACTAAAAAAACAACCATAACAAACTTTTGCAAAACGGGTCTGCAAAATTGGATCATAATAATCGTGACTGGAATCATGATTGGCAAAACATAACGCGAACCACCACGGACAGGCCATAACATAACCCCCATCAAATAAAAAAAGACAAAGCATCCCATAAAGCTAACTCTTTTTTGACAAAGTCTATATAGAAATACGCCAATGATAGCAAATAAGAACACAGCAAAAATCACATTAATAAAATATGCATTTAGAAGCATGATTAACTTTGAAAAAAGCTTATCATCCGGTATAAAAAAACTAAGGAACATTTCGAAATTATAACTAATATTATACCAGATAGCTAAAAACCAATCATAGAGGGAAACAGTTGTTTTATAAAAATACCCTGAGACCAAGGAACCGCATTTCAAGGCGACAGATAAGGAAATGATAGCCCCTAAAACAAAGCCCCAGAGCTTATTAAATTCACCTCTAATAACAAGAAAATAAACCGCCACTGCTAAAAACAAACTCCCCCCTGCCCAACGTATTAACAAAGCATAACTTATGAAGACTATCGATAAGAATAAAAAAAACCGACTTGAGTCCTTCAAACCTTTTTCTTCCGCCTCTTCAAGCTTCATTAATGACCAAATTGAAAGCAAAACAAAAGACATAAATGGAAGATCTGACAAAACATTTTGCTTGAAAAAGAAGAAATAGGGCAAGCTTAGAAACCATACTGTAAGTATTCTAGCCCAAAGGAGATTCAATCGTTTTAAAGCAAGGTCATAAACCACCAAAGCGCTTAATGCCCACACCAATACATTCAACAGTTTTAGAATCTTAAAATTAAGACCAAACCAAAAGATTAGAGAAGATAATAGCAGAGGAAAACCTGGCGGATAAACAATCCAATAATCGAGAGAAATATCAGAAGTGTAAGACTTGTGTTCAACCAAATTAACGGCATGATGAATATACTGAGCAAAATCATCCCCCCAATTATGACCATCATTGATTGTATATATATTTATGAAAAGAAACAAACCAAAAATGGCGAGTCCCAGGATTTTATAAAAATTCGTCATTCTCTTTACTCCAGCCCCCTTTTAAAGCATCTACTTTAATCTTCTTATCGTCGATACGCAATATATTTTTGAACAACGACATCTTTTCCAATTAGTTCCTGACTTTGGCTAAAGTCACGCTTTTTGAAAATATGCTATACTTAAAAAGATGGTTTTACGAAGAAAGGATTTATATGCTTAAAAATGTTTTGATACTAGAAGACGAAAAAGATATAGCTCAATTATATGCCAAACGCCTCAAAGATTGTGGGTATGCCTCTGAGATTGCCTTTGATGGTCTAGAAGGGCTAGAAAAACTAAAGAAATTCAGCCCTGATTTGATCCTGTTAGATTTAAATATGCCCAAGATGGGTGGTTTAGAGTTTTATCAACACATCTGTGATTCAAAAGGAAACCCGATGTTTCCTGTCATAGTGCTCACTGGCAGGGCGGAATTAGAAACCCTATTTAGGGAATTCCATATTGAAGGATTTCTCGTAAAGCCCTTTGCAGCATCACGCCTATTAAGCGAAGTTGAAATTATTTTCAATAAACAATGTTGGAAAAAGACTGATGGCAGTGCCAAAAGAGTCATTATAGTTGACGACGAGCACGAGCCGACCCAAAAAATATATTCTGTATTTTCTGATGCAGGTTATAAAACAGATATCGCCACCAGCGGGATCTCGGGGATCGAAAAAATCATGGCTGATCCTCCGGATCTAGCAATGGTTAAATTAGGTTTAGCCGATCTTTCTGGAGACATGGTCATCCTTCGATTGCAACAAATCGCAAAAACCAGAAAAACCAGGACCATGCTTTATGTCCGAAGGGATCATGACCAAAGTAATATAGTGATGGAAAATATGGCTAAAAAAAGCGGCGTGTCCCGTATGCTTGAATATAGCGATCCTGCAGAACTTATTACCGGAGCCATTCAAGTATTTAAAAAAAGGGATGATGACGATTACTATTAAGACTTCTGAAGCTGTTTTCTAACCAGCTGCAAATCTTTCAAGCCCTTATCATCCAGCTTGGGATAAGCAATTTTGAGACTCTCCAAAGCATTTAAAATAATCTTGGAAACGATGAGTTGTGTATTTTGTTTATCATCGGCCGGAACAATGTGCCACGGAGCAATGCCTAGGCTAGTGGCGCCAATTGCATCTTCATAAGCTGTCATATAATCCTTCCAACAATTCCTTTCCTGCATATCATAAGGGCTAAATTTCCAATTCTTGGCTGGATCATCTATACGTTTCAGAAATCTCCTGGCCTGCTCTTCTTTGGAAAGATGCAAAAAGAATTTCAAAATCCTGGTACCATTGCGATACATATGTTTTTCAAATTCACGGATGGAATGATAACGCCCTTGCCAAAAATCTTTCTTGCCAATCAACTCTGATGGAATTGCCTGAGCCTTTAATATCTCAGGATGAACTCGCACAATCAGCACTTCTTCATAATAGGAACGATTAAATATCCCGATACGCCCCCGTTCCGGCAAACACTGGGTTGTTCTCCACAAAAAATCATGCTGCAATTCTTGAGGACTAGGGTGTTTGAAACTAAAAACCTGGCAACCCTGTGGATTGACCCCTGACATTACATGTTTGATAATAGAATCTTTACCTGCGGCATCCATCGCCTGAAAAATCAGCAATAAAGAATAACGGTTATGGGCGTAAAACATATCCTGAAGACAGGAAAGATTCTTAACATTATCATCAAGCACTTTCTGGCACTCTTCATCAGATCTATATAAAGGATCAATTAATGTCGGCCATTTCTTGAGATCAATCTTTTTACCTTCTTTAGCATAAAAATCTTTAGGATCGATTTTCATCTTTGTCCTTTCTCAACAATGCCCTGCCTATTATTTCATGCCTAATAAGAATTTAATATCTTCCCAATCAAGTTTCTTGCCAATGCTGTCTTCAGACAAAACAAGCGTATCCATTAAGAATCTTTTGCGGTTCTGCAATTCCAACATTTTTTCTTCAATGGTGCCCTTGGTGATCAAACGGTAGGCCAATACGGAATTACTTTGACCGATCCGGTGAACGCGATCAATAGCCTGATTTTCAACAGCAGGATTCCACCAAGGCTCATAAATAATTACCGTATCCGCGGAAGTTAAATTAAGACCTACCCCTCCAACTTTTAGGCTTAGCAAAAATACTTTTAGAGTAGTATCTTTATTAAAACGCTCCACTTCCTCTTGACGATCCTGACTCGATCCATCCATGTACGCATAAGGGATTTTTTCACGAACCAGATACTCTTCCATGATCTTTAACATCGAGACAAATTGACTAAAGATTAGCACCTTATGTCCGCCTGCTAATAATTCCTCTAGGGTTTCCTTTAAAAGTTCCATTTTCCCAGAAACACTGCGATGCCCCAAATCAACCCCTGCGATCAGGGGATGACAACAAATTTGCCTTAAACGCAAAATCAAGGTTAAAATCACCATCCGGCTTTTTTCGAAACCATTCTCATCGACGCTCTTACTGGCAATTGAACGCGCCGAATCAATCATCTTGGCATAGATCTTTGCTTGGGTGGGTTCCAATTCACAATAAGAAATCTGCTCAATCTTTTCTGGCAAATCTTTGATCACATCTCTCTTTAAACGCCTTAAAACAAAAGGAAGGATTCGCCCTGATAATTTGGCCAACTGTTCCTTATCTTGAAACTTCGTGATCGGGATTTCATAACGCCTTTTAAACTTTTCTGCCCCACCCAAGAATCCAGGCATCAAAAAATCAAATATCGACCAGAGATCCATTATACTATTTTCAACAGGAGTTCCTGTCATGGCTAAGCGCATGGATGCATTGAGGGATTTTGCTACCAGCGCATTGCGGGTATTCCTGTTTTTTATATTCTGCGCTTCATCTAAAATGACATAATTAAAAGATATCTTCTTATAGAACTCAATGTCCCTGCGCAACAAGGAATATGAAGTAATCACAATCTGCGCCTGATTAATCTCATTAAAGATCTCACGACGATGATTGCCAATAAGAATGACTACCTTCACATTCGGCAAGAATTTCTTAATCTCTTCCTGCCAGTTCCAAACCAAGGTCGTGGGACAAACCACTAAGGAAGGAAGTTTATTGCCCCCCTCAATCTCCTTTTGGATCATTGTCAAAGCTTGTAAAGTTTTTCCCAAACCCATTTCATCTGCCAAAACCCCACCAAAATTAAACTTTCTTAAAAAAGCCAACCAATCCACCCCTTTGACCTGATAATCCCTCAAAATTCCTGTTAAAGAGACTGGCAGCGCCACGGATTCAATCGATTGAAATTTCTTAAGCTCCTCATATATAGCCATCACACTTGGATCAATAGCAGACTTTAATCCATAACGTTTAATTTCTTCCATCACAAATGGCATTTGGGCTAAATGTAATTTACGGGCATCAAACTCCTCAGACATGGATTCAATCTGATCAAAGAATTCACGAGGGATGGGAATTATTTCCCCCTTCTTTAATCGAATATAATTCTGACCTTCCGAAATTAACTTTCTGATCTTCTCATGAGTGATCTCTTCATCAATTCCTTCTACCTTATAAACAGCATTGAATTCAAACCAATCAATCCCACTACCCGTCACACGCACTGTTGGTTCAAAATGCCTATCATTAAGAAGTTTTGATTCGAATTCATCGGAATAATACACCTCCATGCTCTTCTTAAGCATGGGAAGTTTCTCATAAATGAAATCTAAGATATCTTCTGTTCCTGCAAGAACAAAGAGTTTTAAATTCTTTCCCCATTCAAATGAACAGTCACGTAATAGATACTGAACTTTAACATTCTCTTGATCAAGATCACGTACAACCCAGTTTAATTCCTCTTGATTAGACGCCTGCACAAAACGCTCAATCGAGGCGTTTCCCTCATAAGAATACGCCTCTTGATTTTCATAAACAAAGGTCAATCTTGCCCGTACGGTATCTTTCACATAATTCAAATCCAATCGGCAGCGCAAACTAGGCGTTATAAACGCCACATTCTTTAAACAATCATCCTCTTGAATGATCTCACAAGAATCCTTAATGGGATTTAATACTGCTGAAATAAAATACGGCATCTGAGGGGTATCAAGAATGCGTTCTTTATTTAAGAAATCCATTAAAAAAGCGTAGCTAATATTCTCATCCATCGACTGAAAACTTGAGACAGACTCATCGAACAACCATACAGGATGCCCTTCTTGAATATGAACGGCATCAAAATTTCTCTCGGAATTCTGAGGGTCTTTTAAAACTGCTTTTATGCCCCATTGACCTTTTTCAATAGGACGAATCCTTAAGCTTAAAGATAATTTCTGATTAGCATTAATCGCAACGGGTTGATTTGTTTTACTGTCAATAAATTCAACCCCAGGACAACTTGCCATCACCCCCAAATAAACAGCCCACTGCATGCGTTTGATCCTAAACTGAGGCTGTGTAAACCCGCTGGGATTATTGTCAACCATTAAAAACTCATTAAGAAGATTAAGGACATACTGCTGCCTAGAAGAAAACATGGAAATTGATGGGAAATTAAAATTACGCGCCCGTGTATTGTTAAGAAGCATTTTTAAATTTGAGACCGCAAGCTTCTCTTGCCCATTGATGATAAAAACCTTAAACGGAATACTTTTAATAACACCACCAATGAATCCATTAAGGGAAAGCACAATTTGAATCCTCGGTTTTTGAGGAGACCTATATTGATATTCAGGCAAAAGATAATCTGATCGTTTGATCTTTTTTGGTGTGAGAGACTTCTGTGCTTGAGGCAAAATTCTTGATGGCAATGGACTGATCTGTGAGTTGATCTTTAATTGCTTTTCATCAATAAATATCAACTTTGTCACATTGATCTTAGGCGTTATCGCCACATAATGAATCCAGTGCAATAAAACTGCCACTGAATGCTTGCACATAGAGCCTAATTTAAAAGGACAGCTGCATTCCGCTGACCTAAAATTATCCAAGTCTTTAATAAGTATCCTGACATGAAACGGTTCAGGCTCTGAACCTTGAACGTAACCTTCTAAATAATTGTCCTTTCGGGCAATCGTCTTTACAGCTCCTCTGCGATAATAACTATGACCTCTTGAGAAAGCCATTTCACCAGCCACACGCTCAAGACTTTTTTCATCTCTTATAAACGGCATCTTTCTCCTTTAGCACAAATACATTACAAAAATAAGTGAATCTTATATCATAGCCTATTCTAGCCCCAAGTAAACAAAAAATCCCCCGACAGCATAACTATCAGGGGAAATGAGTCGACCAATAGATCTAAATTATGAACAGCATGACCTTGAAACTGTAACCCTCTTTTGAAATGTTCGAGCTAGATTGACAAGGCCGATCATGACCGGCACTTCGACCAAAGGCCCAATCACAGCCGCAAAGGCCACACCTGAATTGATACCAAATACCGCAATAGCAACAGCAATCGCCAACTCAAAATTATTGCTGGCCGCCGTAAATGCCAAGGTGACAGTTTTCCCATAATCCGCACCCGATTTTTGTGCCAAATAAAAAGAAATAAAGAACATCACAATAAAATAAATCAAAAGCGGTATGGCAATTCGAAGGACATCCATGGGGATTTTGACAATCAATTCACCTTTAAACGAAAACATCACAAAAATAGTAAAAAGAAGCGCTATCAAGGTCATTGGACTGATGCGAGGAATAAATATCTTCTCGTACCATTCCCGCCCCTTATTGGCAATCAAAACAAATCTTGAAATGACCCCCGCTAGAAAAGGTATGCCCAAATAAACAAAGACACTCTTAGCTATTTGAATGATCGTTATATGAACAATGGCCCCCTTAAGGCCAAACCATTGAGGAAATATCGTGATAAAAACCCACGCATAAACTGAGAAAAACAAAACTTGAAAAATGGCATTGAAAGCAACCAAGCCCGCACAATACTCCGCATTCCCATCGGCAAGATCATTCCAAACGATAACCATGGCTATACAACGCGCCAGTCCAATCAGGATTAATCCAATCATATATTCTGGGTATGCCTTTAAAAAAATAATCGCCAAAATAAACATCAGCACTGGACCAATCAACCAATTCTGAACGAGAGAAAGCGTTAAAATCTTAAAATCTTTAAAAACATCACCGAGTTCCTCATATTTAACCCTTGCTAATGGTGGGTACATCATAAGGATAAGCCCGACCGCGATCGGCATATTGGTTGTCCCAGAATGGAATTTTCCCCAAAAGCCAACGATACCAGGAACAAAGAAACCCACGGCAATACCCAAAGCCATCGCCCCAAAAATCCATAGGGTCAGGAATCTATCTAAGAATGAAAGTTTTTTAATTTTGACAACTGCCATTTACTGCCCGCCTTCTAAAATTTTTATGAAGGATTTTTTTGCAACCATTCTTTCAAGGTCTTTTTGATTTCTTCTTTTACACCCCGAACTTTATTAAGCCTCTCTTGATCTGTCCCCTGAAACTTTGACGGATCAGTAAAGCCCCAATGAAATCTTTGAGAAAGCCCAGGGAATACAGGACATCTCTCAGCACTCGCCTCATCACATACCGTAATGACATAGTTATAATGCCTTCCTGATTTAAACAAATCAAACACAGCCTTTGTTTGCTTACCAGTAATATCAATCCCTTCTTCCTTTAAAGCTTCAACCACGATAGGATTCAATTTCCCAGGCTCAAGACCAGCACTTTCCACTTCGAAACGATCCCCTGCCAACTTTCTTAAAAGCTCTTCGGCAATCTGGCTTCTGGCAGAATTATGAATGCATACAAATAAAACTCTTGGCTTTTCCATAAAATCATCTCCCTTTAATGACCTTACAACAACCACCCTCAATTCGTAAGGATTTAATTTCAACCAATGCTTGGATAAGCTTTTTTCTCGCAGAAGTAGCTATCCTCGAAACAGTAGAGCGATGAACATGCATTTTCCGAGCTGCCTGAATTTGAGATAATCCCTCATAATCCAGGAGCCTTATGGCTTCAAATTCATCCAAACTCAAAACGACAATACTTTCCGGGCTCTTTGATTTCACCTGCGGTAAGAAAAATCTTTCAGAAGGATCACATTTCACCCAACGGGTTTTCTTTGGCCTCATAATTAATCTATTATGCACATAAGTGCATAATTAACAAGATAAATGATTTGCGCATACAAGAATTATTATTACTGAATTGTTTTAGTTTTTGACTGCCATACAAAGAATATTATTAGATACAATAAAGCAGCAATTAGTAACAAGAAAGAGTACCCCGCAAATCTGCTTAAAGAAATACTCAATGCACTGCCAACAATACTCATATAACCGTTAAACCCCCAAGCCCAAGGTATCAGTGTCTTTTCATAGACACCCAACCTTTTTAATCCTTGCGGAAAAAACATCCCAAGGCAAAACCCCATGGGCAGAATTAATGACCAGGATATCATCAACTTATAAAAAAATGGCTTAGATAAGGAACCATGTATTAAATAAGGCATCAAGAAATAATATAAGCTTAAAATTGAAAAGGTGATTAACGATATCTTTTTAACGTTAAGATACCCTTGACTAAATAAATAATCAGAAAAAAAACTACCGACGCCCATTGAAATCAACAGGCTCACTAAAACCACCGAGAAAGAGTATATCGGATTACCAAGCAGAAGCGTTAAGGCCTGCATGATGGCTATTTCCGTAAAAACCAACCCAATACCGATAGTTGTAAAATAAGCCAAATACCTGAAAGGATCTACCCTTCTGACTGTCTTTATATTCAATGCTAAAGGAAAAATAATGAATATAAAACCTATTAATAGCAAACAGACCGTAAAAAACAACATAGAGAAATTAAACACCGCCTGCCTGGCCGACTCATCCCAATCCCCTTGCAAAACCTTCTTCCACAACCCTTTATTTAATAACCCTTTTATAATAAATCCATTATCTATAAAAGGAGCATCGTCCGTGGGAATCGATAGATCTTCGTTATAATGATTACTCAGATTCTGAAGAAACCTGTCAATATCCTTACTTCTCAATAATTCTTCAAATAATTTGAAATCTTGATGTGTATAAAATGGATTATAAACACTCATATAATTCATTTGAGATAAATGGTCTTCAATTTTGGCAACATCTTCCTTGGTAAAATCACTGTTCTTTATCAAAAGACTCAAAATATCAGTCGTATGAAACATTTGCTTTCGGGCAAGGCCATTGACCACATCATTCTGAGAGGCTATCAGAATCATCTTATTGGGAACATGATCATACCCCAACCCCTCCATCGCCACTTTCGCGAGAGCTGCAATCTTAAATTTCTTACTATAGGACACCCCGATCGTTCCACCAGGCTTTAAATGTTTAAAATAACTCTTGAAAGCTTCTTTTGTATAAAGGTATTGAGTGGTAGCGCCGGAAATTCCAAGGTATTGAGATGCCGAGGCCCCGCTAAATGAAAGTATAATAGAATCGAATTTCTTATTTGTTGACTCTACATAACTTCGCCCTTCCTGAACAATCAGATGAACATTCTTCTTCGCAAAGAAATCCTTCAGATGATAACCCTCAACATCTTGTGCCATATTAGCTACCATAGGATTTAGCTCGACTCCTGTAATATCTGATCTTCCTTGAGAATAGCTGTAAGCTTCTATCATATCCTTACCAGCCCCAACCATTAGGATTAAAATATCCTGAGGCTCTTTTAATAAAAATCCTAGCGTCGTGGGTTGATAAGAACTAAACAGTTTTAGATAATAAGGATCTTCTGGAATATAGGGATAAACAAAACCTTCTCCATTCACGATTGAGAAAGCATACATGCTATGACGATCCGTATTGGCTGCGCTATCAATAAATAATGAAGCCCTCGAATAAGCATTCCATTGATGACAAGATTCTTTAAAATCGACGCCTTTCGATCTTAATAGAAAAATACTATTCATTTTTATTTCAAAAAAATCTGTCTTAACATTAAACAATAAAATGACCATACAGGCTAAAAGATAAAATACCGATAACAACTTCCTTAACCTGCCTTCATTATTGCGCCAAGCCAGCAATGAAACCATTGAGAAAGAAAAGAATGCCAGCAAAATCAAGGCCGAACTTAACTGGAAACAACTTAAGCTGAAGGTGCCAAATAGACAGCCTATTGAAGCCCCCATCAAATCAAATAAATATATTCTAGGCGCCTCATTGGAATAAAACTTGTAGATCAAAGAGTAAAGCACCCCCATGCAAAAGAACAAGACTGTGGAAATTAAACCAATCACCAGAGAATTACCTAATGTATCTATTAACAGCCGGTTCCAATAGATGTCACCTGTTACCATCTGTTTTAGACCGCCGAATTCTAATCGAGCATTAACGAAATGAAAATTGTTGATCATTAAAGTAAAAAGAAGCAACAGAGCGCCTAAGAGACAGAGATATTCGAAAGCTTTTGATTTAAGTTCGCCTGGGGATTTCTTAGAATAACATATTGAAACAAAGACCCCTGCCATACTCAATCCTAAAAAAGCAAACGATATGGCAAAGAAAGGTGAGAAAAAAAGCACTGACAAGAGAATAGCTAATAATAGCTCCAAGGATAAAAATATAAAACTTAAGAAAAATGTCAGTAAATAGACAAAATTTGAACTCATAGAACGAGATCTGAGCTAATAACTCAGCCCTCCTTTTTTATAAAAACCATGTGATATTTCACCAAAACCTCATCTTTAACATGTATAAACCATAAAACGCTTGGAGGTTTAAGCGAATATTCCTTTAAATGAATGAGCATGTTTCCTTCACACACTAACATATCACCTTGCATATGTCCCTTTGATACAAATGATAATTGATGAGATATGTTATGAATAGTCATTAGACCTGAGAATTTGATATCTCCATCGTGATATTTTAAGATTCTAGTAAAATCAGTATCATTAAAAACAAAATGGATCTCGGGAAAAATGGAAGAATCGAACATCCGATACATATCCCTATCACGGGCAGGATTATGTGTTGTTAAACCTAAAACATCCACATCTACAAAACCTCTTAATGAACTAAAATTTTGTTCTAGAATTCCCGTTACCTTTTGAGAGTTACCATTAACCTCATGAAGAGTCGAACTTAACGTAAAATCTAGATTACTTTTTTCTGCCAAAAGCAGCCATTGTTGGGAGGCTTGGGCATAACCCCCTATAAAGAATGATATTAAATAAAAAATAACGATTAAGAATCTAGACATAGAGACCTCTTTCTTTGATTTAGCATAGCTTATCAATAGACAGGCACTTAATGTGCGAGAAAGGTGTATCGAAGAACAAAATGTAAGAAGAAAATTGCAGCAAAAACCTGAAATCATGCAAAATTCTTCATGAGGAAGGAATATTCAGGATTTAGTTCTAAGAATCGTTTTGCCTACAAGTAAATTTAGATATACCAAAATTACAGTCCACATGAATGGCTTAATTTGTAAAAACATATAATACTGCTCAAGTTTATTAAAAAAAATCTTATGATCCATAATGCTCAAAATCAGCGATAGAAATATAAAAGAAATGGCAATAAAAACATACCCCCTACTTACTTCTGCATAGAATAAATAACGAAGAATAATAAGATATGGAACGATTAAGAAAACTAGCGCGTTTAAATACGCCAAAGGATTAAATAAAAGAGCGCAAACGAAAAGGCAGGAATAGTCTAAATAGGAAAGCTTTGCTGATGCCGATGGCGGCACCTTATTTTTCCCCAAGAATGTGTCATAGAAAAATGCCGTAAACAATAAAAAGCAGCTAGCCCCCCAGCAAAAATAAACTTCCGGTGTTAAATTCTTAGTTATGAGGTCGTAATCAAAAACGTAATAAATATCATGCCTTGCGATAAAGAACCAGGAATAGAACGATAATAAAGAATTATTCTTCACTGAATAAAAAAGATCTGGCGGCGATGACTTTAATAAAACCCACCAATCATGAAGATAACTTAAATTGAGATCGATCCCTGAATACACCGAAGGCAGCATTAGAAATAAAATGGTCATCAATACCGCATAGGCAACCAACATAAAACGCCTTTTAAGGATGAAATAGACAAGGAACAATAGAGGGAAAAATTTTATCATCAAACTAAAGGCTAAAACAACCCCAGCTAAGAAATATTTCTTATTTATTTCAAAATACATGGTTAGAACCATCAAGAAACAAAGCAAAATATTAATTTGCCCAAGCCTGATATTAGAAAAAATGTAACGACCGGTTAACGCAAGTAAAAGAATAATGATTAAGAAGTCTTTTGGATGAGAGAACGATATCTGCTTAAGACGGTAAAAAAGATAAAATATAAAATAAAGGAAGAAAATATTTAAAATATCCCAAATATAAAGTGCGGGTGTTTTCTCAAAGATTGTTAAAGGGGAAAAAAGTAAAGCGAATAAAGGCGAATACTTATACTCTTCAATACCATTATGTGGAGCGTAGACAGGGGCTTTAGCTATATACAACTTGCTGCTGGCGTAATACACATCAAAATCACCATGTGCATATTTAGGGGAAATAGAGAATATCAGAAACATAGTCAAGAAAACGACAAATGGGATTACAGCGTACCAAAAAATAGTCTTCTTTAAATTTTCAGGAGTATTCATGCCTTTAAAATTTTGCCAGAACGGGAAGTCAGTCTGTAGAAATAGAGATCAAAGAGTTGCTCTGTGAAATCCATATATGTTTTTAAGTTCAATTTACTTTTGCCATAGACCCTATCAACAAAAACAAAAGGAAACTCGACCGCTTTATTATATTTCCCTTTAACCAAAATCTCTAAAAGTATCTTAAAACCCCTTGGTATTAAAGAAACATTCTTAGTAACACTTGTCTTTATAATAAAGAATCCTGACATCGGATCTTTGACCGGCGTCAAAGGCATCGTAACCATCATAGCGATATTGGTAGCCATTAGCCTAATTTTGGGCCAGTTCTCAATCCCACTCCCACGAATAAATCTAGAAGCAATAACGATGTCAGCAGCTTTCAAATCCATTTCCTTCAAAAGAAGAGGGATAATCTCAGGTGGATGGCTCAAATCAGAATCTATCACGCATAGCAAGTCACCAACAGCTAATTTAAAACCCTCTAGTACAGCTGAGGCAAGACCCAACTTCCGGCCCCGATTAATAACCTTTACAGGATGCTCAGAAGCAAGTTTTGCTCCAATAGCAGCTGTTCCATCAGGCGAACCATCATCAACGATGATTATTTCATATTTGACTGATAAACACTGCTTTATCCTAATAACTAAATCAGAAATATTCTTAGCTTCATTATAAGTAGGGACAATGATTGAAAGCATATTTTTATTTTAATCCTTTAACTAAACTTAATTCTTTGGAAGGACACCAACCTAGAAGCCCTTCATTTAAATAATCATAAACCTTGGCCAAGTTCCTAAATTCAATACATGGAAGCTCATTCTTTCTAAAATATTTCAAAAGCACATCTTTTGCCAAAACAATATCAGCCTCTTTAGCTGGACAAATATCAGACTTGCCATCCCCTATATAAATGATCGGATCTTCCAAAGAGTGGACTTCATTCACAAAATGAATTTTCTTGCAATGCGCACAAGAAAAACAATTAGGATTCTGATACGGGAAAGATGGTAAGAGACGATTTCGGTAGATCGTCAATTGATTTGCATAAATCGGTATTTCAGAAATTTGATGATAAAACAGGATTTCCTTAATAATCACCTCAAAATTATCACTAAGAATGGCAAATTCTACCTTTTTTTCTCTCAGCAAATCAATTAATTTTGAAAAATATGGGTCTATCTTGACTTTTTTCAAGAAGCTCAGAATCTCATTTGGATAAATTCTAACATATTTCATCTGACCTGTCAGACATTCTTTCGTTGTTATCTCTCCTCCTTGCCACGCATCTTCTAAAACCCTCCAATCTTCATTAATGGAAAATTCTTTAATTAATTGACTTAAAACATCTCCCAACGTCACCGTATTATCAAAATCAATAAAAACACGCATTGATAAAACCTCCTATACACTCTCCTGTTGAAAATGGACTATTTTTAAAACAATCCATTGAGGAAGAAAGCGAACACATAGCACCATCAATCGATTAATTCTCCCATGAATAGCCTCCACTTGACCGTTTAGCATCGCTCTATATCCATATTCTGCCACTTCTTTAGCACTAGGTAACTTTCTGCCGTGATTTAAACGAATCTCTCTCTGAAAAGTTGAAAGCTGAAACCCTGTCGCTGTTGGCCCCGGACATAAACATGTTATACTTACCCCTGAACCTTTTAATTCCTGCGCAATCGCTGAAGAAAATGAAAGAACATAAGCTTTTGATGCAAAATAAACCGCCATTAAAGGACCTGATTGAAAAGCGGCTGTTGAGGCAATATTTAAAATCATTCCTTTTTTACAGCTGATCATACTTGGAAGAAATAATCTTGTTAAATACGTTAAGGTCATGATATTTAACTGCAACATTTCCCCTTGTTTGGTGATACTCGAATCAACAAAGAAGCCCCATGATCTTCCCCAATTTAGTGGACGTTCTTAAGAGCATTAAGTACTTTGAATCGCCTTTTGAAGTTCTTGTGTCAAAATATTTAACTCTTTCATTTTTTCTTC
>Ga0302280_1000871_pt1 | contig 26104 bp, 25 predicted proteins | sample III_Fen_E1_1_FD_198771 | JGI IMG/M metagenome (GOLD analysis project Ga0302280, IMG submission 198771) | Peat permafrost microbial communities from Stordalen Mire near Abisko, Sweden - III_Fen_E1_1 | ecosystem: Environmental > Terrestrial > Soil > Wetlands > Permafrost | place: Sweden: Abisko... | reverse complement strand
TTTCCTTTCTTGGCATGAATACAAAACAGAACAGTCTAATTTATTACCATCTAAAATAACAGGCGCACACTGCTGAAGTGTTTTAAAATAAAATTAATACCTGTTTATCCAATTCAGCGTTGCCAATTACACTTTCACAATCATTTTTCCTTCATTTTTACCATCAAAGAGATTAAGGAAAGCTTGAGGGATATTAGCCTCAATGATAACTGAGTTTCTGACAGTAGACCTTTGGTAATAGCGGTATAAAAAGTTCGTGTAATAATGTGTGCAACTATCAGAACTTGTTATTGTTAGCACGTACGAAGATTTGTGCAGTTTAATTACACCTCTCAGTGTAGAACGAGGTCCATGTAAAATGAGGGGCATAGTGAGTAACCATACATTAATACCACAATATTTCAATCAATAGGAAAACCCTTTGTAAAAATATTCTATTTCTTAATTATTAGTTTAAGTCCGCACTTTGGACAATTACTCGATTTTTCCGACTGCACTTTAGGATGTGAGGAGCAGGTGTAGTTATTTATTTTTCCTTTCTTTTGGCCTTTTTTCATTGTTAGATTGGGATTGTTATCAAGAGGTTGCTCATCGTTATAATCTTCATAGGTTTTTCGATACAACATGCTGTCTTTATTTAATTTCCCAGTAATACTAAGTTTGCTTTGATCATTTTTATTTTTAGTCATTTTGTTGGTTTTTAATTTGTGAAATTTCGAATTTTTCTTCTTTCTATTTTTTGATTTGAAGGATTTACTTTACAATTACCAGAGTAGTTAGCTGGTCAAGGATGTGAGAAGCCTGTTAACTAAATCTATCAACCAGTTCGGACTAACTCCCAACCAAATCACCAAAAATCCAAGAATTGCCAATACTAATCCACCTGAAATTGAAAGAATCTTAGAGAGATTCGAATTAGAGGTTGCATCATCATTTTGCTTCATCATCATATTAATCAGACGCAGGTAATAATATAATCCAATGACACTGCTTATAACAAGAGTAATTGCAAGTAACCATTTTCCTTGGCCCACTCCTGCTGTCAATAGAAAGTATTTCCCCATAAAACCAGCCGTAAGTGGAATACCAGCTAGGGATAATAATACCACGGTAAAAATTGCTGCCAGAACAGGATGTCTCCAGAACAATCCCTGGTATGAATTGATATCGGTGGTTTCATCATCCGACTTAGAAATAATAGTAATAAGTCCAAATGCTCCCAAAATTGTAATGGTATAAGCTGTAATATAAAATATTGCTGCCGGTGGTCCCAACTCTTTTCCGGAGATGAGTGCGACCAATACGTAACCAAAATGCGCAATAGAAGAATATGCAAAAATGCGCTTTATATTATTTTGCAAAAGTGCTAATAAGTTACCAATCAACATGGACAGAATAGCTATACCTGTGAATACCATGATGATTTTTTCAAAACGATAAAGATTTGCCATTATAAAAAAACGAAGTAATACTGCTACCATTGCTCCTTTAGATACAGTTGCAATAAATGAACTAATAGGGGAGGATGCGCCTTCATATACATCAGGAGTCCACATATGAAAAGGCACAAGACCTAACTTGAACCCAATACCAACGATCATAAGGCCAATACCTATTAACATCATTATGGTATCAGTAGTATTTAAAGTTGTTATTATGGAAGCCAATGGATGGAAAGACATAGTACCCGTAATAGCATAGATCAAAGCCATGCCAAATAATAAAAAGGCCGAAGACATAGCTGCAAGAATCAAATATTTCAAGCCAGCTTCAATCGCAGTAGTACGTTCTCTGTAGTAGCTTATAAGGGTATATAATGAAACATTAAGTACCTCAAGGCTTACAAAAAATGAAATAAAATGGGTACTTATAACCATGGTCGCCGAACCAAGTGTTGCAAGCATTAATAGCAGGTAATATTCTTCTTTTCTTTTCTCAGGAAAGAAATTCAGTATGCTTATGTAACTAAATATTGTAATTGCTAGTGTTGCAAGGAGGATTAATGCTTGAAAGTATAAGCCAAAACGATCAATGAGAAATAGCTCTCCAATTGCATGTGGTGCTTCCACCTTAATGAATAGAATTGAAATGAAAGACGCCAATAATACTATAAGGGTGCAAAAAAAAGTTAAAATATGGTTACGTTTCACTGCCACGAGGAGCATGGTAAACATTATGCCTACGGCCAATATCAGCATTGGAAGTAAGCTCGTTATATCCAGTTCTGACATTATTAATTCGCGTTTAAGTGTTTAATTATCAAGTTTTGTTTTCCTTCTATCAATGCAGTGGAAGGCATTGGTACATTTTTAGCTTTCTTTATTTGAATGGACTCTTTACCCTCATTATTATAGTTATTATTTGCTTCTTCAATAATTTTTTTAACAGAACTTTTGGATTCATACAATACCGTTGTTGGAAACAATCCTAGCCAGATAATTACGGCTGTAAGGGATAGCATTACAATCATTTCACGAATACTAAGATCAGGTATTTCCCAATGTTTATTCTCCTTTCCATAAAATACTTTCTGCAAAAGACGAAGAGAATAGATTGTAGCCGCTACTAAACCTAATGTAGCTATAATTGTAAGTGTTTTATTAGTTAAAAATGAACCGATTAAAATCAATATTTCAGCCACAAAGTTTCCAAGTCCGGGCAACCCTAATGAAGCCATAACAAATATTAATGCCATTGCACCCATTCTTGGAACTTTACTCCAAAGCCCACCCATTTGTTCTACCTCGCGTGTATTAATACGATCATGTAGCGCACCGGCAATAATGAACAATGCTCCGATACTTATACCGTGGGCGATTATTTGCATAACCACACCCTGCATAGCCATTTCATTTAAGGCATATATACCCAATAAAATAAACCCCATGTGGCTTACACTAATGTAAGCTATCAGACGCTTAAGGTCAGTTTGAGCAAAAGCTAATTTTGCACCGTATAAAATACTGATAACTCCTAATGTCATTGCTACCGGAGCAAATTGATGAGAGGCTTGTGGGAAAAATGGCAGTACAAAGCGTATTAAGCCGTAAGCTCCGGTTTTTAATAGTAATCCTGCAAGTATTACACTACCTGCAGTAGGTGCTTGGGTATGAGCATCAGGAAGCCAACTGTGAAAAGGTACTGTTGATAGCTTTACGAAAAAAGCAATGGCAAATCCAAGCATTAGAATAAATGCTATTTGAGGACCCATGCTTGTGTTTAGCAATTGTTCATAATCAAAAGTATAAACGCCTGTATTTCGACCATGTATAAAGTATAGCCCTAGTATTGAAAGGAACATGAGCAATCCGCTGGCTTGAGTAAAAAGAAAAAATTTATTTGCTGCGTAAGTCCGATTTTCGTAACCCCATACACTGATGAGGAAGTACATAGGGATAAGCATTAATTCCCACGAGAAATAAAATAAAAAAAGATCTAAAGATAGAAAGACCCCCGTAATACCGGCAAGTACAAACATCAGGTTAAAATGGAAAAAGCCAACTCTTTTCTTAATTTCTTTCCAGGAAACAATGACTGCAAGTACACCCAGAAACGAGGTCAGCAATGACATTAGCAAACTCAAACCATCCATTGCCAATTTGATTTGAATGCCAAAAGCAGGAATCCAAGTATGTGAATAGCTTGTAATCCATTCCTTTCCTGCAGTGTTGGGTTTACTTTCAATCCAAATATAAAGCACAGCCACAAACTGAATAAGAATTGCTGCAAGGCTGATGAGTCTGGGAAGTGTGCTATTCCATCGGCCTGCCAACCAGGCTAGCAATCCGCTTCCGATCAATAAAATTATGAGACACGCAAGTATCATGAGTAAAATATAGTTAAAATAATAATTGCACCAATAACTAAAGCAGTTGCGTACCAGCGTACTTTTCCATTTTGAGTAGCACTTAACGCTTTATTCAATAGTTGTATAAATGAACCCAGACCCATATAAAACTGATTGATAAAATCATTTTTATTGATGCGGGAGATAAATACTATTGGTGTTACAATAACCTTATCATACAATAAATCAAAATCGAACCCCTTATAGAAGAATCTTTGTAAAGCATCTCGCTGTGGTTCATCTGCGGGAAATTTTTTTCCAAAATAGAGTTTGTAGGCTAATACCACGCCACTTACGGCCACAGCTGCGGCTATTAACTGAAAGATTAACTCTGTATAATGCCCTAATTCCTTTATTGTTGTAACAGGTAATGTCTTATTAATGAAATTGGAAAATAATACTACATGCCCCATGTTGTCCGGTAATTCAATAAAGCCACCCGCAAAAGATAATACAGCTAAAACAATCAATGGTATGGTCATCCATATTCCAATACGCTGTGTTGGTTGGGCCTTTATTTGGCCAAAGAAAGTTACAAATACCATTCTGAAAGTGTAAAGTGCAGTAATAAATGCACCTGTTATTCCTGCCAGCCATAACCATACTGACCCTTTATCACTTGCAAATGCAAGCCACAGGATCTTGTCTTTGCTGTAAAAACCTGCGGTTACCAATGGCAACGCAGCTAGGGCGCATGAGGCTATCAGAAAGGTCCAGAATATAACAGGAAGTTTTTTCCATAAGCCCCCCATTTTAAATATATTGTGTTCATCATGCATAACCGATATCACGCTTCCTGCACCAAGAAATAATAGAGATTTAAAAAAGGCATGGATCATAAAATGAAAAATAGCCGCTGACCATGCTCCTACACCCAGGGCAAGAAACATATACCCAATTTGAGAAATAGTAGAATAGGCAAGGATTTTTTTGATATCCTGTTGGTTTAACGCAGATATTCCAGCAACCAATAATGTAATAGCTCCAATAATAGCAATACTGGTTTGAGCAATGGGAGCGAGATCAAACAATACATGAGTACGGGCAATAAGGTATACTCCTGCGGTTACCATTGTGGCAGCGTGAATTAGAGCTGACACAGGTGAGGGAGCTACCATTGCGTCTGGTAACCATGTTTGGAGAGGAAGTTGAGCGGATTTACCGATTGCCCCACTTAGTAAAAGGAAAGCGGTGATTGTTGCTATTCCTGAGCCAACTACCCAAGTACTGGGTGCAGAATCTAAAACAGCTTGTATATTTAATGTATGATATGTCATAAAAAGAATGAAGATTCCAATAACCAAAGCAGTATCTCCCACTCTTGTAACGATAAAAGCTTTTCTCGCAGCATATCCATTGGCAGGCTCTTTAAACCAATAACCAATCAATAGATAACTACACAAGCCTACTCCTTCCCAACCTAGAACTAGAAGAAGAAAATTATCGGCCAAAACAAGTATTAGCATAAAGCCAATAAACAAATTCATGAAAGTGAAGAAGCGCGCAAACCCATCATCTTTCCACATGAACTTAGCGGAATATAGATGTATAAGAGCACCTACAAATGTGATAACAAATACGAAAGTAAGCGATACCGTATCCAGTGTAAAGGCCATTTTAGCAGATAATCCATATACATCCATCCATTGCCAGAGGACCTGATTGTAAGGTATGCCAGTGGGATTATTGTACAGAAAATCGATACTTATCAAAAAAGTAATAATAGCGGACATAGAAACTGTACCTACTCCAATAATTGCGCAAGCAAATCGGGGCAACTTTCTACTAAACAAAGCCAAAATCAACGACCCGGCAAATGGTAATGCTACTATTAACCAAAGTAATTCTTTCATGTATTAACAATTGCTTTAAACTAGGTGGAATGCTTATTATAATTCGATTTACATTGGCACTTCATCTGTTATATATTCTATTTTACCCTTTCATTGTGCTGGCCCTATCCATATCCAGTGATTTAAATTTTTTATATAGCTGGATAATTAATGCCAATCCTACTGAGACCTCGGAAGCGGCCATTGTTAGTATAAAAATGAACATGACCTGTCCATCTGCTTGGCCCCGGGCAGATCCTGCCACTACAAATGCCACTCCTGCTGCATTTAACATTATCTCTACTGACATCAGCATGAAAATGGCATCCCGCCTAACCAGTAAGCCTGTTAATCCAATGCAGAAAAGAAGTGCTGCCAGTAATATTCCTTGTTCCATTGGTATATTCATGATTTCATTTTTTCATTTTTTAAATAGCGATGATGAATCATCTTTTCTTTTTGGCCTAGATGATATGCGCCAATAATTCCAGCCGTTAAAAGGAAAGCGGCCAATTCAACTACCAAAATATATTTTGTAAACATTAATTTGCCGACAGCATCAAGAAGAACCTTATGTTGTGTCATGGTATGAGCTGGCTGATAAGTTAATATGTAAACCATTTCCATAAAAAGGATAATCGAGATAATTGAAGGACCAATCCAAATATTTGGTTTAAGCAACTCATTCTCCTTGTTTCTCTCTTTTTTACTTACATTCAGCATCATGATTACAAAAACAAATAGCACCATAATAGCACCGGCATAGGTAATTACTTCCAAAGCAGCAACAAACGGAGCGCCGATAATAAAAAATATTACAGAAATAGATAGTAACGAAACAATTAGGTACAATAGAGTATGAACAGCATTTTTCCCAATCACTACTTTAACTGTGGTGATAATTGCTAAAAAAGCCGCGATATAAAAAAGTATGTTCATTTCTCAGTTACTTTTTACTTAGTTCACTAAATGATATTTTCCCCTTTATGGAGAATAATTTAAATTAGAGAATTGCTTATGGCATTAGCTTCTTCACATCTACCGGCTTGTTTTCATTTTCTCCCTCTCCTTTTGCTTTTACCCCGGCATCAATTCCCGCTATTTTATAGAAATTATAACCATGGTATTTACCCTGACCATTTATCAGCAAGTCTTCTTTTTCGTAAACCAAATTCTGACGGTTGTATTCACCCATTTCAAAATCAGGAATAAGTTGTATGGCATCTGTTGGGCATGCTTCCTCACAATAGCCGCAAAATATGCATCGGGAAAAATTGATTCGGAAGAACTCTGCATACCTTCTGCCATTTTCATCTTCTGCTGATTGAAGTGAAATGCAATCGACTGGACAGGCAACCGCACATAAATAACAACCTACACAGCGTTCTTCATTATCCGGATCGCGTGTAAGTACAATCCTTCCCCGCCAACGCGGGGGCAGATAAGCTTTTTTCTCAGGGTATAATATAGTTACCCTTTTATGAAACATGTGGAGAAAGACAATCCAAATTGATCTTAAACTGCTGAACATAATTTATAGTTTCTAATTAATATGAATTCTAGTCGTTATTTAAAATATAAAACAAGTGCACCCGTTATCAATAAATTCAAAATCGACAATGGTAAAAGAAATTTCCATCCGTACGACATTAATTGGTCATATCTTAAGCGAGGCAACGAGGCCCGGAGTAAGATGAAGATCATAATGAAAGCAAACATTTTGATTAAAAACCAAACTACCGGTGGCAGAAAGTCAAATCCAAGCCACCCTCCAAAGAATAAGGCGGTTATTAATGATGAAATCAATGTTATACCTAAATACTCACCCACGAAAAACAACCCGAATTTCATACCGGAATATTCTGAATGATATCCTGCTATCAACTCGCTTTCTGCTTCAGGAATATCAAAAGGTAACCGGTGAGTCTCTGCTATACCTGCAATAAAAAAAATAATAAACCCTAAGAATTGAGGAATAAAAAACCATACGTGCTTCTGCGCTGCAACAATGTCAGTCAAATTAAAGGAGCCTGCGAGTATAACTACTCCCATTAAAGATAATCCCATAAAAACTTCGTAAGAAATCATCTGAGCAGATCCACGCAAGGCACCTAACAGGGCATATTTGTTGTTGGAAGCCCATCCACCCAGTACCACACTGTAAGCGCCTAACGAAGACATGGCGAGAAAAAAAAGTATGCCGATGTTGAGCTTAACCACAACTATTTCGGATGTAAATGGAACAATCGCGAAACTCATTAATATTGTAATCATCAAAAGAGCCGGAGCAAGAATAAATACCTTTTTATCTGCAAACCGTGGAATCCAGTCTTCTTTAAAGAATATTTTGATCATATCTGCAACTACCTGGAGTGTACCAAAGGGTCCGGTTCTGTTTGGCCCATAACGATCCTGCCATAGCGCCAGCATTCTTCTTTCCAGCCAGATTAATCCGGCAGCAATAGTTACCAGAACAAGTAATATACCTAGTACGATTAGAATATATTTAAAGGTCTCATACATTATTTAATCTATTTAATGTTGTCCAAAACGGGAAATGAATCCCTGCTGTTTCTATGAACCCTTTTGGCAAACCGATTATTCCTTCAGGTAATTGAATGCTTAACTTTGCAGGAAGTCTATGCTTTTCGCCATTGAATAAAATCTCAAGTACATTTCCTTCAGCAATGCCTGCTTTCAAAGCGTCATTATTATTCAACGCGATATAAGCTTTAGGTATTCTTTCTTTTAACGCGGGGCTTTGCGCACTCAATTCTTCAGAGCCAAAGATGTGATAAAGTGGAAGCGCAAGCCATTCTTGTTTTCGGGGAGAAAAAGGTAAAGGATTATTTTTAAAATAAATGGCATTACTATTTTCTATCGGTTCAAACAATCTTTTTCCGGGATTTCCTCCATGCAATGGCCCACCAACTTCTATTTGGTATTTATTAATGGCTTGTACTGAATTCCATCCGGGCGACCAGTAAAAGGGAGTAATGGCAGATGGCGGAATACCTGCATATCCTTCCATGGTGAAAGAAAGTGCAGAATCGGGGTCTTCAGGTGGTCTCGATTCACTTACATGGGTATTCGCATGCATAGCAGTTCTTCCGCTGTAACGATGAGGTTCACGGGGTATTTTTTGTGTTCCCTCTCTGAAATCGCTGTCTGGAGCGATTGATTTAATTGCCTGTAATTCCGGAAATACTTCTACAAGGCTTTCAATCACTTCATCAAAATTTTTTACAGAAGGTGTAGAGTTATTCATCAATAAATCCTGCAACCATTTCCAACTACTCTTTACATCGTTTTCAGGAATATGAACCTGATAAAAACGTTGCGCCCTGCCCTCGTTATTAATAACAGTTCCATCTGCCTCAGCAAAAGTTCCTGCGGGAAGGATATAAGTTGCTTCGCTACAGGTGGCGTTATGTAAGTAATCAAGAACTATTACGTTTGTATATTGATTTAAAAAAGTATCTGTATTGTGCTTATCCATCTTTTGATACAAATCCGTTTCAAGAATTATCGCTGTTTTGTCATCATCCTTGTTAGGTTTTTCATAGATATCTTCCAAAAACTGATGGGAAATCATACTTAGTCCAATAGAATTAACCTCCGGAACGATATAAACAAGTCCGGGATTTTTTCCCTTATCCATCAAGGCAAAAGCAATGTTAGCTGCTGACTGTATGATAGCTTCATTATACAGGCTTGTACCTGATATAATTAATGGTTTTTTTGCCGCTAGCAATGCGTTGGATATAGATTGGGCAAGCGCTTCTGTTTCCTCATCGCTATCTACTATCGTAGGTTGTTGATTAATTTTATTAGTTACCGCATATCCCAGTCGGGCTATATTATCCGGATGGGCATAATATGTTTTCGTGGCTATTTCATCCAGCTTTGTAGCATGGGCAGTGGCAATATAAAATGGTCCGGTTGCTTCCTGCACTACATCTCTTACGGCTGCATCATTCCATTCAGGAATTTTCATAGCAACTGCTTGTTCGCGTGGCTTATTCTTTGCGGCCTGCCGAAGGGAAAGGACAAGCATGGGGGCAGTGTTTGTAACGTCTTCGCCCAAAATAAATACGGCATCATAGCCTTCTACTTCGCTTAATGAAGGAATTTTGACTTTACCGCCTTTCATTATTTCAACCACAAGCTGTATTAGCTTTCCTTCAGTTGAAGTAATTCCCGCGTAAAAATTTTCAGCGCCAACCAGTTGACTCAGTAAAAAATTTGATTCGAGAGAAGCCTTCGGGGAACCAATGCCTATTATCTTTTTGTCAACTTTGATAATTTCCCTTATTTCCTGAATAGCCTGCTCTTTATTAATTGCCGATAGAGTTCCATTTTGTTTTTTCGAGGCAGTTAGAATTCTTTTTTCACTATTTACATATTCATAGCCAAACCTTCCACGGTCGCACAAAAAATAACCATTCACATCACCATTATACCGGCTTAGAATCCTTCTGATGGAACCATATCGTTCACTGGCAATGGTGTTACACCCTAATGCACATTGATGGCAAATGGAAGGGGCATCAGTTAGGTCCCATTTCCGGGTATAATGTTTTTTTAACGTCTTATCGGTAAAAACACCTGTTGGACAAACCTCTACCAGGTTTCCACTGAATTCATTTTCCAATACTCCCGGTTCCTGGCGTCCAAAATAAACATCATCATGAGCTGCAAAAACATCCAAATCTTTTCCCCCTGCATAGTCCTTATAAAATCTTACACAGCGATAGCATTGAATACATCGATTCATTTCGTGATTAATGAAAGGACCAAGGTATTGATTGGTGTGTGTGCGTTTTTTAAAACGATACCTCCTATAATTGTGACCAGTCATTACCGTCATATCCTGCAAATGACATTCACCTCCCTCATCGCACACTGGGCAATCATGAGGATGATTGGTCATTAACGCTTCTACATTTCCGGCACGAAACTGGTGTGCTTCAAGCGCTTCAATGGAGATGCGGATATTATTTACTACTGGTTCAAGGCAGGCCATTACTAATTTACCTTTCTTGTCATTTTCATCTTTATATTTAACTACAGCACATTCACGGCAGGCGCCCACCGAACCAAGCGCAGGGTGCCAGCAAAAATAGGGGAGGTTGAGGCCAAGTGATAGACAGGTTTCCAGCATGTTTTTGCTATCATCCACTTCATAAGCTTTATTGTCAATAAATACTTTAACCATTAGTTCCAGGGACATTTATGTTCGTGAACATGCTTTTCAAAATCTTCTTTAAAATATTTTAATGCGCTTTCCAAGGGTTCCATTGCCCCGGGTGCCAGGGCGCAAAACGTTTTACCGGGAGCCATATAATGAACGTGGGAAGCTAATATGTTCAGGTCTTCCATTATTCCATTCCCTGATTCAAGCGCATCAAGCAGCTTGGCTGTCCAAGGTAATCCTTCCCTGCAAGGTGTGCACCATCCGCAGGACTCTTGCGCAAAAAAGTGTTCAAGGTTTCGTACCATGCCTACCGGACAGGTTTTATCATCCAATACTATAATTGTACCTGTACCCAGCCTGCTTCCTATTTTACTAACACTTGCATAGTCCATAGGGACATCTAAATGTATGGTTGTTAGAAAATCCGTAGAACCCCCTCCGGGCAACACTCCTTTAAAATTGTATCCATTCTGCATGTACCCTGCATGTACCTCCAGAATTTCGCGTAAGGAAGTGCCTAAAGGTAGTTCCCATAAACCAGGCTTCTTCACCCTACCACTGGCCCCGTAGAGTTTAGTGCCGCCTTCATCCGTTATACTCAACTTTTTAAACCAATCAGCACCCTTTGAAATAATGTGTGGCACATTGCTCAACGTTTCAACATTGTTTACAACGGTTGGTTTTCCGAACAATCCACTTACAACCGGGAATGGTGGCTTAGACCTTGGATTGGCTCTTTTACCTTCCAGCGCATTCAACAAAGCCGTTTCTTCACCGCATATATACCGCCCTACACTAATATGCATTGACATATCAAGATGAAAATCGGTTCCTAAAATATTTTCTCCTAAATAGCCAGCTTCATAGGCCTGCTGAATGGCTTGTGTAATTACTTTTGAAGCCTGATGATACGCCCACCGGAGAAAAACATAACTAAAACGTGCCTGTATTGCATAAGCGCCAATAATTATACCTTCTATTAACTGGTGAGGATTCCCTTCCAAAAGTAGTCTGTCCTTAAAGCTCCCGGGTTCCATCTCATCAGCATTTGCAATAAAATATTTGGGTGTTGGAACATCTTTGCCCATTGGTACAAGGCCCCATTTAGAACCGGTTGAAAAGCCCGCCCCTCCGCGCCCTTTAAGGCCTGAATCCTTCACGATTTTCTGAATCTCTTCAGGGCTTAACTTTAACGCTTTCCGCAATGCCTGGTATCCTCCGGCATTTTCATATTCCATCAACGATAGCGAAGTGCCGTCATTTTTAATATGTTCGGTTAGCGGTTTTTCCATGTTAATTTTGCTTAATTGAATTTATTCGGTACTAATTATTTATACTTTTCCAGTATGGTGTCCAGATTATCTGTTATCAAATCATTATGCAGGTATTCATCTATAATCATTGCCGGTGCATGGTCGCAGGTACCCAGGCAAGGAATTGGTAGTAAAGTAAACCGGTCATCCGGTGTTGTTTCCCCGTAATTTATCCCAAGCTTATTTTTCAAGCAGTCGATAATTTTATCATACCCCATAATCCAACAACTTACACTATCACAAACCATAATCACATGCCTGCCTACAGGTCTCCGGAATATTAAGCTATAATAGGTGGCGGCACTGTCTATAGCTGCGGGTGACATTTCAAGGATTTCCGCTAACTCTTTTATGGCTTCATCAGAAACCCAGCCATGATATTTCTGAACAACCTTTAAACCCTCAATACACGCGGCACTTTTCAACGGAAAATGCTGATAGATTTTCTGTATCTCTTTTACTTCCTCCGATGTTAAAATTTTTTCCGTTGTCATTTTCAATGAGTTTACCTGTCAATGTCTGATAATACATAATCTACACTTCCGAGTATGGCCATTAAATCGGGGATGGTGTAACCACCACTTATTTGTGGTACAAACTGCATGTGAGCAAACGAAGGAGTTCTTATTCGTGTTCTGTAGGAACTGGTATTGCCATCTGAGATAAGGTAATAACCATTTTGTCCTTTTGTTGCCTCCACTCCGCAAAACGCTTCACCGGCAGGTATGACCGGCCCCCAGCTGACATTAAGAAAATGATTAATCAATGTTTCAATATCCTGCAAAGTCTGTTTTTTTATTGGAGGTGTTGTTAAAGGATTGCTGGATTTATAAGCTCCCTCCGGAATATTATTCATGCACTGTTCAACTATATGCAGACTTTGCCGCATCTCTTCCACACGCACTTTCGCCCTATCATAGCAATCACCATTTTGACCAGTGGGAATATCAAATTCAAATTGTTCATAACCGGAGTAAGGTTGTTTTTTCCTGAAATCCCATTCAAATCCGGTGGCCCGTAAGCCAGGACCGGTTATGCCCCATTCAATAGCTTCTTCTGTAGAATAAACCCCAATACCAATGGTTCGCACTTTAAATATCCCGTTCTTCATTACAAGTTTATCATACTCTTTTAGTCTCTTTGGAAAGTAGTCAATGAATTCCTGTATGAGTTTTTGCCAGCCCATTGGAAGATCCTGCGCCACCCCTCCAATGCGAAACCAATTGGGATGCATCCTGGCACCACAAATTGCTGAAACTATATCAAGGACTTTTTCCCTGTCATTGAATGTTAAAAAAACAGGTGTCATCATTCCCATATCCTGAGCAAAGGTGCCATACCAAACAAGATGGCTTGAAATTCTGAATAATTCACTTAGCATAATCCTGATTACCTTTGCCCTGTCAGGAACAATTATGCCAGCTAATTTTTCTACGGCCATTACATAAGGGAAGTTATTCATAACACCTCCGAGGTATTCTACCCTGTCAGTATATGGAATATAAGAATGCCAGGATTGTCTCTCTCCCATTTTTTCCGCCCCACGATGGTGAAAGCCAATGTCAGGAACAACATTAACTATATTTTCTCCATCCAGTTGCAAGACCAATCTTAATATTCCGTGTGTACCGGGGTGCTGAGGTCCAAGGTTAAGGAACATTAATTCATCGTCTTCAAGTGTTTTATCCAATCCCCATTCCTCTGGTTTAAATTGAAGGGAGTCTTCTTCTATTTGTTGTTTACTTTCCGAAAGTTGAAACGGTTCCATCTCCGTAGCTCTGGCAGGATGGCACTTTTGTAACGGGTGTCCCTTCCAGGTTTGAGGCATCAAGATTCTTCTTAAATTAGGATGTCCATTAAATCTTACTCCGAAGAGATCATAAATTTCTCTTTCATACCAATTGGCAGAAGGCCATACTGAAGTTATAGATTGAAGGAGTGGTTCATTAGCTATTAAAGGCACTTTCAGACGCAAAAATGTATTCCTAGCAAAGGAAAGCAACTGATATACAATGGTAAAACGGCTTTCAGGTTGACCCTCCCGATGAATTCTTGCCTGTTCATCAATGGCGGTTAGATCATACAGCATTTTATAAGGCAGATCGATATCGTTTTTAAGAAACCCAAGTACTTCAATAATGTGATCGGCTTGAATCCATAATGTTGGAAATTCATCTTTCGTTTCCTGAGTCTTTATGATTACATCTGGAAACTTGTTCTTTAATATGGAGACAATATCTGTCATCTAATAGGTATTCATCTTATCAAAATGTTTCAAAATTCTAGGCATCATAATAAAAATAATTAGAGTAATTGTTTATTGTTAAACTTCATTAGGGCTTCTTATTTCTGTCATTTTTAATCTTTCCGGCCCTTTCAAATCTTTCATAGAAATCTCTACCGGTTTAATGATGCCTTGCGGACCTACTATCCAGTTCAAGGGTCTTCTTTCCTTACCTATTTGTTCTCTTAATAATAATAAGGCCTCCAGAAATGCATCGGGTCGTGGTGGACATCCTGGCACATATACATCAACAGGCATAAATTTATCCACCCCCTGCACGACACTGTAAATGTCATACATGCCACCTGAATTTGCACACGCTCCCATGGAAATAACCCATCTCGGTGCCATCATTTGCTCGTATAATCGTTTGATTACCGGCGCCATTTTAATAAATACAGTACCAGCTATAACCATCATATCTGCTTCCCTGGGAGAACCCCTTATCACTTCACCCCCAAAACGGGCAATATCATATTTGCTAGTAATACTTGTAGCCATTTCTACATAGCAACACGACAATCCAAAATTGAATGGCCAGATGGAATTTTTTCTACCCCATGCAACCATGCTTTCCATATTTGTTAAGAGGACGTTTTTTTGAATTGTTTCTTCAAACGCCTTATTTCCTATTTCATGCACTGTCTGATTATTTGCCTTACTTGCCCATTTCGTCATAAGGATCGGTTTTTATGTTCTTATAATAAGCGGTCAGAATTTTCTTACCATTAGGGCCAAAATCAAGAGCTCCTATTTTCCATACATATATCAGTGAAACAGACAAAACTACTGTGAATATTAATACAGCGAAATAACCTTCCCATGCTACTTCCCTTATAGATATAGCCCAGGATATTATAAAAACCGTTTCTACATCGAAAATCACAAAAAACATAGCAATGATATAAAAGTGCATGGGGAAGCGTAATCGTGAAGTTCCAGTTGTAATTATGCCCGCTTCATAAGGTTCATCAGTAGCGTGTTCTTCGTGCCGTTCGCCAAGAAAATAAGAGATTAATAGTATACCTGCAACTAAGGATATTAAAGCAATACTATAAACTAAAAAAGGCCATAATAAAGTAGGTTCAGCGCTGTGTTCCATTATTTGATAGTTACGTAACTTTTATCTCAGATTTTTATCGTTTTTGTGACAAGTATATTTTTTCGAATAAAAGACAATAAAACTCAGAATCCGATTGAGGCTTCAAGCATCTCGCCTTCAAACTTTCCTCCATTGAGAATATTGGTATTCGCGTAGTTCATGTAGTTTTGCACCACATATTCTGCTTTTACCATAATGTTTTTGGTAATAAACCAACCTATTGAGCCTGCTTCGCGATTAATAGTTATTGCATTGGGGTCTCCCAGCATGGTTGCCGTTAACGTATTATATCTAACACCAATCCAAAAATGTTCATTAGGAGCCGGAAACCTGTAAATTAAATCAGCCGCATATTGTACTGCAGGGCGCATGGTTGTTTCAGTAATAGCCCTGCCTTGCGCTGTTTCGTAAGTACCAAAAAATTCAAGTCCACAATATTTCAGAAAAAGATTACCCATAAAGGCGTTCACCTGTTCGCTAAATCCCGGGTTGTATCTACCCGAAAACGGGGTGTAATCATTTGCATCATTAAGTGTTGACCCGTTTGCAATACTTTGACTTGACATTACATCGTAATAATGTGATCCTGTCCTGTCACCTCCAAATAATGTATTACTGGCTGCGCTCTGGTCTGTATAAAATGAGCCTATCGCTCTTAACCTAAAATTTTTAGTCAATTGCTTATCGTACCCCAGCTTGCCATGAAAAGCAGGATCATTCACATTTGCCTTTCCGGTTACGGTATCAATTTTAGTTTGTGCTACAACTGTGGGGTCAAGTGCCCCGTTAGTTATTCCACCCATAGCAAACAACCCGCATTTAGTGTGGTAATAAATTTCGCCGCCTATTTCTGTTGCAAATTCATCCATAATATAATTTTCTATAAAGGGATTGTATATGGTATTACCACCATCCGACCTGCGATAATGCTGATCGCCGTAATCATCATCAAATTGTCCCACTTTAATTGTAATATGTTTCATAATATCATCAATTATCCGGCTGTGTAGAAAGAGAAGTTTATCAAACTGAATATATCCGCCTTTTACCCACGTGTCCTCATGATGCCTTGATGCTAAATACACTGTAAGGTTCACCCTAATGCCATCTGCTAATTGTGCGTCAATATTTAAGTTAGCCATAGGTAAGTTGAATCCGTCTGTAAGTGGTGTAAGAGCATTTACATTGCCAACGTAGGGTGCCTCAGTTAGGGGTATGGCAGTGTTCTGATCTCTTAATGCCTGGAAAGCCATTTCAAAGTTTCCGCCCACCTGCACTTTCATTTTCTTAAAAGAGGCAGTATCGCCTTTAGTAGTTTCAAAAACGTTTATGCCATTTTCGTTATCGGGCCTAAAGTATTGCATTTGTTGTTGTGCTATTGCCGGAAAACCAATAGCCATAAAAGCTACTAATAAGTAAACTGATTTTATTTCTATTGTCATTTTGTTGTATTTTATATTGGGAATGAATACATCAACACAAAGTTGAGGAGACTTAATACGGTATTGTTATACAACTATGTAAATAAGTTATATAATTCACACATTTGAAATAGTAATTGTCAGTTACATGGTTTATTGTGTGCTTTTTGCCACTTTTAGTAATGATTTTATCGACCCTTCACTTTCAAGGGTTACTTTGCTATTCATTATCATATTATTTCCCGATTCAATATTAAAGGCAAGATGAAGTTTGTATCTTACATTAGTTCCTTTCTTCAGCAAATCAATTAGTGTTTTACCCACCCCTTTAAGTGAGAGAGTCATCGGTATGGTGATGTCGGTAATACCATTGGCACGGATGTCCGTAAACCCAGGAATTATACCATTAACCCATTGATTGCTTTCAATGGAAAGCCAGTAGGCGATATCTTTTGCTTTGCCAGAAAAATCATTTTTATTGTTTATTGAAACAAAAAGAAGAATAACAGCCCGCTTAAAATTCAGTGAATCAATCTCGACATGTTCCGCATTTACACGAGGAACTCTAATCACCGGAAGACGTTTATTAATAGTTATATAAAATTGCTTTTTAAAAATAATATGGGTATAAAAGGATAATTGCAACCTGTAATTAACGGAATCATTATATTCTTTCTCATTGGCTTTTAAAACTGAAATAAGATCGCTGGTGAAAATGGTGACAGGTAACGAGATCAAACTACTTCCATCACCTTTCAGCATAATTGATTTTTTGTAATGATCCTTCATTACTTCCCTGTCATTTATAAAAATATGGTATTGTAAGCTATCAACAATAAAGGTGATTGGAAGCTGATTTTTGATAAGCATTTTTACTGTCATTTCCGTTTTCTCGGTATCCAATGAGGTTATTTCTATGTCCGATAACTCCAGCCGTGGCAACAAAAATGTTTTGTAGGTACTTTTATCATTAACATAGCTGACATATCGCAAAATAAAAAAAGATGCGATGATGACAAAGACCAGAACTAAAAGTGTTAATGTGACCTTCTTTATCATACCAAACAAATCTTCCCGCTCAACAATTTTCAGGCTGTCCGAGAAGATACGTGCCTACCTGAACACTAAAAATTAATCTTATTTCCACATTTAAATATCCTGTAATCAAACCCATTGACATAATAGAAACTAAGATCAGAATATTATTCATACTAATAAGGTTTAAGATACTTTTTTATCTTTCAATAATTGTCCATCGGCTTGATAGTATAGATTATGTTTTTCTTTTCCTATTGTCACACTAACTTTGTAAACTTTCAATTGGTCTGCGTCTGTGTCTTTAAAGATTTCCTCTTTGTCTTTTCCTAATGTCCAGGTTTTATAGGCTCCTTTGCTTATTGCGGCGGTAACAGCCTTTGGAATATCTGTAATCGCCCTATGCGTAGCTATTTTATTGCCGTTTTTAGAGTAAACGGCACTATAAGGTAAATTGTTTTGAGTGAATTCAACCACATAATTATCAGGATAGCCGTCTGTGTATAAATAAGGGTCATAATAATACCAATCGGATGCATTATCAAATGAAGGGTAACCATACCAGTTATCATAAATTGAATTTGGATATTCCTTAAGATAGATATCCGTCACTTCTTTGGGAACTTTCGTTTTATCAAGTTTTACAGCCTTTATTCCAACTCCGTCTCCCTTTGTGGTCGCTGTTCCGATTTGATCATTTTTCGTGTTTTGACCAAATACGTTCATTACAAAAAATATAAATAAAATACATCCTGCAATCATCTTAATGTTTTTCTTTTTCATAATGTTGATTTTTCAAAAATTTGAGATTAATTAATTTAATATTACCATTGTCAAATAAGGAGTATTAATATAATGAAATCAATACCCCACATAATAATGCTTTGAGAAAAATATTATTTCTCAAGTTCTTTAACAAATCACTTTTAGTTATCTGTTCTATTGTCACTCATACCTGAGGGTTTGGCGTTTTTATTGGTTTTTTTTCACTGGTTGTTTCTTTACTTTCATGTTGTTTTTCACGTTCTTTTCCTCCGCCCTTTTCTTCAACTTTTTTACGTGATGAATTGCCAGAGTTAGATTGATTGTCTTGATTTTTCTTGTGGTCTTGGTTACCTTGAACCATATTGCCTTTTTGTTTTTCTAGCATAATATTTAAGTTTTAATTTTACGAAATAGTGAATTCTAATTTGGAATAGTAAATGATCAACAACGGTGCCAATAGCTTCAAATCAAAAAATATCTTTGTAGGATAATTATTTAATAAAACCTTGTGCACAGTACTTATTTTCAGAGTGCAAAAGGCAAGTATGAAATAAAAGAGAACCTTATTTCTTAGAAAAACTATTGAGACAATTGTTTTTAGAATAGAATGCAAGATTATATTTTTACCAGCAAAGAAAAACAGGCGCTTATTTAATCTAAATTTTTACCTTTTCATCTCCTTAAAAGTATTCGATAAAACACCTTTCATGCCGTCATTGGTTTCAATTGCATACAACATTGGATTGTCATTTCGATTATCTCCGTCTTTGATTTTGAAAAAGTCCTTCACCTTAAATTCTCCCAATTTATAATATCTATCTGAATTCGTTTCATGTAGGCCATTTGAATTAATGGCAAACTTTTTTATAAATCCTTCTGCTTTTAAATCTTCAAGGCAGACATTCAAATGTTTTGTTTCTATTTTCTCTAAGTTATTCATTACTCTGTAATTTTAGCTATATTATTTTTTTTGCTTTAACTTCTCTTACTGCAATTTTATTTTCTTAGATACAGAAAGCAATACAGTTATTCCGAGTATAATTGGGATGGTTATTATTACATTTAGTTTATCAATTTTAAATTGCTCAAGAATACTATTTTAAGAAACAATAATGAAGATATCAACGGCAGGTAAAACACAGTTCAGGCGACTTGATCTCTATAGAAGGCAAAAAAGTACTGTTTGGGTTTAAAATACTTTTTTATCTTTCAATAATTGTCCATCTGATTGATAATAGAGAATATGTTTTTCTTTTCCATACTCTACATTAACCTTATAAACTCTCATTTGGTCTTTGTCTGTGTCTTTAAAGATTTCCTCTTTTTCTTTTCCTAATGTCCAGGTTTTATATTCACCGTTGCTTATTGCGGATGAAATGGCTTTTGGAATATCTGAAATCGCCATGTTATGAGCGGCTATTTTTTTTCCACTCTTAGAATATATTACTACATATGGTACATTATTTTGGGTGAATTCGACCACATAATTTTCCGGTAAACTGTCTATGTACAAAGTAGAATCATACTCATACCAATTAGCTCCCTCATCAAATGAGGGATAGCCATACCAAGTCTCAAAAGTTGGCATTGGGTATTCTTTAAAGTAGATATCCGTCACTTCTTTGGGGACTTTAGCTTTATCAAGCTTTGTAGCCTTTGTTCCCTTTACCGTGTTTGTCGACGTCCCGATTTGATTATTTGTTGCTGGTTGACAAAATAAGTTCATTACAATAAATACAAATAAAATACAACCTGCAAGCATTTTCATATTTTTTATTTTTAATTGTGAATAAGATTTTGTATCAAATAAAATTCAACCACGTTTATTACAGTAAAATAATTTATTTATTTTTGGTTATAATGCTTGTTACTTATGTTGATAGTTTGGCTAAATCATCTTGAATAATTCTTTTCTTCTCCTGATACTCCTCAGAGGGAATTAATCCGGAAGTAAATCGTTTTTGCAAGATATCAAGCGCGGTATCTTTCTTGTATCGCTGACAGGGGATATTATAGGGGATCGCAAATATCCAAATAAATAATAGTATCCAAATGAACCACCATATCCAGTGCATTCCAAAAAAATAATTATTGTAAAACATAAGTTTTTATTTATGCAAACAAAGTTACTTATGCTCTTTCAGTAAACGTTACACATTTATTAAAAAATGTTACATCATTCACACATCCATGATAAATGGCTTTTTATTTGCATATTATTTTTGCTAAGATTGGTAATGGTTGCAATTAAATATTATCTCCAGTCTCCATCAATCTTAATTAAGGTTTGTTTGAATTGATTTGCTTATATAATAATGCCTAATCCTATTATACCTAGGGGGTTTTGGTTGAATTCTAAAAAATCCAGCTACATAGCGCTTAAAATGGTGTATGGAACAATTTATTTATCAAGGATTTTAAACCTTTTATTTGTAGACAGAACGAGTGGGCAATTTAAAAATCATGCTGGAAAAACTTGAATATTTAGTTCTAATTTTATACTGTAGTGATTTTTTGATCAACCAGTAACTAGTAACGAAAAAAATCCTACAGCAATTTCTTTCCCTTGAATTTTGAGAATTAGAGTGTGCTTTTTGATGGTGATCATGTACCGGTTTTCTCGCGAGTATAGCAGATACAGATGCCTAGAAAAAACAGTTTTGCATTAAATAATTGTTCGTTTGACTTCTGTTAATTTTAACAGAAGTTGTAATGATAGTTCAGCCAAGATTCCCTATCTAAATATAGGTCTCAACAGCCGTACCTAAAATTTTACATTTCTTAATCTTAGTGAATTAGTAATAACCGATACGGAACTGAAACTCATGGCTAAGGCAGCTATCATTGAAGAAAGCAATATCCCTAAAAATGGATACAGTACCCCGGCAGCTATTGGTATCCCCAAAATATTGTAACAAAGAGCAAAGAACAAATTTTCTTTAATGTTCTTCATGACTTTATAACTTAACAAGTACGCTTTGGCAATGCCATTCATGTCGCCTTTTAGTAAAGTGATAGAAGCGCTTTCTATTAATCCATTTCGGCTTATTTTTGGAGAAGGTATTATTGAAGGTATGTCTCAATTAATTGGTTGAATACAAAAATGTGTTAAAAGAAGTGCTCTAACAGCATGGTCAGATCTTCTGGAAATACTTCCTGTCAAATTACACAACGATTCAGTTGTTATTCGTGCCGCAGTTTTGCGTTAATTCAGTAAAAAATCAAAGGGAAAAAATATTCTTTCAATGAGAATTAATTTTATGCTTTTTACTTTTCGTATTATAATGTTTTTTATTTCGTCTCGTGATTCGGCATGATTAGTGTTTCATAATACATTAGTAATGACTATTGAAGAAAAATGTATTGATACAATCCGTTGCCTTGCTATTGATGCAGTAGAAAAAGCCAACTCGGGCCACCCCGGCACACCAATGGCACTGGCACCCGTAGCGTATATCTTATGGATGAAGCATTTGCGATTTAATCCTAAAAATCCTAAATGGTTTGACCGTGATCGATTCGTACTTTCTAACGGTCATGCATCTATGTTGCAATATGCCATATTGCATTTAACAGGTTATGGAATTTCACTTGATGATATAAAAAATTTCAGGCAATGGGGCAGCAATACCCCAGGTCATCCTGAATATAGGCACACACCCGGTATAGAAACCACAACGGGCCCGTTAGGTCAGGGAATAATGACTGCAGTGGGCATGGCAATAGCAGAAGCGCATTTAGCTGCAAAATTTAATACTCCTCTAAACAAAATAATAGACCATTATACTTATGTGTTTTGCAGTGATGGTGATCTTATGGAAGGCGCTTCGCATGAAGCAGCTTCCATTGCGGGACACTTTGGTTTAGGAAAGCTTATTTTTTTGTATGATAATAATCATATCACCATTGAAGGAAATACCTCGCTTACTTACTCTGATGATGTTGCCAAACGTTTTGAAGCTTATAACTGGCATGTACAGAATTTAGGAGATGAAGGCAACGATATACAAGTCATTTCCAAAGCATTTACAACCGCAAAAGCAACAACAGATAGGCCTTCTTTAATTTTATTAAGGACACATATTGGCTATGGCTCTCCACACAAGCAGGATACATCGGAAGCGCATGGTTCACCACTTGGTGCCGAAGAAGTCAAGCTCACAAAAAAATTCTATGGCTGGCCGGAAGATCCTACCTTTTTAGTGCCTGATGAGGTAAAAGAACATATGAATAGTGTAGTTGAAAAAGGGGAAACTCTTGAGGAAAAGTGGAATAAACAATTTAACGACTATAAAAAAACACAACCTGAATTAGCAAAACAATTTAATGAAGCCCTTGAGCAAAATTTGCCAGAAGGTTGGGATAAACAAATTCCGGTTTACCAGGCAACTGACAAACCAAAAGCTACACGGGAAATTTCGGCTGATGTTTTAAATGCCATTGCACCTAATTTACCCTGGTTAATAGGTGGCAGCGCTGATCTTGAGCCTTCTACCCTTACCTTAATAAAATCATCGGGTTATTTTGAAAAAGGAAAATACCAAAATCGAAATATAGCATGGGGGATAAGAGAGCATGTTATGTGTGCCGCCAGTTCAGGACTGGATTTACACGGCGGTGTTCGTTCTTATGCTTCTACATTTTTCATCTTCACTGACTACGCACGTCCCGCAATACGCTTGGCTTGTATTATGCAGTTGCCTGTTATTTATGTAATGACACATGATTCCGTCGGATTAGGCGAAGATGGCACCACGCACCAACCCATAGAACAACTTGCATCATTTCGTGCTCTGCCAAATATGTGTGTCATTCGCCCGGCTGATGCCAATGAAGCAGCATGTGCGTGGCGCGTTGCAATTCAACGAAAAGATGGCCCTACTATGCTGGTGCTTACGCGGCAAAAGCTTCCAATTTTCGACAGAAACAAAGTAGCTGCTGCAGATGGGGTATATAAAGGTGCTTATATATTATCTCGTGAACAAGGCAAACAACCTGACATTATTTTAATTGCAACTGGCTCAGAAGTACAGCTTATTCTTGAAGCTCAACAACTATTACAAAAAGAAAAAATTAATGCGCGTGTAGTAAGTATGCCCAGTTGGGAATTGTTCAGAATTCAGGAACAACAGTATCGCGATAATGTATTACCCTCTATTATAAAAGCCCGGCTGGCTGTAGAAGCAGCTTCACCCCAAGGATGGGGCGAATGGGTTGGAGATGCTGGTAAAGTTATTGGCATTAACCATTTTGGTACAAGTGCACCGGCAAAAGAAATTTTTAAGCATTACGGTTTCACCTCCGAAAATATAGTTAATACAGTAAAAAAAATGTTAGCTAAATGAAGATATCTTTTGCTTCCGATCATGCAGGGTTTTGCTATAAAACCTGATTAATACCTGATTTACAGAAAGCATAGTATGAAGTTACAGACCTTGGTACTCACAGTGATGCTCCTACCGATTATCCCGATCAGGTAGTAGAGGTAGCGGAAGCGATTTTAAAAGGCGATGCGGAAAAAGGGATACTAATTTGCGGTAGTGGTATTGGCGTAAGTGTGGCGGCAAATAAATTCAAAGGCATTCGCGCAGGCGATTGCGGCGATACCTATTCTGCCCATCAGTGCGTTGAGCACGATGATGTTAATATACTGTGCATTGGTCAGCGTGTTATAGGAATTGAGTTGGCAGGAGGTTTAACGCCCAGCTATTTCAAGCACCTCAAGCACAAAAGACGCGCTCCCCTTGAGGATATGTGAATGATGTAATTATTTTCAAGAAATGTGTAACATTTACACAAGGATCATATTTACTTTTACAGTGTAATAAAACCCTTGTTTTACACATAAGTCATCTGAATTGTGAACGGCCGGTTTAGTGTGCATTTTACTTAGGGATTTGACCTATGAATTTATGAGCAGCGCCGATAGATATATTTTTTCCTTTGTTGTTCTTATCATACACCCTTACAGATTTAGCTATCTCGCTAATAGATTTACGAGATTATATTCTTCTAACACCCTGTTAACTGTTTGCTTCGGCAACGGCTTGCGCCCCTATCTTTTACCTTTGTTGGCAAAGAGAAGGGTCTTTGATATAATAATGATTACAGGTTAATGACATTATTCAATATTTTGGGTCAGGTTATTAAAGATCGAGTTTGGCCTGTGTTACTTTTATGATTTTAGTCTGTTTGGAAGGGTGTTCGGTTTTCTCATGCAATGGTGCGCTTTTGAAGATCACACCCTCGTTGGCAGGAACCTTGGTTATTACAGGCATGCAGCCATACAAATAATTTATAGAGTATCCTCCCCAATGTTCGCCACCTAACGAATCCATCCAAGCTACCTCTCCCCTTAATCCATTCAGACAGAGATTTATCGCTGCCATCTTAGCACACCTTACGTCTATGTCCGCACCGAAGAAATAGTCGAGCCTTGCGACCTTCGCTGCGCTCAGCAACATTCGACCGGAACCGCAGCAAGGATCAAATACTGTTTTATCTCTTTCTTCTTTGTTTATAACCATTGCTGCCATTGCATCACAGACGTGCTCGGGCGTGAAGAACTGCCCGTTCCTGCCCCTGGTTATGTTGTTTTGGTAGAACTCACCCAAACAATCTGCCAAGCCTGTTCCTTCATTATCCATTATCATGACCATACGTGCGAACAGCTCGCAGAACAGTTTCACCTCTTCTTTCTTATACCGCTTCACTATGGACAGATATTCTTCTTCGTATTTTTCAGCGGACAGAGCGCAGATCACTATGTCGAGAAAATCTGAGAACACAGAATCTTCCGATTTGCCGATTGCAATCCTATTGAATGTTGCCGTGAAATCTTTTATATCCGTCATCATGAATTTTGCTATGGATAAGGAACTTATACCCCTATCCCAGCGAAGTAATCAGATACCGGCGAGTGGAAAAACCTTTTTGAACAATATTTTATCTAACGATTGCTCTCATCGCTTTTCCATGAAATGACTATCATGCTTGGGCGGTACTCTATGAATGCTTCGTTTCCCACTTTGACACCGAGTTTTGTGAGCCACTTTCCTTCAATGACCAATCGGGGAACACCGGCTTTCAGTGATGAGAACTTCCTCACAGTCCTCGGCCCACGGATAAAAGATGTTTTGGGTTTATTTAAACTGAACAGTTCGAGTTGCATTCAGCGAGTATAACCGTTGCATATCAATGCTAAAAATATTGCTCTATATTTGTGCAATGGCAAAAAAAAGGTATAAACTCATTAAACTGCCTATAGCTTTTCAATTATCTAATTAAAGTGCAACAGCCTAAACTCAA
>Ga0302280_1000868_pt1 | contig 26149 bp, 25 predicted proteins | sample III_Fen_E1_1_FD_198771 | JGI IMG/M metagenome (GOLD analysis project Ga0302280, IMG submission 198771) | Peat permafrost microbial communities from Stordalen Mire near Abisko, Sweden - III_Fen_E1_1 | ecosystem: Environmental > Terrestrial > Soil > Wetlands > Permafrost | place: Sweden: Abisko... | reverse complement strand
ATCATAGATGTGTATGGGCGTTCGTGACCATCATACCAAATGTATGTACTAACAATAGGATCGGCATTTATCTTATCACTTATTTGTTTAATAATATCAAATTGATCAATATCATATGTTGATTGACATGGTGGTAAAACAAGGTTAAAATCGCAATTATTATAATTCAATCGATGCGAAATGTTTTCAGTTAAACATGAAATATTGAAGTCACGATAACTAATGTGTTGTTTGTTCATAATTTGGTTTTAATTAAATTATAAAAATATCTCTAAATCCAAACAATGGTTATAGGCACTTTAAATTTTTGAGCAGTCAAATATATTTTGTGTGTGCCTTTGCTTTTACCATCCCAGAAAATAACTAATGCGTTACAATATTTAACAAAATCATCATCACTTTGATCTTTAACTACACGAGTAAATATCGTATGTTCACGACCATATTGTTCTGCTAAAATTTCTGTTCCAATATTTCCTCTATTAACAATTTCTGTAATGGGCATGAACTGTAATATTTCAACCATTTTGTCATAATTAATAAAGGATCTCGATCCTGTAATTCCAACTCTCATTATTATAAAATAATAACAAAGTTGTTTTAATATTCTAACTTTTAGATTTGTTCCAATATTTTTAGATTTGTTCCAAATATCTCTAAATGTGGACGGATCGATTTACATTAACTTGAATATATTACATGCCATATTATTGTCATACAAACCGCAAATTTCCCAACTTCCATCAGGATTTGAATTATCTATAATATGTAATATTACAGTGTCAAATATATCAACTGAGTTAATATATTTTATAATGGCATTTTTAACCAGAGAATTATCTACATTTCTAATATTTCCACACATGGCAACAGCACTTCGAACACTATCTACAACACATGGTAACATACCATTAATAATTTTATTCCTTAATAGTTTACTGTATTCATCATATGTGGGTAATGATTTAATTTGTGTTTTTAATTGTTCAAAATTATTGGGATATTCAACAATTATTTGATCATATAATTTATCAATTTCATTCATAGGATTTTAATATTATATTATTATAAACGATAAAGATTTTCCAACTAATATATATATAATGGACGATCTAATTCATTCATTAATCATCCGAATGAAGAGAATAGTGTGGTTGATAACCATATTCTTTTAATAAATTCATTGCTTTGCCACCAGTCATTGTTTTTCGGTTTCCGTTAATGACAAGAGAATGTTGGCACGGATATGACTCCATACACATGTCAAAAGGCACAATTTGAGGACGTGTTGTTGAACGTTCATTGTTATCAAGTGTTATAATTTCTGGATGAGTTAATTGAGTCCAAACATCAAATCCAAAATCATAACCATATCCAATACCAGTTTCGATGTTAATGTAGTATGTCATGTAATCATTCATGTCATTTTCATCGAATAGATTATTTTTTGGGCGTAGTCCACGTAATAAACTAAAATCAAACATTAAATTCTTAAATCCCTTTTTACGTTGTTCGCGAGATTCTTGTAGTAATCGTTCTTTTGTACATTGTGTACATGAACTGTCAATAGGTGTGGAATTTGTGCCAACTGATTTACACTTAATACAATTGAATTTATCGGTATATTCAACATATGTGCTGTGTTTTGAACATACTAATGTTTTAGTTAAATGTGGGACTAAAAAAGATTGCCCTTGTTCTGATGGACAAGTAGGACAATGAAGGTTGGAATCAATACATGATACTGACATGATATATTTTTATATATGTGGATTATTTTTAAGTTTTTAAATTCGTATAGGATATTTTTAAAAGTTATAATATAATGTCACCATATTTAGCATTTAATGTTAATTATTCAATCAAACTTGGTTCACATAAATTGACTGGAACATTAAACAGTGTTGGATCTAATAATCAAATTAACACTGTTGCCAAAATTAAGAATTATATTTTAAAGAAAAATAAGAAAGTAACTGTAACATTAGTTTACAATAGTACTGATGTTATTGCTGGTTTACAATACGCACAATCATTACTAATCTTTCACAGTTCTACAAGCAATCAAAACTCATCTGTACCATTACAAGTAAAATCATCCAGTGTTAGTAACAATGGTAATACATTAACCATAAATTTTAAAGGATATACACAGCAAAGTGTTAATATGTCATGTGTAGAAGTGACATTACAAACAATATCTAATGTATTATTACCTCCAAGTTAAATTTTTAATTAGAATCCTTCATTTTTGGCATCCAATCAGGTAAAATCATACCTCCTTGCTGGACTCCTTGAAGCAATGGATTCATTGATTGAACCATTTGAATAATAGGTTTCATTGGATTCGATCCATCCCCAGAACCAGTGTTCCAAATAGTAATCTTTGGTTTGAGCCCATTAACTGCCTTAGCGCCACTTTCTGCCATGGGAACGAAAAGATCACGCATTAGATATAATTTGAGTAATTCTGGATCACTACTGAATGATTGTTTAACTAATTCAAATCCCTTTGCCTCAGCATCTGCCTTGGCAAGAATAGCGGTTGCTTCACGTTCTGCTAAGTATAATTTTGCCTCAGCATTTCGTTGCTGACTGTATAATTGAGCATCTGCCTCGATTTTAAGTGAATCTGCTCGACCTGTACTTTCACGAACCAATGACTCTGCGGTGACAACCGAAGCAGATAAACTATCAGAACGAAATTGCTCTAATTTTTGATCATAAATCTTTTTGTATAGTGCTTGTTCCAGTTTTGCCTTAGTTTCACGAACCTCTACATCCTTAATAACATTAGCAAGTTGAATACGTTTGTCAGTGTTTGCTTCAATTTCACCCAGAGTAGCAGTGGATGATAAAATAGCACTTGAATTGATATTTTCCTGAACGCGCGCATCTTTTTCAATAGTAGATACAGCAATACGTTGTTGTCCCTCTTGATCCTTGATACCAATTTCACCTTGCTTACGTGCCTCAGCAACATTTCGTTGTGCGTCGAAATTAGCAGTTTCAACCGCACGTTGCTTTCGGAAGGTGAAATATTTGTTATCATCACTGAAATCGTTCATTTCCTTGATATTGGCATTCTTAATACTAATACCCATACGATCTAAGTCTTCTTGAATCTTTTCAACAACTTCGGTCTTGAACTTGGTCTTATCGGAAAACATTTCTTCAATTCCAAGTGAAGCAGTATGAACACGCATTTCACCCTCAATCATACCTTGTAAAGTATTAGACATATCACTACTTTTAATTCCATTCATATACTTAGCATATAACTTGAACTTATCTGTTTGTAGATCAGGATCATGTGGAGTTAAAGTAAATGATACAGGAAGAGAAAATTCGATCTTTTCTTTGCTCATATTATGAAGTGCGAAATCGAATGTCTTTGGAACAAGATCAATGATAGTATATTGTTGGAATGGGAAAATGATGGCACTCTTGTGAATACTCATATCTTTAATTCCCATTCCTGTCTTAACTAAGACTTCATTGGGATTACAAACCTTATAACGAGACATCATAAATACTCCCGCACCAACCACAGCAACACCAGAAACAGCACAGGCAACACCAAGTTTGGTTAAACTGCGTTGTCCTTTGGAATCTGTTCGAACAAACATTTTAGATTTTTTATAATAAGAATGTAAGAATGGAATTAATTTAAGCAAATTTAAATAAATTGAAATTAAAAATCAAAATTTTTGATGTTAATTTCATAATTAACATCAATTCTTATTTTAAAATATTTTGCTCATGGCATCTTCTCCTACTTTTTCATCTTCCGGAGGCACATTATTTAGATTTAGAGAATATAATTTAACATATTCTCAAATTACATCAAATGAGGTATATGTTTCTGATAAAATTGTTGGATATATTTCACAAACTAATGACATAAAACATTTATTTACTGGTTGTTATTCAGTCAATAATTACTTCACAAGGATTTGTCCTTATGACAAAGACTACAAAAAATTTATACAGTATTATGATCTACCTGATTTGTCATTAGGTGCTAAGGAAATGGATAGAAGTAAAATGATGAAATGATTATTTCATCATATTGATCAATAACTAAGTTTGCGCAAGATATTTACTGTACAGTTGTGTAATGTGCTTCGTATTAATTCGTCTACAATCATTTTTGCTGATACAGATTCAGGTTTAATGTTAATATAAATAGATGATTTATCACGTCTTTTATAAAATTTAACCAATCAAGATCATCTACATATTAAATCTGTTAAATCGATGGAATATTTTAATATATGTTATAATATAATGTCTACAATAAATCTAATATATAACGCAAATTATTTTAATATTTTGTATGACATGAATTTTAATCCACAAGTTTCATATAATTCCAATACGTATACATTTCCAATAACATTAAGTAATACAGGCACGACAGGCACAACAATTGTTTATGTTGATTTTAGTAGTGTTATATTAATGTCACCTAATGATTATTTCATCATTAATTCAAATAATATCACAATTGATGGTCAAAATATTCCGATTACTATTGGATGTACTGGTTATGGGGGATTGATATCCAATCAAAATATGAATACGAACATAATAGTTCAAAATATTGGAATAAATGTAACACCATTAGGTAAAATTGTTTCGGTTGCTGGGTGGATATGTGGATCATTTACCCATAATTGTACATTAAATAATTGTTATAGCAGTGGTATGTCTCCAACCAGTTCAGGAAATATTTTTGGAGAAGGAGCAACAGGTTGTACAGCAAACAATTGTTATAGTACTGGACTAATTGGATCATCAAGTGGAGGAATTTTTGGACGTAGTTCATCCTATTCCACCGCAAATAATTGTTTTAGTTCAGGAATTATACTCGATAGTGGGGGTGGTATATTTGGACAAGGTTCAAGCAATTGTATAGCAAATAATTGTTATTCATCTGGAAATATTGGTGTCAATTCATCTGATGCGGGAGGTATATTTGGAACTAATTGTCGCGGATGTACAGCAAATAATTGCTATTCTCTTGGCAGTATGTTTGCTGGCGGTGGTGGTATTTATGGAACACGTGCTACGTCATGTCAGGCAGTGAAATGTTTTTCTGCTGGGAAAATAAATGATTCTTGTGGAGGAATTTTTGGTTCTGAATCCACCACATGTAACGCAATATATTGTTATTCGGTTGGAGATTTAGGAATTAATGCTGGTGGCATATTTAATTCTGATAATCAAAGCACATGTACTTACTGTTATTCTACTGGATATATAGGTACTGGAAGCAGTGGAATTGTGTATATTGGTTCAAATACCGACGTCAGTTATTGTTATGCGATTGGAACTATTAATAATGATAGTCCGTCTATTATTAGTAATGGCGATGAAAATAATAATATAGTTTCATATTGTTATTCTATTAATGGCACTATTAATAATACGAACGGTAATACAGGTAATATTTCTGAAAGCGGTGGTGAATGGAATGATATTAATGCTAATTTAAGTATTAACAATAATAACGGAAATATTAATAATTCAGTATGGATTAGTATAGTACCTAATACTCCATATTTGTTTACGTCTGGAATCATATCAATGACTGTGAATAATACAAATTATATTGTGCCTAATAATAGTTATTATTATACATTTCCATTTATTAATAGCAATGTGACTGGAAATGGAACATACACCAATATGATTTTAACTGGTTACTATAATAGTCCAACTGACTCATTTATTGATAGTTCGTTTAATATTTATGGATATACTATATTGAAATTTAATGTTAATGTTAATGTCGTGGATACATATGTGTTATATGTTAATCGGAAATTGAATAAAAAAATAATCAAATTAAAGCATAAGATCAATAAACAACGAAAGAAATTACGAATATAAAATCATTTCATATAATTAATATATATTTATTATAATAGTACCATTATTAATAGTAAAATGAACGAATACTCAGATATAATTTATGTTCCACATGCTAAACGTCCTAATCGTCCACAACTTCCCATTAATACATGGTATCGTCGTCATTATGACGATATAATAGAATTATATAATTATTTTTGCCAAAAAATTGATTTCAAATGTCCACTTGAAAACTTCGTAATTTATTTATATAATACGTCATATTGATGAACGACGATGATTATGATGCGGGAGTAAATTCCAAAGTTGAAGATCATGACACACCATATACACATGGTGATAAAATATATGATATATGGGAAGACTTACATAAGTATATTAGAAATGCTCCATTATCGTCAGGTTTAATGGCATATGATAATTTTCGAATATTTGAAAACTTTTATGAACAAATGGCTGAATCAGGTAGTAAGAAAACAATCAAAGATATTCCGAATGAAAATAATGATAGTAACAGTAAAAATAAGAATGATAAACAAGACGAGTGGGTAGAAAAATAATTAATGTTCCTCAATCATTTTAATTTTATCAATTGGAAACGCATACTCATCAGTGATATATGTTAATATTTCATCAGATACGTTTCCATAATATTTTTGTTTTAAATAATCAGTAAAAATATATAAGTTGAGTTCGTCAAAAATGTTTTCAGATTTTAAATTCTTTAAAACTTCATCATATTCAGTTTGATCCATTTGGAAATATTCAGGGTTGTTCATCATACATACTTTGTATAGTGCTTGTTCTGGTGAACATGCCATTACTATTGATGGAGAAGTCATGGCATATGGATTAGCACCACATTGGCATGAATCACCCAATATTAAATATCGTTCATTAATATTGACGAATTTAGTACACATAAACCAATCTTGAATGAGAGGCATTAAATCATTAACACTTTGTGGCAATTTGGTCAGTTCGTTGATCATGTTTTTAATTTACTTTTTGTCATCTATTTTTAATTGTTTTAAATCATATTTTTTGTTAACAATTTTATTATCATATGCGAAATTTAATAATTCTAAAAACTTGTCGTAAAATAAATGTGAATGTTCGATATGAATATACTCTCCATTTATTTTACGTTCATAGTGTGGTGATAAGGCATGTGCCATTTCATGTATTAATGTTAGTACAATATCAAATTGATCTTGATCAATGACATTTATACTTGTGACTTTGATATCACATGTTCTGTTTTTTTTCTTCGTAGTGTCATGTCTAAAATTAAACAGTATGTCATATATACAAAATCCTTCACATTCATTGCCTTTGGTTAGAAACTTTGTTAGAAGCTGATCCTTGTGGATTATATTCAATTTAATTTCACTTAATATCTTATATTTTTTGTCTTGTGAGTATATGTGATAAATATCGTTCAACATTTTTATTTTTGTTAATTGATCCATATTGATAATAAATTCAAAGTAATTTAAAAAGTTATGATCAAAAATTTAACTTCTAAAATGTGGACAGATTTAAAAAAAAGTTAATAAACTGGATCAAATTGAATCAATTCGTTTAATGGCTTGATTACTTCATAGTATTTTCCAGCGATTTTTGAATTAAACATACGATAAATTAGTAAAATATGTTTCTTTTCTTGCCATTCTTTGATAGCAATTGATATTGGATCAGTTAATTCCAATGCGCTAATATCCACAAGAGGTTGTGCTCCTCTTGCCAATTGTTCTGCTCGAACACCAATTAGTGTAGTCATTTCATACTTTGAAATATGAACATAAATATCATTATATTTGTCTTCATTTGTTGAATCAATGATAATAGGTTCAGGAATGATGGTATCGTCGAGAATTTCAATCAAATCAATTTCTTTTTCTTCATCACCTTCCGCTTCACCTTCACCTTCTAATTCTTCTTCTTCTTCATCTTCTACATCACTAACATCTTCATCACTGATATCAACTTCATCATACTCTTCTTCTGCCATGAGTTATATTTAAATATATTATATAACAACTTAATTTAATAAATCAAATTTTAAATTTTTGATAATAATATAAAGACTTAAAATGATCGGAGGTGCTGATGTATGTATGGATTCAAGTCGTTTTACACTTTTTATAATTGTTTGTATTGGTTTAGTATGTTTTGCTCTATATATAACATATACATCACAGGAAAAATATACCAATGAAATTAATGAATTGCGCAACAAAGAATGTCCAGTGTGTCCCACAGTTCAACCTAACCCACCACAATTCTCATTTCAACAAAATGGTATGCCAATAAATAATGACCCCAGAATTCCACGTGATCCAATGTTCCGCATTGAAAATGTGCCATGGACAGCACCAGTTAGACCTAATATGTGGGATTCATCACCTGCTTCTGGTGTATTTGCTCAGGTTGGATATGTGACTAAGGTTGGTACAAGCAAACCGGAAAAACGAATGATGCCATTGTATGGTCGTCGTGCTTACGCATATCAATTTGAATACTATGTTATTAGTCCAAAGAGTGGAATTAAAATTCCATTAAACAACAAAAATGGAAATGAATTATATTCTGGTGATGAAATTAAAGTCGATGACCACAACGGAATTTATCGTGTGAATTTATATGATTCATTATAATTTCGTTTAGAAATTAAGTACGCAATTCGTTTATACAATTTTTGGAAATTAAGTGAATTGCGTACGCAATTCACACAATTTTGGAATAAATAAATTTTTTGTGTTTGCTTTCAATTTCAGTTAATAAATAACTTGAATAAAGTCCCACTAAATCACTTAATGTTTGTGTGGATTTGTATGATATTTGGGTATTTCCTACTTCTCCGGACAAATCATAATAAAACATTATTTCCGAGAAAAAGCACACCAAATCAAACTGTTTGACATTACCCGTATCAATACCAATACATTTATATATTTTCGATGTTTCTGGTATTTTAATTGATGCCAATTCTTGTTGAACAGATGATCCAATTAACGATGAATATAAACACATATATGCTTTGGTGTTACCGTTCTCAAAGAAGACGTAAAAATTAGTACATGAGTTGATTTTATTGCGATAGTAACTGGCACAAAATTTAAACTTGGGAAATGAAATAGTTAGTGAAAAATTAACACATTGATCATCTACATATGATGAGTGAGTGTCAAGTTTCATATCATTAAATAATACTGAAAAATATGGTTTAGTTGATGAATTTTTATACCATTGTTGATTTAATAAATTGCTTATAATAATTTGCTTGTCATCAGTTGATTCATATTTGTTGTTTTTGTGTTCATAGTTTTTAGTATGTCTGGATATTACTTTGTATAAATTATGCTGTTGGATTGTCCACTTTGATTGACTTAAAATAGAATATAATGTAGCATCAGTATCTTCAATAATTTTATTAATATTCATTAATATATTATTTGAATGAAATATAATGTTTTATGGAAATTAATTTTAAATCAGTTATTGTTCTGTTTTTACAATACTTGTCACCTTAGTGGTTGGTTTTCTCAATTTCAGACTCACATTAGAAGTAGGTACTGATGATGCTATTGATGAAGTAAATACAGGAACATGCGCGGTTGTTAATTGTCGACGATTTGATGGAACTGATGTGTTGGTGTCCAAATTAATAACATTGGAAATAGTAGCAGGCAATGGTGACAATGGATTGACCGATGGAACGACACCAACATATTGACTTGCTGAATACTTTTGATCCTTAGTCAAGTGTGGATTGAGAGATTGTACTGCCAAAATATCAGTAGTCACTGGATTAACTTTGCGGTTAACAGCAGTGTGTATAATGTCATCATTGTCCTTATCAACAACATTAAATTCCTTAGTCACAGGGGATACTGGAATCAACAGAGAATATAGTTTGTTTTCGAATGTATCTGGACTTGCTACTCCTGTTGCTTCGGCAAATTCTCGTTCGATTTCAGCTGATTGTGCTGTCTTAACATCAATCAATTCCATTAGTTTCTTCGATAAATCTGCTCTGTTAAAAATGTATTTGTGAGGTGAATATTCGGTATTAGCAATCATTCGATAATTTTCATAGTTTACATTTAATATTAACATAAAATTATCACAATCAACAGTGGTTGTTATGGTTGGGAATAAGTTCAATTTGCTAATAATTTTATCTCCTTTGTCAAGTGATAATTTCTTCAAAATGATGATACGAACATTATAAATATGCGAAATAATCATAAGATCTGCTACTGTTAATTGATATGATGGTGAAGTTAAATATTTATAGAAATTGGTTTCGTCATTAATTGATGGGAATTTAGTTCCAGTAAATGTATACTTAATATAGTCATAGTAAATTTGCCATGGTTTACGGACGGTTTGAATGAGTTTTTCAGATGGATTTAAATCGACACTCTTATTCCCTTCACTTTCTTCACTAATATCGGTAATATTACCACTCTTACTTCCATCGCTATTAATCAATGTACCTTCTGTATCGATATTGTCAAATTTCAATTTAGTAATAAATGTAGCAATATTGTCCTTTAAGTTTTCAATTGATTCGTTTGTAAATTCAGGCAATTGTGTTATTGCGTTGATCAATCCTTTGAAAATACACATAGTAGTATTACTATGAACAAGAACGTGAACATTTCCACCCAAATATGGTCTCCATACAACTGGTGGTTTGTCCCATGTGTTTTGACATTCATCCATATCAGAAACAGTGACTGAATTTTTAACACCAGAAATCATATCGTATGATTTCAACAATTTGGTCTTGTAAGTGTTAATTGGATTATAAATCTTGTTGATTTCAGCATGAACTGGTTTTGCCTTGGCATTTTTAACAATAGTAACTCCGAGTTGATGTTCAATGACATCCTTGCGGACTGTGGTATCAATAATATCATCCAATATTTCCTTGCGTTTCAATGTGTTTTTCAACAATTCTTCGACAATTAATGAGGTATATTGACGAATGTTGTTCTTACGTTGATCCATTAAGTTGTTTTCAGACACATAAACTTTGGGCAAACCACTTTCATCAACAGTACAATGAGGATCGTCAATAATATTCTCAGATTCAATGGTCTTACAATATTGACGAATATTTGGTTGACTATAATTGCTCAACACTAATGGCAATTCAGGTGGTCTGTAACTGCTGGACACTTCTTCAATTAAGGACTTAATAATTTCAAACAATTCTTGACGTTTAACATCAATAGGCATTTCTTTCTTATCAGTTTTAATAATATCAATGATTGCTTGACGAACATCAGATAATGGTTGTTCTTGTAGGAATTTGCTGACCTCAAAACGTAGACGTTGATAAGTTTCATCTTCAAACATACGTGTGTTGACATAATAAGTACGAGCATCAGGACCATTCAGTTTCCAATTGTTTCTTTCAATGCCCGCATCAACATTATAAGTATCTTGATAATATCGGTAATCTTCAACCGGAATATCAGTGACTCCAATTGATGTCATTGCTGTCATATATTCATCACGAGTAAGTGGAATGAATTCTGATGTTAGTCCATTTTGTAAAACAAACCCCACATACCATTCTTGTTCATCTTTTGGATATACTTGTACATACATTGGTTTCAAGTTCAATTGTGATGCTTTTTGTGAAATTTCCATCAGAGTGTTGTATGTTTCAACACAATTGGGTAGTTGTTTGTTGGCATCATAGTAGTTCTCTTCCCAAATGTCAATATTAGGATTGCGTCCAGATGGTTTAACTGGAATAATGACATTGTTATCCAGTACTAAACGCACCACTTTATTGTACTTGTCAATGATTTGGAAATTCATTTTCCATTGTGTTAATGGTTTAAGTGCTTTAATAACATTTTTCAATGCCATTGTCGGCAATGTTTCCAGTGGATTTTTATATAATAATCGCTTGTCTGCCTTTTGTAATAACTGTCCCATAGCATGATTTTTATAATATTCATTGACTTGTTCATTACAATTTGCCAACATTGAAGTCAGTAAATTCATAATGTTATCTTGTGGTTGAATAAAACGTTCAGCATCAATATAAGATCCATTAGATTCCACTTTACATACAACATCATATGTGCTTGTTCCCATAGTCTTATTGACATCACCTTTTTCATTACCGGTAATGTATTTGATTAGCACCACTGATGAACGATTTGGTTGATATAATTCGTTCATTTCATATCCAATTGGGCACTTTAATTTGAAATTGAATTTCTTATTATCCTTTGATAACACTGTGGTGTCAATGTATTGTTCAAATATATACAAATTGAAACCAGATATAGTGATGACATTATCACCAGTAACGTAGTCCCAAATGAAATCTTCGGTCACATTTTCAGGTTCATTATTAACGAAGATTTTAAATCGTTCCAAAATAGATTCGTCAGTGTCTTCTTCTGATTCTTGAAAGACTGTTTTCAGAGTGCCTTGTTTCAGTGATTGAAATTTGGATACAGTCAGCAGTTTTTTATCAGTAATGAAATTAATCAGATCTTTAATTGATTTGATAGCGGGATGATTTTGCATAGCAATTTCAGTTACTGCTGACAGGAAATTACCTGCTCCACGGCGCAAATATCCATTAAATTGATCACCCATTTTCTTGGCATTCATAATGTCATCAGTTGTATTGAATATATTGTACAATGGTGATGGAATTTGACCATATCGTCCAGCAGTCAATGTGCGTTTTGGACTCATAATGTAAGATATACTATGATGTGTTGAAGCATGTGTAGGTTCTTTCTTGTTATGTGTTGATCCTGTAACTGCTGATTCGCATTTATTTGCTCGATCTCCATGTGTATCTCGTGTGAAACAACATATAGAACAATCTTCTAAATAACGTGCCTTATTATATTTGCCTTCTGCTTTGGTTGTTCGAATGAATAAATGTTTGGGAATATCTGTTTTATTTCCGTCGCGATAAACAGCAATTTCATCAGGAGTTAAGATGTTTTCATCTTGATAATCATAACCAGTAGCACAGAAATAATAGTTCCCACGATATTCAATACCGTTTTTATAAACATCTGCTTTATACTTCCATTTTGCCAAATCTTGTTTCAACGCATCATGTTTACTTAGTGGTGTTTTTGGATCTTTGAGCATATTTTCAATACCACCAATATTATCATCAATTTCTTGCTTTTTCTCTGCGTATAATTCTGGTGAAATAACCATGGGTTGGCGAATAGTTGCTTGACATTTTCGAGGATATGCTTCATTACCTGATTTTTCAGCGAACAATATGGGATCATGTGCTTTCAAACGATCTAACGGACGTGGAGGATTAGATGGATCATATGAAACAATGGTTTGTTTGGGTTTAAGTTTGGATGATTTCTTAGTCTCCTCATCTTCTTCACCTTTCTTTTCTTCATTCCCACTCTCACTCCCACTTTCAATTCCTTCTCCTTCGCCAGTGATTGACTCGCTCCCACTGCCCTCGCTTCCTATATCCACACCGTTATTTATTCCTTTGTCATCGTCACTGTTACTACTATCAGAAGCATCGGAATCACTTGATAATATGATAACATTGTCGGCATTCTTTGTTTTCTTGAATAATCCTAATGACTGATCTTTGTCTGGATCATTTTGTTTGATGACATTGATCTTAATTTTATCATCATCAACAACTTCACTGGGAATTAATGCTTGTAATGAACTTTCTAAATCTGGTATATTTCGATATTTAAACCAAATGATGAATGATTTGAAAAAGTCAATGATTTTATCTAATTGTTGGGGATTTTTAACACCATTGATCAACAGTCTATATTCAGTGTAGTTTGATCCCTTAATGTAGATGTCAACGCCGGGTTGTTTGATGGTTCGAGACACAAAATCATTGAATAACATTTGGCGTTTTTTACCTTTCTTGATTTCTTTTTTGCGATCAATATCAGATCCATTACCATATTTGAGTTTGTAGTCGCGAACTACATCAGTTGCCAATTCATTGTCTAAATTGAAATGTGGTTTTAAATAAGCAACAACTGCTTCTTCTTTGATTTCAGGTGATTCTCGATAAATGGAATGAATAAATCGAGTAATTTTAGACATGTTTGTGAAACCATCAACACGCTTGTAGCGCACTTGAAGAAAAGTGTTTTCAAGACTGCGTGGATTGCGTGGATCAGCACCGGGGGGAATTGATTTAATTACATTGATATAATGACCAAACAATAAACCAAATTTATTCAACTCAGTATAATTAATTTGTTCTCCAATAGTAAATTTAGTCAATGTGTTCATTAAAATGATCTGAGTATTGCCAGTAAGATTAGTGTCAGCGCTGGCAATAAATTGCGTACGTTTATAGTCAATTTGATATGAAATTTTATTGATTTTAACAATAACTTCCTGTAATTTGTTTATAACTTGTTTGACATCGTCAATGGTTGCTCCCTTACCATTGTTGAATTTTTCATCCCAAGCACATTTCAATTCAATTCGCCCATTTTTGTATATATTAGTAGTGGCATACTTCCATGAAGTATATACATTGCCATCTTTATCAGTATTTTCAATTGAATATGCTCTAATTTTGAATGAAACACCATGAACACTGGCATTTGCTACATCTTTGGATTCGGGAGTCACCCATTTTCGAATGGTATTTTGATCAACATCTTTCTTGACATTGTCGTAAAATCGATATAACACTTCTGGGGTATCCTTGCTCTTGATTTTAATGAATGGAACACTTTCGTCTAATTTGATTCTGTCCCAAATTTTATGAAGATCAATGAAATCGTCCATAATTTTGTCATAATTGACGTGTATAATGACTTCTGTAATACCGTTTTCAGTGAAAACAGTTTGTGTTGCTCCGTCAATTCCTTCATTTAATTGATTTATTTCGTATTCATAGACTGCTGGCGAATCACTTAAAATAAAGTGTTGGTTGTATAAAATATCGAGATCGGTTTTAACAACTTCATTGATTTCATCGGGAGCAGTATTATCATAATAAGTGTTGATGTATGTTTTGTTCTTGAACATATCAGGCCAATATTTTTTCAAATGTGTTTCCACTAAAAAATTGCTAAATGATGAAATACCCTTCCCCTGAGCATATTGTAAATATACCCTGTAATCAAGTAAACATATGGTTTCAATTCCATATTTGCCACCAAATACGGTATCTATGAGCAAGTCCTTAGTGGGTTCGCGAATGTTTCCATCAATGATGTTGTCCTCATCATTGACAAAATGATCCCATCCCTTGTAATTTTGATAAAATGCTTCTGGTGTGGAATTAGCGCGAGTCATTGTAATGTCGACTTCGAATGGATTAAGTTGATAGAAAATGAGTTTATCACCAGTGTTAATGAGTTTAACACGACCCTTGGATTCTTTTTTGGTTTTATAGGCATGTCCAATGTAATCAGTAATAACATGACCGCATCCAATGAAATCGGGATTGTTATAGTAAAGTGATCCTTCAACGGAAGTTTCATCTAATGACACATATCCTCTATCTTGACCGAAAGAATCTTTGAAGTAAAGATATTGGTATGGTAGTGGGATTTTCATATTGACATTAATTAAACTGTACACGGTTGCCATGTTATCATCTGGATGAATTGTAGTACCAATGTATTCAATTGGATTGATATTAATGAATTCTTCTATGCCTAAATCTTCAATGATTTGGTCATTGATTCCATTTTCATCAATGGATTGCTTGATTTCCTTTCCACAAAAGACGTAAATTGTATCCTCATTATGATTTGTGGAATTTATTTTACGTATTTTATAGTATTTATCTGGTTCTTCAATTTCCATATTATATATTTATAATATATTTTTTTATATTTAATATAGACTAAACGGGTTGTATGGAACTTCCTTGCCAAATCTTGCCTAATTTTCCATGTCGTGAAGAGCAGAATGCTTGTGTAAACCATTCTGTTTTTCATGAGAATGGACATCAGAATCGCGATTATAAACGCCTATCGAGTACTATTATTTACAATAATACGCCAAATATTATTCCTATAAAAATAACGGACAGTTTGTACATTGGTCCTCTTCAACAATTGAACTCAGTTAACCCAACATATGTACTTAATTTAACAAGTACACACATTGATAATCAGAATAATCAAAGTAATGATGAAAATAATCAAAACAACCAAAGTAATACAAAGTACAAAATATTTGAGTACCCCATGAAATCAGATGATTTTCATCAGTTTATAAAATATATTCCTGAATGTGTTAAATTTATAGAAAATTATAAGAACTTGGATGATGGTAAAATAGCATACATATGTTGTCGTAATGGATATTCACGTAGTTTAGTGGTTTTAGCGGCTTATAAGTTAATGGTTCAAGGGGAACAAATAGGTAATGTCATACACGAATTGAAAAACACTGGTTTATATGTATCTCCACACTATATATCGTTTTTATATTTGCTTAATCGATTAATCCATCAATGAGAACTCATTTTGTTCATGAAGCAGTTCACTGATGCGTTTTTTTAGACTTTGATTTTCATTTAATAAACCAACAATAATGTCATTAATATTGGTTATATTGGTTGTGTACTTGTGTTTATTGAAAGTAAACTCGCAATTATAACATTGATATGTGGTTTTTCCACAAAAGTAACAATCATAATGATAATCATTTTCAATTGTATTTTTAACTTTATATTCAGTCCATTTATAACCATTAATACAGTTGGAATTTAGTTCGTTCACGATGGTTGTGTAATCCATATAATTTATTTATTTTTATACTTTTCACGTACTTGTTTTTTTATCATCATTTCAATACTTCAATATTTTTACCAATTCAATAGGAAGACGTTGATCAAATATTTTATGATCATAGTAAGGCAAGTTAAATTCAAGAACTGTAATCTTTTGAATGGTTATTACTGGAAAAATATGTGTATGACGTGATTTTGTGAAAATTGTTGACATATTTTCTGTATCATCGAGGATATATTGTTTGGATGGCGATTTATAGAGTACTATTGCCATATTTTATTTTATTTTATTTTTATATTATTATTTTATTTATGTTTATACCAAAGTAAATAATCATTGAAGAATATTAGTTATATATTTTCCTAAATGATATGCGAATCTACATGCTACGGCATTGCCAATTTGAATAATAATATCTTTTTTAGATCCTTCAATAATGTAATCGTCTGGAAAACTTTGAATACGTTTTAGTTCAGTAATAGTCAATCGTCTAATTTCAGTGTCACTATATTTAACTAACGCGTCATATCCATCTTTCCAATATCGTGCTGGAATTGTAAATGAGGGTTTATCGAAATTTAGGAACTGTGCTCCAAATCCACATCCATTTTCCTTTGATCGTGTTTTTTTGCTCATAATTCCAGATATTGCCCGTTCACTTAGATAATAACTATCATCAATTTCATCTCTATTTATTAAAACATTTTTCACAGGAATTCTGGTTTGTGTCGTTAACACAGGCATTGGTTCAAGTGGAAATATTTTTAAGTCCTTTCTGATTCCAATTATTATTACTCGTCTATGATTTTGTGGAACTTCAAAATCACTTGCGTATAATTTAGTGATTATTGTGTTATAATTATCATTGAATTGTGCCATAATAATATCAATAACATTTTCATTTTGTTCTGTTTTCATTGATAAAATTCCAATGACATTTTCCATGATAAACATTTTTGGATTAAAAAAGTTAATATAACGAACATATTCCATGAATAATGAATTTCGTGGATCTTTAATATCTCGTTTTCCAGCAATACTAAACCCTTGACATGGCGGACCCCCAACAATCACATCAATTTCATCAGAGGATGAAAAATTATTTTTCATGAATTGTTCCGGAGGTAATTGAGTTAAATCCGCACAAATTGCTTGATGTGTGAAATTTTTACTATAACTATTAATGGCAACCGCCCATATATCTATTCCAGCAACAATATTAAGTCCAGCATTAGTTAGTCCTTTACTCATTCCACCACATCCACAAAATAAATCAAGAACATTCAATTTCTTATGAATTGATGATGGTTCTTTGACTTTAACTTTGATTTTTAATCCGTTCAGGATATTTTTAATTTTTAATCCCTGAATTTCAGCCATTACAATATCTATAATTTATTAACAACGATATTTTTATTATTTAATATCAAAAATTAAATCTGCGATCATATTATTTCAGGATATATTTAATCAAAGCTAATAAAAATATTTAATGATTCTTACTGCTAACACAACAGTAAAAACCATTGAAATAAGAATATCTTCATATTTATTTTAACACCTGTCTTACTTTGCCTTAACAAACATATTTACTTTCATTATTTTAGAATAGTAGCGAAGTCATTTGGTAACTCGTCAATTTTAATTGAATAATATTTCTCAATTCCATGAAGTAAATCAAATTCACGTCCAGAACCAATTAAATTTAGCGCAAATCCTTTGCGTCCATATCGACTTGTTCGACCAATACGATGAATATATTGAGCAAATGACGATGGAATATCATAATTAATGACCAATGACACCGTTTGAACGTCAATACCACGTGCCATCAAATCAGTTGTAATTAGAATACGAATGCGATTTTCACGGAAATCAGTCATAGCAGTTTCACGATCTTTGTGATCCATTTCACCATGAATAAATCCAATGGAGAAATCACTTGACTTGGATTCTGATCGGAATTTTTCCACTAATTTCATACATTGTTCCTTTGAATTAACAAAAATAATACAATGGGCAATAATTACTGCCTTATAAATATCTAAAATAATATCGAACTTGTAATCATCAGCATTAACAGCATCTGTATAGGCAGAAACATAATATTGCTGAATACCTTTGAGTGGAATATCACTATCATCAAGATAAATCTTAATTGGATCAAGTAAATTGAGTTCATTAGAAATGAATTCGCGCATGCGATCATCAACTGTGGCACTTGATAGTACTACTTGGGTATTATTTCCACGGCAGTTGCGGAAAATAACACCAACTTGATCGTGGAACTTAACCGATAATGTCTTGTCAAATTCATCAACAACTAAAATGCGAATATTCCAATCTTGGGGTTTATTATGGGGAAGGAATTTTTCACACATATGGGACAAACGCCCCGGCGTTCCAATTAAAATAGTGGCACGGTCAGGGTACATAAGGAATATTTTTGATGATTTACCACCAACACATTCAACGAAATTGATTTTCATGAATTCACCAATGGAAGAAATAACTGTAAAAACTTGACTGGCAAGTTCAATTGTGGGAAGAACTATAACTCCTTGAATAGTGGGTTGTTCAGGTATGATATGATATAACATAGAAATACTAAATGTACCGGTCTTGCCAGTACCTGATTGTGCTTGAATAATGGTGTCACGTCCAGTGACAATAGCAGGAATACCACGTCGTTGAGTTTCTGATGGGTATTCCCAACCAAACGCATAGATACCCTTTAATAAGTCGTGTGAAATCGGACGAGGATCAACTATATCCTCAAATTTACTAATTTCAGTCATATCTATTTGTTATAATTTGATTTATATTTAATTAAAAATCAAAAATCAAAAATTTATAATCAAAATAACTTTAACTTTTAAAAAAAGTTATGATCAAAATTTAATTTAAATTTTGTACTTCTTTGTATACATTAAGAACTCGTGCTGATGGGTCAGTAACATTGCCCGACCATTTAGGCAACCACATATATGGAACAACATGTTCAGCATTTGGATAGTATTTGTTAAAAATAGATCGATAATATGCTGATTCAATACTTTGTGGTCGGCAATGATCGGTATCATATACACTTTGATCAATGATTTTCATAACATCATCTGAACTAACATATTCCTTAATAATTTCAAACCAACTATCTGTTTGAGTAGACACTCCGTCTGAAAATGCTTCCTTAGTTCGCCAAATAATTTCAGCAGGCAAAACACAATCTGGATCATCAGCAAATGCCTTTCGCAGTAAGTACTTTTCAATTCCTTTTATTGGTTGTTTTAATGCTGGATCAATTGACATATAATATTCAATAAAATCACGATCAAGGAAAGGCACACGGATTTCTAATCCAGCAGAAGCAGTTGATTTATCTCCACGAAGGACATCGAAGAAATGTAAATCTTTGAGTAAACGCAATGTTTCTGATTGAAATTCCTCGGCAGATGGAGCATTGTGAAAATAAAGATAACTACCAGATGCTTCGTCACTTCCTTCACCACTGAACACAACTACAATATCAGTATCTTCTGAAATCAAACGTGACAATTTTCGCATCATAGCACTGGCGCGAATAGATGTTACATCATAGGTTTCACAGTCTCGAATTGTACCTTCTAATTCTAAAAGCATTTCTTGCGGAGTAACGACATATTCTTTATGTATTGATTTAATTGCTTTGGCAACCTTTCGAGAGGCAAGTAAATCAGGCGATCCTTTTAATCCAATAGAAAAAGTGTGTAAAGGCACACCTTCTGGTAGTAAACTTGCCAAATCATGACATACAACCGATGAATCAAATCCACCAGATAAAAATGCTCCAACTTTTCGATCACTTTGTAGGCGTTTTTTGACAGCATTTTTAAATAGACTGCGAATATTTAATAGTATATCTTTTTCAGATTGCTGATCTTTATTTATTGCGAATTTAGATTTGGAAATATTTTGAACGAATTTAAACTTATCGAAGTCATAATATGTCCATTCATTTATTAATTGTGGTCGCATAGTTCCAGATTCGTATGAATATTGTCTAATTGATCGTGGTGGAAATTGACGTGCGTTAACTAAATTAGAGTTGTCTAAACACTTTAATTCGCTGGCAACAGTTAAATAATTATCTCCTTCTTGAATATATAGTGATCGAATACCTAAGTAATCTCTGAACACAAAAATATCATTTGTGCCTGTATCAACAAGAACACACGCAAAATAACCATCTAATAGTTTAACTAAATCTTCTATGTTTTTTTTATTTTCATTTCCACTTTCATTTCCAGCATCCTCAGCATTGTCTTTGTAGAATTTTTTATATAATAAGGGAATAACTTCACAATCACTTGATGATGTCACTGGCAATGAATATATTTCTATTAATTGCTTTGAGTTATAAATTTCACCATTACACATACATATAATTTCATTTTCATCTGTACTGTATGGCACAATAAATGGTTGATTTCCCGCACTCGATAGATCATTAATTGCCAATCGATGAAAGGTAAATAGAGCATCGTTGATTGAATATTTAACTGTGTTATCAGGACCTCGATGGACACATTTCATTGCTTCAAGTTCTCGTTGTTGTTTTCGCTGTTGTTTATGTGGTTGGTTGATACCATATTCAAAATGAACACATATTCCACACATTTAATCTATGATACAATTTTATTTATAAATTTTAATAATCAATATTTTTAATGACAAATATTAAGAAAACAATTTCATCATAGTAAGTATATCATGATTGGGGAAATATTATTAAATAATGGCATTTATTCATTAAATAATTGCCAATATCCAATAAGATTGGAAAATATTAATATTTTACCCAACGATGTTATTGAATACAATATTATTAACAATGCCCTTGAAATAGTTAGGATTGTGTACAGGAAACAAATAGTTACTGTTGCTATTATCAATGAATGGGGTAAATTTTATTTACCGATATATAATTCCACGTTCGATAATAATTTATTGCGAAATTTAGATCATAATATGCGAGTAATCATGAAAATAGATATTCATTGGATTGAAATAATTAAAGAATACGATGCTGTAAGCAATAGACAATCAGATGAACAAATAATCAAAGATTTATTTATTTACATTAATAATGCGTACATAATTCCATCATTGAGACCAACTTATTATAAATCTCTTTTAGATTCTTATCAAAATATTAATAACGAAGATCAAACTTCATTATATACGTTTACTATTAATGACAGTGGGATTGGACATGATAATGCTATTAGTATTCAAGATCATTTTATTTATGTACATACAATTGATATATGTAAATATGTTGATTTCTTGTCCTTGTTGGGAACAACAAATAGATTGTTTTCATATGTTAAGTCACGAACAATGAATTTTATTTCATCGTCGCAGAATGATATATTATTCGACGATGAAATAAGAAATAAATGTGTATTAATTAAAGATCAAAAAAGACATGTTATTACTGTGGAAATAAACACGCGGACTAATCAAATTAGTGACCCATATAGAAGCATAATAATGGTTAAAAATCATTATACATATGAATCTATTTTAGATCAGTCCGATTCGCTTAATTGTTTAAAAGAATATGTCAATAATAATATGGTTTGGTCTGAATCATGCTTACCTATAAGGCATATTAATGTGGATGAAAATGGGAATATGATAAATGCTAAATTAATCCCAGTTGATATTGAAGACAATACATTTTTCAATACAAAAATAGTTGAAACATTGCTTTTTAAAATGAACATTCGGGTCACTGATTTTATTCTCAATAATAAATACGATCAGAGTTTGAAATATGATATTCCCATTAAGGTTAGAAAAACAATCAAGTTGACAAACATTCGTAACAAACATATATTGACTTTATCAGAATCTCTGATAAATATATATAAACCTTCAAAAACCAGCAATTTATCAAAACAAACATATGTGACATGTACATCTCCATTGGACAAATATTATGACGTGATTATACAACAGTTGCTTTATGGTATACGATATGATAATTTAGATGGAATTTTACAGTATTTGTACAATAAAGAAAATATGTATGATGTTGTAATGGAATTATATAACTCATGGAAAATTGATGATTATATTGAAAATTACAAAGTAAGTATTCAATACATTAAGGAATTGGATATGTATTATATTCCACAGTTGACATATAAGTTAAATAGATATGATCCTCTACATAGATACATTATAGCACGTGACTTTTAAATCCGTTTAGGGATATTTTTAAAAATATTTTGCTCATCAGCAAAATCTAAATCCGTCCACATTTATAGATATTTTTAAAAATGTTAGAAAATATGAATATAAAAAAAATTACATAAAACATATATAATATTATGTCTTTATCATATGAAGATGCTATTGAAAATGTTGCTAATGGTTTAGGAGACCCAGTTTTTATTAAAATTCTTGCTGACATGGAGCACATGGATATGTATTTGCGATATGAAAAATTTTGTGAATTGCTTGAAGGCAAAGGAGATAAAAAGAATTCTAATGATAATACTGTGTTACGAAAGTTCATTCATGATTTGTTTGTTGAAAACGATTTGCTTAGTCTTCCAGAAGAAGAAGAAGAAGAAGGAAGTGTCGATAGCATTGAAGATGGTGTGGATTTTAGTGATGGAGATTCATTCCCAGACGAATATGTTGAAGATTAATGATGTTTAAAAATATTCTGTATAAAACTTATATATGGCAAAATCATATAAAATCCGTTGGACAAAGGAAGAAAGGATAAAGTTTTGGAATGATAGACACCAACAGAAAATTATTGAACAACACCAGAAAATTATATTAGAACAACAAAAACAAGAAAAACAAAGAATAATTGACTACGATAACAGATATATTATATTAGAACAACAAAAACAAGAAAAACAACAAAAACAAGAACAAATAGCAATGATGCGTTGTCCACTTAATTACCCGTATTATTATAATATGTATGGAATGGGTGGGTTAAGTTATTCAAATTGAATATTTATAATCTGTTGTTTAATATGATTTGCCATGGCAGGAAAATTAATTAACATGAAAAGAACAAATGATTCATATGTTTGATCAAACCAATATGGATTAATTTCTTCAACATTATCAAACCATTCCAGTGCTTCTACTTTGTCTTCTGGTGTGTTGATACTTTCAATTATTCCTGTGGTGTCATCAGAAACTATGTTGGACATTAATGTCTGTGGAAAGCATCCTAATTTGTGAAATTCGTTTATGGTGCTATAAAAATAACTACCATCCCGTGAATTTTGATATAGTTCAGTAACATCTCCACCAGCATCAGCATAGTTTTGAAAATTACCTACACATTCGATGAAATATTTGACAAATAATACACTTGCTTGTGTCGGATCGTCAAACGGATCAAAATCAAAATATTGTCCAACGGACATTTCAAATGTCCAAAAATCAAATGGGTATTTTTTTAAATGAGTTAGGTACTGAGAAAATGTCATATTATGACCAAGAGGATTTATATATGAATCATCTTTTAATGCTTCACAACGATTTTGTAGTTCCTCTGGTGAATGATTTGTGAAATTAATAGCGCTTGGTGGTGCTGATGAAGATGAAGATGACATATGTCATAAATATATCAACACATAATTATACATTATTAAAAATTTAAATCAAATTTTTAGATTTTGCTGAAATATTTTTATAAATGTGAACGAGTAAAATATTTTATTATATACGTTTAGATTTTTATTAAAGAATAAATTCGTTAAATATATTATAATGTCAGACGACTCAAAAAAACGAACATTTAATTTCAGTCCTGATGGACATGAATTAACTGTCGAAAATTTGAGTAAATTTGAGGGAGGTAATGCCGGTAATAAGAAAGGAAGTTCAAGGAATGGATCTCGAATTGGATCAATTAAAGCAAGTTCAAATAAAGGTGGCGGATCTGTTATTGCGTTTGATGATAACTTTAATATGATTGACGATATATTAAATGACGTTAAACACATTGATGAACCATCTGGGAATAATGATGGAAATGAGAATAATTCCTCTGTTCCTGAAAAAATTGAACATATACAAAATGTACGACTACCTGCTGGTATTGATTTTGGTGTGGGTGGGATTGTCAATAAAGATATTATTAAAACTGTTTCAGATGATGAGAAAACCGCTGAAAAGATTATGAATCAAGCACTACAATCGAGTGAAATATTATCATTGCCATTAAATAGAAAAAAACCCATACAATTTAAAGTTAAAGCAGAACATAAGCAACCGACACCACCACCTCAACCAGTCACAATCCCAGAACAAAATCCGTTCTTAAATTTAGATGCTACATCACAACCAGAGAAGGATTCTTTTCTTACCAAACTTAAAAATCGTACACCAGATGAAGATAGGAAATACTTGGTCAGGAATGATGACGATGAAAATGGCGGTGGGAATGACGATGGAATTGATTTTTCCAATGGAGAAGACCCCAAATTAGAATCATTTTCCATCCCCAATGATGAAGGATTTAATACGAATGTAAATGATGAAGATAATGAATTTGGAGAAGGTGACGGGCAAGATCATGATTATGTTGATAGTCCTGAATTTGATGCTGATGGAGGAGAAGATGGAGGAGAAGATGGTGGAGAAGAAGAGAAACCCAAACTACCCAAAGTACGCATGACACGTGAAGAATTAATGCGTGCTAAGCGCAGTGAACTAACAAAGTTAGAAAAATTAATTAAACGTGGTGGACAAGCATGTAAGGAATATACTATGGCAGATACTTATGATGATATAAAAGCAGAATGTATGCGTGTTGAAGGAGAAGTTAATTTAGAACGAGGTATTCGTACACAACGAACATGGTTAATTCAATTTGCCAATGGGTTAGAATTTTTTTCAGAAAATATTTATAATCCATTGGGGTTACAATTAGATGGATTTTCTGAAAATGTATCTGAAAATATCACTCAGTATGATGAAGTATTTGAGAAATTATATAATAAATATAAGGACAAGTTAGACTACCCACCAGAAGTGGAATTGTTGATGTTGTTTTTTAGTAGCGCGGCAATGTTCCATTTTGGAAAAGCAGTGTTCAATAAAGCAAATGCCCAAGTCCCGGGGTTTGCCGAAGTCATCAATGAAGATCCCAATCTCAAACGCTTGTATGAGGAAACTGCCACACGTGTAGCGGCAAAGAAAGGTATGAACACACCAATAGCACAAAAAACCAGTGGATTATTTGGAAAAACTGGATTTAACAATATTCTTGGCGGATGGTTTAACAAATCTCCACAACAGCAACAACCCATGCCTCAACAGCAACAACAACCCATGCCCCAACAACAACAACAACAACAACCCATGCCTCATCAACAACAAACACGTATAATTCCTCAAAAACCACCAACAAGTCCAGTTCACCAACAACAACAGCAACAAGCATTAAAGGATATAAAAATTGATGGTCCGAC
>Ga0302280_1000867_pt1 | contig 26172 bp, 22 predicted proteins | sample III_Fen_E1_1_FD_198771 | JGI IMG/M metagenome (GOLD analysis project Ga0302280, IMG submission 198771) | Peat permafrost microbial communities from Stordalen Mire near Abisko, Sweden - III_Fen_E1_1 | ecosystem: Environmental > Terrestrial > Soil > Wetlands > Permafrost | place: Sweden: Abisko... | reverse complement strand
CGATCCATTCAATTATCCTGTATGATGGTTTACAATTAACAGTTTCCATTCATTTGTCAATCTAAAAAATTGAAAAACGAACTATTTGATCCCTTCATTACATTTTATTCATTATTACACCTAACAAGTCACATGCAATCATTACTACTACTCTTGATCTGCGCTGTATTCGTCACTTCCAATGAGATCCAACCGATGGGATTGTTCACACCATTCGATCTAAACTCTCCATCAACTGGTTACATCATCAATGGTTTCTTCTGTGAGAACACCAATCATCAATGTTCAGAAGCCGGTTTGGTTGTTGATCCACCTAACAACAGGATTATGTTTGATTTCGGGCCGTATTGGGGACAAGTGCTGATAACCCTAAATGGCTCTTACATAATCGGCAATCCTAACATCGATGAATGTGTTTCGATACCATCATGGACATACCAACGACAGGTTGAGGCCTATACTCACATCGTCTCTAGAACAGGATCCATGCATCACGGTCTGGCCAACTATGCTGGACATCTTCGTACAGTCTGTGATGAGACTATGGGTTTAGTACTTTACACTTCAGATGATGTGATAACTGAACTGAGCTATACTAGGGATACAATCAAACCGGACCTAGAACAGTATTCTCATGGCAATGCCGTTTATGATCTGGCTACGATCGATAGAACATCTAACAGAGATTCGTACTTTGTTGTACCAGATAAATGTCAAACTTCGGCTTGTAGATGTGATTCACCCACAACCTGTTGTTGTATTCACTCTGAGTATACATCCTATGATTTCGAGGATTATATGGCCGGATTTTGATTAGTATTAGATTTATTTATATTTTTATTTACGACAGATACATCCCGATCCATCTCCTGAAAAATCTCATAGTGGCTTCACGAATACGAACCTCGTTTGTTGTTGTAAACTGAGATAGTTCCGATACCTGTGCATAAAAGCACTTCACTTGCAACAACATATCGTTGTTCATCTCAGGATGAAACTGTACACCATACGCTCTTTTTATACTAAATGCATACGGGATTAATTCAGTTCCTACTTTGAGGTGAGCATCGATCTTGATCTTAATATTAATATCATTAGTTATTTCAACACAATCATGATGACAACACATAAAAAATGGAATATCAGATTCATCCAACAAACTAGATATTGATACTATGATAGGTTGTTGGTATCCGATAACCGGTGATTTCATTCTGATCGTTTTGAACTCGCACGCTTCACCCAAGATCTGAGCACCTAGACAGATACCCAGAATGCACATATTGTATTCATGAATCCATATCTTTACAAACTCTATCAGATTGTTTAGGTACGGATAAAGATAGTCATCATTGTGTCGATCTATCAGAGATTGTTGTCCACCACAAATCATGATCGCATCATAGATCAAACAATCGGCCGGTTTAAGGGTTTGAATCAGATCGTTTGACATAATAACAAAAGTTTCAATATTGGTGTCGATAGTACGCATAATATGTTGGAGGGACTTATCTACATCACACGAACCATTTTTTATTATCAGCAATTTTTTCATCCTTTATAATAGGGGTGGATTGATTAAAATACGCACTACTGTAACATTTTTTGTCAACATGATAACAATAAATGTATCAATATATTTATTTTTTTAGCAGACGACCTGATAGAACATCATGTAGACAGATGGATCATTTAGGATTGTCTCGATATTGATACTGCTGATAGAAGAGTCGTTGGCCCGATACCAGTTATCGCCTCTACATACATTAGCGGCATAATGGCCTCCCCAAATCCCACCGTAATGATTAACTGTTGATATTAGTTTGAGTTTTACACCTTCGAGTTTGATCAAAGGATATATTTTGACAGGAGTATTGATCTTGTTATTTCCGCGGAATCTACTAAGGGTAAAGATCGCGACTTTAGGTACATCATGGATCTCAACTTTCTTGTGAGCAACTACTTTTGTTTTGCATGTCGGACAGTCCCACATATTAGAATGATCGAGCTTTTCATACTGGGCTAACTTCTTGAAACAGTCTACAATATCCGGATTAGGTGTATCTGGTATCGGTAACAACACGTCCAGAAAACTAAAATACTGTTCGGACACAGTTCTACAAGTATCGCAGTACAGATACTGTTTTATCTTACCGAAACACAATTTCTCGATCAATCTGGATACCCCCTTGTCTTTGGAATCATCTTTGAATTCATTAATCAAGTACTGCAACAGTTCGTTTGAATCGTGTTGTTGGTGACCCCTAAACCAATCGTTGACACAGTCCAGCGTATTCTTGAACTGTGACAGATTGTAAATATGCATGCGGGTTTCTTTTTTAAGAAGATCCAAAATGACACGACAATATTCTTTTAACATAGGACTAAAGTCACCCATTTTATCGTGATTCATTTGTACGTACATCATTAGTGCGGTGTTCATGATGTTCGATGACAGAAATGCTTGTAAGGTTGAATTCATATAACATGTGTTCCCTAGGTTCGGAAACCCTCTGACGTTGACAACAATCGACATTCTTATTAATAGACTATGTATTTATATGTCTAGACAGACTTAAATCAAATTTTTTTGTGTAAATATAGGTTAAACTAGTCATATGGAATCACAGATCATCGTCACCCCTAATGATATGACATTCAACAAGAAGCTACTGTGTTCAGCTATCGCCGCGATAATCTTTATTGCATTGAGCCTTCCTCAAGCCTACACCCAAACATCTCGCGTAACTACTACAACTGTCGGTTTGTGTCCAACCCCCGAGGGTAAGTTTATTCATGCTGCATTGTTCTTTGTAATTGAATACTTCATACTCAAGATCATGGCCAGTCAGAACTGGATGAATCTACAGACCAAATCTGACGCTCTTCTGGCAAAGTATTCATTCTATGGAACACTGCTGTTCTTTTTGATCTCGAGCTCCGATGCCTATCAACTCACCGGAAAATTCATCTCGAATGTATCCGATGTACACGGTTGTCCTGAGGTCAAAGGTGTTCTGATTCATGGTGTAGTCTTTTTAGTGGTGTTACTGTTAGTTATGTACTTCCCCAAAGATTGTTAAATGTCAAATATTAAATATTAAATGTTAAATATCGCATGTCTGGATCAGTTCCCAGTTGAATTCACCCATACCATGATGGATGATCGTTGCAGTTGACATAGGATGTATATCGAACTGATTCAGATCTACAGACAGAGAACTGTTAGAAAGAGTACAGAACATATGATTGTAGAGTTCCAATGGTTTTGTATAATAATCAGTAACATTGACACTCGCATTATCGGCATCGATGTAGTTCAGATGTAGTAGTTTCAATGGTTGGACTACTTTGACATTGTCGATCATCTCGTTGACAATGATATCTTTAACATCTTTGAGTGAAATGTATCGAAATGCGGATCGGTTCAGATGACATGTCCTACCTTTATGCCATATTACCAGATCATGAACAAACGACATTTGTTTATGATTCAACATGTATATGTTTAGTATCCCTCCCGATTTAACGTTGATACTGTATTTATCACCGATGTGTTGACCCATCGATAGTATCTTATTTTTACTATTGGTGTCGGTATCGGTATCATCTATTGGATCATTCATCGATATCGCATAAAACTGTGTGGTTCTCAAGAGGCAGTTTGGGATGGTTCGGTGTAGAAGTATCTTCATTAATCCTTGATTTCGAACTTTGGGATCAAGTTTCAGATCACACAGATACATTATGTATTCACCTCTGATCTTACGATAAACATAACAGATGGTCCCGATGACATTGTTACAATTAAACATCGCATAGAAGAAGGGTTCTCCCAATCTCCTAAAGAATGTAAAGTAGTTTGTACCGTGATCTATGTAAAAAGTACCATTGCCTAGTGGATATTCCTGTTTCAGTTTTGATTCGAATTCTTTCATGTGGGTGTTGTAAGTATTGTAGCGCCATGGTATCCAATCCCCGATGTACCAGATATCAGAAAGGTATTCAATCAGAATATTACTCATGTAGTTTTTAATATATTACTACTATCACATATCTAGATTTTTATAACAGCGTTAAACGATATGATATACATAATGGACAGATGTTAGAAGAAAAATTAATGTTTTCTCATGTATGGGAAGACGCAGATCTAGAATCGTCAGTTATTAGATCCTATGATACCCTTAATGCTCGAATGCTGATGGTGTGTTCGGGAGGTGATACTCTTATTCATCTGTTGTGCAACAATCACGACGATATCAAAAGACTCAATATGACGATCGATGTGATAGATAATAATAGATTACAACTAGCCATAGGTGTTCTGAAACTCTTATTGCTTCATCATCTTTGTACAGCAGAACCCCCCGCTTACATTAAAATGATGTATGAATCGACTGATATCGATATATTGAACTGTTTAATAGATAAGTACCAGGACATTGAATGGTCGTCGTATATGAAAATACTAAAGGAGCCGTTCCTACAGTCAATGTTAAAAGATGGAATCCTAAATCATGGTGAGTTGGAAAAGACTTTTAAGAATCTGATCGAATCCCAGATGAACTTTGATACGGAGTTCGATCGAGATGTATTGATTAAAAGGTTCGGCGATTCGGCAGTGAATCTGTCTGATGATTCCTCTTTTGCTGATAGATTTCGAGATATTCATCAAAGGTATGTAAAATTCTACGGTGAGGACTGGGCAGATGGCAACAACCGTTTTTATTATCGCATGTTCAAAGGGACAGAACACGAATCGATCATATCAGATTTATTAAACAAAATGACTTCCATCTCAGTCGATGATCTGAAACGTATCAATTTTGTATGTCAGGACATGAAGAGCTATATCATACAATGCGATATTCATTATGATATCATTCAGACATCCAACATCACCGATTGGTTGAATACTACAGCTAATGTTCGATCGTTTGTTGATACCGTACTATCCAACCTGAAAGACAAAGGTATCACTATCTGGAGAAGTTTAAACGGTGATTATGATTTGATGAACATGTTAATGTTAAATAGTACCAATACTAATACTTTACATGTCAATATCCCATTTGATGATAAGTCTCATTTCTACAAGGCAGCAATCATCACAAGAAAACTATCAATACCACATGAAGAACAAGAGATTGCACAACACGTATACTTTTCAAAAAATTTCACCCCAGAAGAGTTTCTACGATCACAAGCTCCGTTTCGTTTTGCTGTTGACAACTGGATTAAAACACTGATACATCTGAGAAATAATATTAATGACGACAAATGTGTCTCAATTCTACAGGAGAACATCGATGATGAAGCAGGAGGTATCGATGGTATGGGCTCATCACATTCTAATACATTTCGAGACTTTTTGAACGGATGGGCGACGATTGTAACTACACCATGGCCTGAGTTAAGTACTGATTATCCCCATGTAACAGAATTTAACAATGCGTTACACGAAATGATTGATACTCAACCTTTAGAATACTCAAGTGGATGTCTAGGGGAGATCGAATACATGTACATATCTATCAGTAAGCTTATCAAGGTGTTCTCCGACAGTCATAATGTAAAACAATCCCATTACAAGAATCACGAAATCCTTGATCTAAAACATTCGACGGAGTTGTTTACGATAGCGGTTGCACTATCTGATACGGCTATCGGGTCAAATTCGAGTATAAAGATCCTAAACGGTGCAGCTTATGGTCGGAAGATCTTTCTACAATTGTACGAGAAAATGTGTGATTTGTAAATTTTGTTTTATGTAGCATACAATATACGGCGGTATAATGACCTCAAAGAATGATATCGATATCAATTTGGACTGTATCGGCAGTTTGATAGTATTGTTAGTATTAATCGCTTTAGTTTATTGTGTTGTTGATGCGACTGGTGTTCTGATTGCTATTGTTTTAATAGTAATCATCTACTGGCTCATTAATCCTAATTCTAAGAAAGAAACCTATGTCATCGATACTAATGGTCAAAACAAAGTCAAATGTACAAACTGTGCGCCTCTAGACAGAGGTCAGTGTGCATCTTGTGCTGATTGCGGATTCTGTTATAACGGAGATGGTACCGGTGAATGTGTAACTGGTGACGTTAATGGTCCGTTGTTCAGATCAGACTGTGTTAACTACGAGTACACTGCACCTATCGGTGATACATACTATGATGGATACTATGGTAACTTTGTAGGAGATCTTCCTTATCTAGGAGACGGACCATATGATGATATTGGTGTATGGGCTGATGGAAATGGCGGTTATGTGTACGACCATGATCACAATCATCATCATGATCATCACAATCATCATCATCATGAAGGACCAGATCGAGGATGGAATGAAGATCGAGGTATAAATGGTTCCATAAATGGTTCTAGAGACGGCCGTGGTAAAGACAAAGGTGTAAGTATCAAAGGAACGAGTCTAGATGCAAAAGCCGGATCAAGAGGTAGATCGGTAAACAGAACAGGTGGTATGCAAAGAGGTCAAACCATGAATAAAATGGCTAATGGATCAGGTAGTAGATCGGGTAGTAGATCGGGCAGTCGATCAGGCAGTCGATCAGGCAGTATGCAGAGAGGTGGATCGATGAATAGATCTGGTAGTCAATCCGGAAGTAGAACAGGCGGTCGATCAAGTGGAGGTCTATCTGGAAGTCGATCAAGTGGAAGTCGATCAAGTGGAAGTCGATCAAGTGGAGGTCGATCAAGTGGAGGTCGATCAAGTGGAGGTAGAGGAGAAAGACGTTAAGTTGTTAAGTTAAACAAAGTTTTTGTGAGAAAAAGATAACCTTTCTCAGAAATCAGATATCAGATATCAGATATCATAGTTGAATTTCAAAATTGTAGCCCTTAAGATATCTTTATGATCAAATGCCATTTCAGGTAGATCTTCTAAATCAAACCAACGATAATCTATGGCATCATCACCGGCCTTAATACCTTTTTCTGGAATCTTGGGTAAGAATCCTGAAAATACATTGGTGATACAGAACCCTCTCGGATCCCGACTGTTGTTACCGATCGTAGCAATTGGCTCTAGTATTACATCAGTTAGACCAGTCTCCTCTTTGAGTTCACGATAAGCTGCTTCTGATATACTAGAGTCCTTCTGTTCGATTCTGCCTCCAGGGAATGCCCAACAATCTTTGAATGGTATCTGTACAGAAAAGGCACACCATTATCATCGCGAATTATCTTAACTGGTAGATAATTCGTAATAAACATGACAAAACATCTCAAATAGTATTCAATCAGATCACCTAATCGTCTTAACATATTATGGATGATAATATTACAATCAAATGAAATGTGTATGACAAATATAATTCAAATTTTTATCTTCTTTTGGCAGCTCTCATGCCTCTGCGTGCAGTGTAGTCAGCCCTCTCTTCCTCGATGTATTTAAGTAGATCTGCATATTTGGATGATTCGGACCAATACTCTTTGATAATATTGTATGTGGTAGTGATGTTCAAAAGCTTAGGTAGATGTCCCCAACTCAAAATACCTGTCTTGATCGCCATCCCCATTCTGTACGAACTGTAATGTGTCTTGGATAAAACACCTAACAGTAAAGCATAAGCCTTTTGAAGCTCATTTAGTTCGGCAAACTTAACCGCAACATTGATTCCGGACTCGGCATAATAACCGATAATAAGCTGCATAATACCTGCAAACGATATGGATTCGGAGTTTCCCACTGTTTCGGTAAACGGTGGCAGTACGTCCTTGTTTTCCACGACTGTTTCTGGAGCTTCTGGTATTTTTTCTAGAGCATCATAGATAGAAGGTTCTCTGTCCTCTTCCGTGTCGGGCGGTAGATCATGTAAAGTACCAACCTTATTAATATCAGTATCAGTATCGGTGGGCTTCTCATCGGCGATTCTCTCATCCGAATCTAGATCTGCTAGATAGGTTTTAGATTGTTGTTTCTGTTTTTCAACGTTGAGCATGTTGGTGACCTTCCATTTGATCATGAGTTCTCGGATCGCTTTGTATCCCTCACTCTCCTTATCGATCATATTATTGTAGTCAGCATCGTTAGTACATCTAGAGTTCATAATGTCTGTCAACAGATCCAACATACTATCATAGTCGTAATTAATAGACATAACGATGATTGTTAATAGACTGTTAGTAGTATCATCATTAGCGAACAGATCTATCTCACCCATCGCACCAAAATCGATCATCGTTAACTGTTTATGTTTGTAGGAATAAAAAATGTTACCGGCGTGTAGATCACCATGATAGAACCCCTGACTGATCAGAACATAGAAAAACTTGACTACTAATAAGTCCAAACAACGATGAAGATTTGCACGATATTTGGTATCGTTTTCTAATAAATCATTTTCTACTAGATCGGCTACAGGGCTCCCTGGAGCTAGAGTCATCGCCAGACCGAACCACGTACCATCTTTAATGATACCCTCTTTGTGAGCAATAGTCGTCAACTTGGCATCGATGTCGATACCGAACTCTGAACTATAGTCTGCAGTGTAGTTAGCATGTCCTTTGTTCAAATTGGCTATCTCATTTTCTACGTTCATCTCCCGACCGTTAGATCGGATCATATTCTTGATAAATGTATCTTCGCACGAACCGTTGGGAAACAAATCGTGCAACACATGATACTCCCAACAACTCTGGGCGATTGCTAATGGTTTGACGATCTTAATAACGAACTTATCTTCGGGGGTTCGAACGTTGTAACCGATACATACATGACCAACAGATGCTGACTTATTGTATATAATCTTGATCATATCGTAATCTGTAACGATTTTTGATAGGATAAGTTCGACTTGGTTTGGTTCTAGTAGAGGGTATGATAGTTTAGTCAGATTATACTTTTTGGCCTCAGCCGGGGTCAAGACCGGACGGATCAGCTGTAATGTTTTTAAGATAAATGGACCCGAATTCAACAATAACTGTTTCGACATGAAACTAAAGACTTCATTGGGGGTCATAGGAAGATCATTGAACAGGTTATCTACCAAACCCTTAAAGATTTGTGACCATACTATCGGATGAAGATTGTTGAAGTATCTAGCGATAACCTTGATAAAGAATGTCTTTAACGCTCCCAGAGAGTCCGGAATCAGATTGTTGAGTTCCCCTTCGATCGTGAAGTTCAGAATATTGATATTCATACCGCCGGCACCCTCTGCACTTTCTGTTTGGTTTGAAGATCCTCCAAAATTCATGATAAGACTTTTAACATATTCGTAGTCTTCTCTCATGATGGCGATCGACTCTTCACGACTCTTTCCTTCTAATTTTTTAGCATACTTTCGTTTGTACTTACCTACGATAAATGTAAATATATCAACTAATTGACACTGGCAATTGTCCCCGATAACAAATGCCAGATTCTTGAGGGACTGAACCATGTCTTTCTCTAGAACGAACTTACTATCAGATGTACCTTTGATTATCGATAACAATGCATCTACTGCCTTCTCGTAGGCAAAATCCTCTATCTGTTGTGGGGTGATGTTCTGAATTGAATTTTGAATTGAATTTTGAATTGATTGAATAGGATTAGAAGTAGTCGAAGTCGAAGTTGAAGTTGAAGTTGAAGTTGAAGTAGCGACATTCGTATCGTAGTTCTTGCGATAATCATTGAGCTTAGACAGGACCTCATACATGAGAAGAATACTTTGCATGTTGCTCGGACACTTTTCTGGTTTATTGATGTAATCGTTTAGTGTGGTCTCCCATCTGGTTTTGAGACATTTATAAAAAAACTCATATGTGGCATCAGGTCTAATGCAGACATCATCGTACTTGATACCGGGCTTGGTCATATTGTCTGTTATCTCGGTATTAACGATACCAACTGCATCTACAAGTTCATTCATGACATCTAAGCAGCTCATGTGGGAATATTATACTATTAGATATACTTAAAAATATATATATGAATCGTACGTCTACATGTAAGTACACGAATGACCCGTCGAGTTCATGTCTGGGGGTCGATTGAATTCGGGTATCACACCTGGTCTGGGAGTTAATTTTGGACCTGGTTTCTCATTTAACACCCGAGGTTTGATAAAGACCGTTTGCGTACTAACATCTGTAGGTGTATCAGTAAATTCGACTACAGATACCGAGACGTTGTCCTGAGTCCATCTGTCCATAGCGTCTCGAATCAACGCATTTGCACACTCTTGGGCTGTTTTTCCCCTGTTAACTAATGGATCGACAAAATCTGCACATTCTTGATGTGTAAAGACATCCCATAGACCGTCGCATGCAACAATAATCCTTAAACACTCTTGATCGAAATTAACGACCTTGACAGATGGATCGGCCAAGACGAGATTGTGAGTTAAAGCAGGTTTCTTGTAGCTATGATCGCCAAAAGCCCTGGATACCGCCAACTGACCCAATACTCTTTCAAAAACTACATGACCGCCTAGATCTGTGATTCTGACTTCTTCAGAAGAGCCTTTTTTTGGTCGGTGGATAGTAGTGAGATTGATAATGGAATGATCCCTTTTGATCAATATCGCTTCGGAATCCCCGACGTTTGCACAGTAGAGACGACCATTGATAATAATAATCACTACTGCACAAGAACCACATTTTCCGTTTGGATTTTGTGTTTTGATCTGTCGATCTAATTTCCTAAAGATCGTTTTTAAAGATTGTACTTCATTACCCCTCTCGAAATCGCTAATTATCAGTTTTTGAAGGATCGCTGCACAGAGTTCGGCAACAAGTGACCCACCGTGACCATCGAACACACTAATAACAGTGGCGACAGAATCAGCATCGATGTTGTTGAACGATGGATTCAACAGTTTTACTCTGATCATCACCACACTCTTATCTTCCATCTCTTCACGAGATCCCTGAGCTTCTGAAAGACCGAACTGTCCGTACATAGTTAGAAGGGATCCAGTCTCGGTGTTGATACCGATATGAGTGTTGATGGGAAACCATATATTATCCAGTTGTTGCATACTGTCTGTAGTAGTGGTATGAAACTTTATTTATAGTCTGCAGTATATTTATTTTTTCAATCTTTTTATCGTTGGCCAAAGGGTCGTTTAATTATGTTGATCTCTGATATAGATAGAACCATAGACCATAACCAATCATATGACATCCCATTACATTCCGTATGCAAATCATCACCAGATAAAAAGATTAGCACCTGAACAACATGATAATCAAATACCTTTAAGAGACAAGTCGATTCTAATAATTGTCAATGTACAACAAGACTTTCTACCAGGGGGTGCACTTCCGATCATGGCTCATAAAAAAGACAAAGGTGTTTTAGAAACTGAACAAATGATCAACAGCATCAACGAACTGATCGTAGCTGATGTATTTGATTACTATGTTTTCACGCAAGATGTGCATCTACCAGGAAATACATGTTTAGTATCATCACATCCAGACAAAAAACCATTTGATGTGATAAAGATGAAACTAAGTCAGGAACCCCAGACTAATACTCATACTCATACTCATGTTCAGATTCTATGGCCAGATCATTGTTTGAATAATCACGGACTCGCTCTTTCAAACGAACTGGTACTACCTATCAAAATGGAATCTTGGAAGGAGATATCACCTCTTATGGTTAGTAAAATAAAACAACACGAAGTTCCGATCGTGGCACTAAAAGACATTAAACTACAAAATCTTCCTTCAAATACCGATCAAAACTACAAACTAATGACTGATCTACTAAACAAAACCTACATAATGTGGAACGGTTTAGACAACGATGTAGCCCCATATTCTGGATTCAAGGACTCTTTAAACAATGAGACCGGTCTTCAGACATTCTGTATAGAGAAAGAGGTTAAAAATATCTACGTATGTGGAGTAGCTAGGGATTTTGCTGCGTGGTGGACAGCTGCTGATGCAACTACCTATGAATCAAATGGAAGGGAGTTTAATGTTTATTTTGTATTGGATGCAACACTTCCGGTACCAGGATCCATCGATCTTCCCGACTATCAAACTGAAAAGATAAAACAGCTAGGAGAAATGCGTGTACACAATGATCTAGAGAAGAATCGTGTCGAACAAAATCTGTGGACAGAAGCATTTTTGAAACCTTACGGTATCAATGTAGTGTCATGGGAACAAGCTATACATAAACTACATTTACAATCACAACTCAAATCAAAGGCTGTGGTTGGGGGAGGAAAAACGATATTTACCAAGAGTAACAAAAACAAGAAACCTCCACAACAAAAAGACTGGTTTGATGAGGTTGATTACAGTTTTATAATGAAGGTAGCTAAAACCAAATAAACACCAATAAGGAAAAATTGAATTATATATTGCTATTCCACCGATACAAAATATCACTTGTAAAATATATAAGCATTAATGTCACGTGAACGTTGTTTTGGAATCGATATAGGATCCAATAAAATCGTTATCAGTCAAACTAATCAAAACACTAATCAAAACACTACAAAAAAACCTTCACTCGAGACACTAGGGGATTTCATGGATCTGTACAAGATACCCAATACCGTGTCCTTAGTTGATTCTCCTAGAGTTTTTGGTAATTCTGTCTCATCATCCAAGGCTTGGATATCTCCGGGTGATTCAGATTCATACGAAGAGTCGGCTGATGTCGACGTCGATGTCGATGTCGATCCAACAATCTTACGTCCTTACAAGATTCATGGAGAGGACTACATGCTACCTGATTTTTACGTACGTAATATGATAATGTCTCATGTTAAGGATGTTATTCGTTTCAGGATCGGATCGAACAGTTATGAGTCCGTCAAAGCGATCGCCTTTGTTCCACAGTTCTTACACACCGACGACACTAAACTAATTACAACTGATATGTTAGGAATTCGAACTGTCTTCATGACAGATGCGGATCCCATCCATGTAGAATCGACCAATACCAATACCAATATCAATATCAATGATGAAACCTATACCGATATCAAGAATGTTAAAATAATACCGTTAAGTGGAGCTAATGCCATAACATTCGCATACATGCAGAAATACATGCTAAACAACACTAACAGTTGTGAAGGAGAGGTTTTGATCATTGATATCGGACACATCAAGTGTCGGGCAGTCAGATTTAATGTTAAAAAAAATAATGATGACATCTCGATCGAACAGATCGGAGAAACAACTGCCAGTATCGGTTGCAAACACATTGATGAAGCATTTGCAAAGTATGTAATGCATAAGATCAAAAAATCAAATCCACAGTTTGAGTGTAAAAAGGCACCTTTTATGGATCAGATCATCAAACTGAAACATCAATTAAGCACTAATCAAAAGATGTCGGTTTGGATCCAGGGACTGAATGTGGATGTATCAATCATCATAACCAGAGAAGAATTGAATGAGGTTATCTCATCCCTAAAGTTCAAGGAGACAATTCTAACAATGATCAATGGTAGAATCGGTTTTTGTCAAATTCAAAATGGGATGTATTCTAATAAGCGTCATATCGAGATCGTTGGTGGAGGTGCCAGGATACCGTACATCATAGATATCATCAAAGATTACAGCTTCGATAGAGGACATATCAGGATAGGATTAGCATTGAACCCTGATGAAGCTATCGCCGAAGGGGCCAATGTATACAGTTGGTTGTATGATAGAGAGCTTCCTTTTAATCTTTCATACAGTAGATCCGTCAAGAACGACATCAAACTAGAGTACCCAAACAATAGCGAAACCTATTTCGGCACTACCACTATATTGGTAAGACAGCTCTTTACAGAAGGATCGAAAGTACTCACCACATTCAATGATGATATATCTGCGGTCCATAACATGTCAAACTCCGATACTGTTAAAGTGTCTATCGCAGTCAAAGGAAACACTTTTAAGCTCTACGTAGGACCCAAGAGAAAGAACTATCTCGTCATTAAAATGTTGAATTTACCAGAAGACGCTATTTTTGTCGACGTATACGCTAGATACACACTAGTGGATTCAATGAACATAGTAATAAAGTACAGGGGTACTAATATCAAATATGATATCACTGCGGTGTATGATACTAATGTACTAAATTTCAACAAGGAGTTCACCAAGTATCACAACATAGAGAAACAACTCTTGACAAAAGATAATGATGTTGATCGAAAACTCAAGTTTACTAACTATTTGGAAGACTATTTTAACTCTAAAGACGACATCAACGATCTAATCCGAAAGATAGAACCTGTGGATTATGTCAAAGTCGATGATACGATCTTAATACCTCTGACAACACCTATCAAAGAACTGTACGACTTTTATCAGTTTTGTAGAGCGTATATGTACACTGATAATGACAATAACTACATCATCAAACATAGGAAAAAATACATCGATACAATTCTAAAAGATAGAGAGGTTGTCATCACATTGACGAGAGCCATGGATATTATCAATAATATCAAATCACACTACAACAAATAAACTCTCAATCTCTATTATAAATCGATGAAGACTAAGATAGTTTTTTATCAGACTAATAACATATGTGGAGGTATGAAATCAGAGTTCGGTGTTGGTGAATACCAAGCATCACATATTACATTTAAGGGCCCTCCACAACTTGCTAAACTAGAACCTAATACAACACTAGTTATCAATGATTCTGAGAGATTATACAACAATCCATACTCTGATCGTTTTGTTGTGGTAAAACTTGATCTTGATCAGAACCCAATAAAAAGTTTTAAGGTGGCAGATTATCAGTTCCAACATAAAGAACGACAACTACAACAAAATCAACGTAAAGATTCGTACTGTGATTCTGGGATGTTTAGTAGTTTTGATGCGATACTTGTTGTGGTGATGATATCATTATTGTGGATGTGGTATTATATGTAAAGTGTGGGTGTATACAACATAAGAAAAAAATGAGTTGTATCGTTAAGTTCAGTATATAATGCAAATCTTAGATACGATTCAGTTTGAGTTTGAGGTTATTGTTTTTAATTTGAAAGATTTTTGCGTTCAAATTATCGATCTCTATTTTATCCTTATCAGATATATCCGTAATCCCATACTTGTGAAAAGGTTGAAGCACGTCTCGATTGATCCAATGCCTAAAACTATCTGATGTGTGCATATTGGTTTTTGTCATTAGATCATCCAATCCGGACTCATTTATAAATACGGTTTGCAATTGTATACGTTTTTGATTAGCGATTAGTTTGGGAATATTTCCAAATTGTTTTTTGTTTAATTTGTTAACATTGTTTTCGATTGCTCGTTTGGGTTGTTTGTACATTAATATTCTTGCTATTTGACGTGCCGAGAACCAGATGTCATTATTTACATCAATAACAATATCAATTTTATCATCACCGTATTTTATTACTAAGTTATTCCTAATATTATGAATGTTATCATTTACGGGATAACATTCATTATCATCATCACTAGAATCACTATCAGCATCCTTCACAATTTTTCTACTCTTAGATTTACTTCTAGCGACAACTGCATTATCGATGGGCGAATAATGTACTATCCTACTAAATATGTTCTTATAAGTATGGTTTTTGATATAGTCCAGAATTTTAGTAGCCTTCCCATCGGTTGCCCATATGTACATGTTACACCTAGTTTTTGTTTCGATATGTCTATTACATCTACACATCCTTTGTATCAGATTAGTAATGTTATCATTGGGTTGCGTAATGAACACCGAATCACATTCCGGAACATCTATTCCCTCATCCAAAATATGTACGCTCAATAAAATCGTCAATATCTCATTGTGTCTAAATCTATACACAGAATTATTCCTATTATTTTTGGATGTTTGACTAGTAATAATATGGATCTCGCATTGAATGTTTAATAGTTGAAGTAGGCCATTTATGATGCCATTAAACATTTTTGCTTTTGCGACAGTGGTCAGATATATGATACACTTCTTATTACCATTGAACAATAACGACTTGATAATAAAGTACCCTTTTCGAATCATCATCTTATCAATATCACCCATGTCTTTCAATAGACTTATCATTTTATTTAAATTGACACTATCAATGACATTTTTTGTAGGGATAATGATATTGAAGTCACATATATAACCGTCATTTATTGCTTTTTCCCATTCGTATCTGTAAATTATATCATGTTCAATATCTAAGTTAGGCGTCGCGGATAAGTACACTTTTTTGTCATCTCTGTTGAGGAGTTTGTACATGTTATCTTCAGAATTGTTCAAATTATGGTATGATAGATTGTGAAATTCATCAACTATGATAAGAATATTGGACATATCATCCATCAATTCAATAAGAACATCCACAGAATCGTATGTGCAACCGATAATGTTCTTGTCACATAAGTTTTTCCGGAGTATTTCGACATCCCTACAACCGTCCGATGAAATAAGTATCTTTTCATATTTTTTTCCTAAGAATATGCCCATACTCTCCAAACTGTCATATGTTAGTTTTCTAAGAGGGGAAAGTATGATTACATTGGCGTACTTCTTCGCTAATAGACTTACTGTAAACGTTTTACCAGTTCCACATGGCATCGCTAAAATACAATTCGTGTAAGTTTTTTTGTCGATGATTTTAAAGGCCTCTAATTGATAATCTCTAGGTTTATGCGAAATTTTAACGAGTGGGCGATTAATATTGATGTTGTCGTATGGAATATGCCTGAGTGTTATCTTGAATACTGCGTTAGTTTTTTCATCAATAATATCTCTCAAGAACTTACTAATACCATTAGAATGGCACAATGTTCCTGATACATTGTTAGTCAACATGAAAAACATAAATCCCGCAATATCATCGACACGAACATTATGTTCATAGTTCTTACACTGAATGAATGTGTAAACATCTTCTTTAACGGCAACTACATCAATACCAATATCTTTCCTGTATTCTGAGTAAGTATCATAATTGGTGATGATTTTATTATCGATGAGGACCGATTCCGGGACATCATTCCAAAGCCAAACGTTATCGTACTCATGACGTAAAACGTTAACAACGTGTTTTTCGTAGCTGACACCTTTAGCTATATTGAGAGTTTTAGCAATGGACATTATAAATTGCGAGGAATGTTTGTGTAAAAGATACTGAGTATGGTATTAAATTTGAAACTATCGATACTTTATAAAAATCAATTTTTGTATGATGTGGACAAATGAACTTGATCACTTGAGTTTATTTGTCACATTTTATTCTTCTCCTTATGTCGCACACATTAGTAAAAATATTGAAATCGTAACGCATTGTAAACCCCCATTATGTATGGATAACGTTATGCTATGCTGTCATGATTTCATTCGTGAACCATATATCTAAATCTCTCGGCGGTATACTCAAAAAACCAGACACATCTAGAAATCCAACAAAACAACACATCGTGACTAATGTATTATTATAGCTTCCACACGAATTGACGATGCTGTCATTAGGATTTCTAGATGTATCATCAAAGTACTCATTGAGTTGTACATCGAAGAGTTATGATTTTTCACGTGTCAAAGATAGTATGTTAGATATTCGTAAAGATGCCGTTTTAAAGAAGTACGTTGATCTGTTCAAATGGTATGTTCCAAAAAATGTAATAACATGACTACTCAAAATACTCACGTATTGTGTGTTAGAACAATAGAAGTCGATAGTCTCGGAATAATAAAATACATGTATGATCATGGATGTCCTCATAAGATGGATACAATACATGATCGTGCAATCGAATATGATCGACTCGAGATTCTGAAATATCTACATACGTTAGAACCTAAGACATAAAACATATTACTTATCATCAAACATCATGAGCAACGACGACAGCTACAAAATCAACGCATGTGTAGGGGATACCAGGATCAATTTTGGAGAATGGTACACACCTGTTGGTAAGACACCAAGCGAATTTACCTACTGTGAATTCTGCATCAAAAACGGTTGTGTAGCTGATATGTCTACTGTGTACAAAGTAGTAGAAGAGGTCAACAGTTGTAACTGTGATTGTGAGAATAAAGCATCACATGAACACATCAAACCATACGTATGTCAAGCGTGTGATGTATTGCTTCGTCAGGGTATGGTAATGGATTGTAGAGTTGGTCGATGTAAAAAATGCAACGCATACACATCCAGTGGGGGTGTCAAGTATTGTAAGGGTTGTTCTGCTATATTTGGGTTGTGTCCTTACTGTTAAGTATTGAGCATTTTAGTATAGGTATCAAATAGTTTTAAGTTTTGTTTATGATCATATATACATTTTCTCTCTTCGATAAAACGTACTGAAGAGTCCAACGCATAATTAAACTTGCTATCATTTTGTTTACACTCGGTAAGATTGGACAAACATTTATCGTACTCTTTATTTTTAATAGTACGGAACAGATTGATGTCGTATCTGATCATAACATTTTCAAATTTACATTCTGAGGTATCGAGATTGGTACATCGGTCTTTGTGATCATTTATATGTTGCGATAATCCTTCCATTGCGTTGTGACAATTATGGTAAACTATTACAATCAGTATTTCATAATTAAATCGAGTTGGATAGAAGATCCCATCAGATTACGATGCGTAAGGATAATTGTCCCATACAGGTATCGGATTGACTGTAATCGTGACCGATTCCTCCACAGGATAGAGTGAATCGGATGAATTTGATGGATTCGATGGATTGGGTGAATAGTTTTTCGCCATAAACTCCGAATGCTTAGCTACTATTATCCCTTGTGTATGAATGATAGCGTTGAGTAGATTGTTGTACAAAACTGCTTCTGATACCATCTTTCTCGTCAGATGATTCCACATCAAATAGCATCCTGACATCACGAACCCCGCAATACCGATAATTTTGATTGTATCTGAATCATAATTGTATCCTCCGGCAATGCTCAAACCAGATAGAATGCCTAAAGCCTTAGAATTACGACATGGACGAGTTCTAGATCTAAAGCTGATAATCCATTCATCGAAACATTTCTGCACATTAACACTCGCTTCAATGATAGCCGGTTCTGATATCATGTTTTGTGCAATGTAGAGAGAAATTCTACCGATATCCTCTTCGATATCTGAATTGGTAAAGGTAGTGTACTCGTCGGTTGCAGCTAAATAGGTTCCTACAATAGCTACAGTACTAACGATAGCTACAGTACCGATAGTTTTGGATGAATCGTTCTCTTTGTCTTTATCTTCTTTCTTTTTGGTTGATGATTGAGTTTGTTGTGATTGAGTCTGAGATTGAGTCTGAGCCTGTGGATAATTATTGATAATAGTGGTAGACGTTGATGGATACCATAATGGATAACTGTATGGATGACTATGATGATGGATGTGATGATAATGATGATGATCAGATCTTTTTGTTGAAGTTTGGGTTGATGACGAGGTTGGATTGTTCGTTTCTTGTGATTGGACTTGATTTGGGAATGATTGGTAGCTTGAACTAAAATTCTCATCGAGTTTGATGAGGAGATTTGATAGTTTGAGGTGGCAGTTTTCGTAGAACATTAGGATGTGTGTATAGATATTAGTATCGGAATCTACACCCTAATCCTAACTATTTTCAAAATTTTTAGAATTGAATTCATATACATCATTTCATAAAAATTTGAAAATGCTGATATATGTCACGATTGTATTATGATGATCAGTTAGAAAAATGGAAAATCTGACAATTCTTCCGAATGAGTTGTTATTGTTGATCACGTCCCTGTTAAATATTGGATCCACATTCTCATTGAGTAGAGCTTGTAAATCTTTGTTGACTATGACTCAAAAAAAGTGCAAGGTGCTTATTGACATCGATATACATACTATTTTGATCGATATCATTTGTAATAATGATACGAAACTGTTCAAATGGTTAGTGCCCGACGTGAATTTACTTCAATCAAAACATACGGATGAATATTATTATCATGTGACTATTTCTGGTAATTTAGACATTCTAAAATATTTGCATGAGAATGAATGCCCAAGGAAGATGCGTGGGGATGTATCGTCTTGTAGAAATGCTGTTAGGTATGGTCATCTAGAGATGCTAAAATATCTACATGAAAACGGATGTTTTTGGGATAGTAATAGTATTGCTTGTGATGCTGCTATCCATGGTCATTTAGAGGTTTTACAATATCTCCGTGAAAATGGATGTCATTGGAACGAATGGTCTTCCATTTTTGCTGCTACGAATGGTCATTTAGAGGTTTTAAAATATTTGCACAAAAATGGATGCAACTGGACCGGTAATAATTGGGATGAATATATTTGTACTAACGTTGCCAAGAAGGGTTATCTTGAGGTCCTGAAATATCTACATGAAAATGGATGTTATTGGGATATTAAGGCTTGTGTTGAAGCTGCTCAAGACAGTGATCGACCAAATATTCTTAAGTATCTACATGAAGAAAATTGAAATTTTAATGTGTAACTATCTACTTAGTTCTAATTACAGTAGTAGATATAGAAAATGGACTTTCTAAAAGACTATCTAACGCATAATGAACCGACTACTACTAAACAAATGGTGAACAATTACAAAATCATTACTACTAACGATAAAAATAATCAAATCAAACCCTTCCTGATCTACGAACAAGGTCAACCTCTGAACTCCAAAACACTGATGAAACTGTTACTGATCAAGACTCTTCCAGACGATATGTTGAACAGACTAATCAACAACAACTCCCCTTCTGTCAAGAGATTTACAAATCGTATCAATGAGATATCCGGAGTTCTGTTCGAAGACAAGATATTTTTTGATTTTGATCCATACTGTAACTTTTTATTAGGTGACAAAACCAAAAGTAAAGATATACACGACATCATAGCCAAAACAACATCTATATCGTCAGTTTTAACAGAATACGATTTTAGTCGTGTTATCAATCCGTACGGTTTAGAAAAGGTAGTATTCACTGGAGGAGGATCTAAGGGTATCACCTATATCGGTGTTATTTTAGGTCATCTGGCGACAGGTCAGATCTTTTATCTTAATCATTTCTCCGGAACAAGTATCGGTGCAATGTCATCGTTGATATTAGGATGTATTACTCCGACTGGTGACGAGTACAACGATCTTCGGATCTCAAGTTTAAATGTCATTACAACAAGATTCAAACCGATCGTCGAAAGATATCAAGAAGCTGTATCATTCGTTTTTGAAAGATTCACTATCAGAGATATCAGCACTTTTTACACTTTGCCTACGTATACTTTTTACGGAATGTGGACCGCTATCGATACCGTTATCAAAAAGAACGGGTTGTATGATGTTCAGAATTCTAGTTTTCAGATATGGTATGCTCTGATCTGTAAAAAGATATGTCATATCATGAAAAACGGTCTGGACAATCTGATTATTATCAAAAAGACTGATGGGACTTTCGTAGAGTTTCCAGAGACTGATCTACCCTCGAATTTGAATCCGAATTCGATTTTAGTTGATGAGTATTCTAAACTTTATCTGGAATACTGTGGTAATATCAATTTTGATACCGAGACTTTCACAGGTTGGGAGATAGTTCGGTTCTTTACTTTTACTGAGTACAATGCCCTGACATACAAGACGCTCGTTATTACCGGGACACAAACTAAACCTTATCTCCAAACGGTCTACTACACTCACACTAATCGTATCTATAGAGATCAAAGCGTAATGGTGTGTACTAGTGCATCGATGAGCATTCCGGTCGTCTTCAAAGCTACTGTGATCAATAACTCTTACAATATGGACGGAGGAATATTCGATAACTATCCCCTTACTCATTGTGATATCAAGACAAAAGAAAAGATAACTCACTACAACAATAAGATATTTGGATATCTGATCGATGATAAGAGTTCTGTAATAGATGCGTACGAAGTACTCAGAGAGTTGTGGTTGGTGTACGATGGTTTTATCGAGATCATGAACATCGGTTATCTGAATGAAGCTGTAAACTTTTCTGAGATCTCTGAACTATTCTTTGAGATAAGATCAGAGATCTATAAATTGTTGTACTTTACTGATGTCGATCTTGAGACATTTTTAAATAGAGATATCAATCGAGAAAAAGTGATGGGATTCAATATCGTTGATCTAGAAGAGATCATCAATAGCCTTATTATCAATCCACCTCAAAACTGCCCCGTATTCGAATTAGTTAATAAAGGAACTAAATTCGTAGAATTCCATCTCAATCAATTGAACTCGAAACAACGGCATAGAGATACCATGTTCAAGATAGGTAAAAAAACGGATCTGGCGGACATCTTCGAACTATCAATCAAACACGGTACAACATTTAATACGATATGTGATCTAATACTTAATGATATCACTAAACTTGAGAATCTAGAATCGTCGGATGAGGTATTGATCCGATACCTCAACATACTAAAACATATGATGAAGAACATTCTCGGATACTATGACCTCAAAGGAAACTTTATTAGATGTGATGATCTCGAGACACCGGGAAAATATCTATCTGAAATCATGATGAATCTGTACAAAAAACTGATTGAATTTGAAAAACTTACTGATACTGCGGTTATTACGCTTAACAAGAACATCAACAAAACCGATACATCTGTTACTATTGTCAAAAACTACATCAAAAATAGTATTCAGATAGGGACATCGATGATCAGTAAGATCTTAACCAAAGGAACTGGAAGCAATATTGACACACCTGATGACACTATAACTAATCAAAAAAAACCGTCTTACACAAAAGCTGCGGTAGACTACTTCTTTCAAACGGATATGACAGGAATCCTGTACAAATACATGTGTATAGCCAACGACAGAATATGTAACGATTCGTTCAATCGAATGCGTACCATAAAGATAAACACTTTCGAGACATCGACCCTTCATTTCGATATGGATGATGAACTCAAGGCAAGACTCATATATGAAGGATATTCCAAGACAATCAAGTATTTGACAAGTCTTCTACACATCATGGAACTGACCGAAAGACCCAGACCCATCGACGAGTATCTTGAATCTTATGAAATGAGATATAGACATTCAATTTAAATTATACACTTACTAGCTTTGAGATCGATAGATTGTTGACATATCGGACATATCTTGTCTTTAGAATTCTTAACATACCACAAATATGCACAAGACATGCAGAAACCATGACCACAACTCAGTAACATGTCTTTCGGTCCGATACATATCGGACACTCTATGTCATCGATATTTTTTATTTTGATATTAATGTCCTGTTCATGTGTAGTATCGAGCAATCCCACAAACAGTGACACGTAAGATTTGTCTGGTCCACATTCACATTCACATTTATGTTGCCCGAAACTATCACTAAATTGAGAGAACTGTTTATTGGAATTCATTGCTAGTTGACGCATTATCAGATTAGAATAGAGATTTTTATCGACAACAGTATCACAATGATAGATCTGGTTCATAATATCATCAATAGTAATGTATGACTCGACTTCTAATCGTAACACGATCTTCTGAATCGATTGATTAGAAAAGTTTATCTTGCAATCTAAAACCGTTTCTATTCGATTTTTATCCACACTAATCTCCGATAAAGACTTGACAAGCAGATGATACAACGTATCGTTTGTCAGGAGGAGATACTTATCGTCAGATGTGATGATTGTACTATTGACAAAACCTGGTGGAAGATGTTTTATTATCTCGTTAGAACAGTACAATAGTCGGTTTTTTGTACTGGTTAAAGTAAATACCGATTTTTTCCAGACATTTAAACTGTCAACATTTAAACTGTCGACAGTTAAACAATCTATTGTCGCTCGGTAAGATCGAATATTGTTCAACCATTGTAAGATACAACGAGACTTGTATTTGGCTGCTTCGGTGAACATTGATTTGTGCATATCCCCCAGGATAATCAGGACAATGTTGTTGTAACCATAGACCGAACACAGAGTATCGATAATCTTTGTATTATCGTTAGGACAGGTGTAGATGAGTCCCTTGTAAACATAGATGGGATTAATAATATCGGCAAAACGTTTACAGTTAAGTTTATTATTATTATTTTGTAGATTCATCAACCATACAATACTATCGTTCTGTCCGTAGTAACATAGATCTAAAAAAATGTACGATGCATACATGTAGAACGAACAAACATCTTTCTCATAGAACCATACCAGAGTATCTACGATACCATTCTCTATGGATGTTCTAATAAATGATCCGATGAATATGTTATCATTACCATGGTTTGATACGAGTACGTCGTATAGATAACTACATAGATAAAAACATTTGATTAACATCGCTTCTAACATCCCTTGTTTAATGGTACCATTATCAAATACATTCAAAGACAACATCCACAACACAGTTTCAATACATTTTCTTTTACAACACATCACAAATAAATCCGATGCTAGTTTTGAAGTTGAAGTTAAAGTTGAAGTTAAAGTTGAAGTTAAAGTAGAAATAGAGACACATGTCGGAATAAAGAGTGAAGATGTATCTGGTTTCGGTTGACCTGACATGACATCATATCTGGCATAAAGATATTTACATATATGAGTATGATTCTCTGTTGCTGCTATACCGAATGCGTCGATTATATACTGGGGACTTTGAATCTCTTTTTCTATGGAGATTACATCGTTGATATTCCCCGTAGAACACGCTGTCATTAGATTTTTGTAGTAAGTATTGAAATTTAACAAGATCGGATCATCGTTTATTATCACCCAATTGATATTAATCGACTCTTTTGTTTCTGGATTATTATTTAGTTTATGGTTTAGTTTATGGTTTAGTTTATGGTTTAGTTTATGGTTCAGTTTATGGTTCAGTTTATCAGGTGAATCGTTCATCTAATATTAGTTTGTAAAAATATTTATCAACAGGTCTACTTAAGTTTCACCTATAATAATGATTACCGGTTCGATAGGTCTATCATTTACACTTATGATATCTGTCTTGGTTTCAGTGTTGATGGTAACGGTATTAGTTGGTTGATTGTAGACCATACCCGCAACATAAGAGAAACAATTGTAGATGAAATTAGTCGCACTATAACCGGAACTAGACTCTGTTATCGGTTCAATTGTAGTTGCAGTCACTGATTTCGGTTCTGGCTCTGGTTCTGACACTGGTTCTGGCTTTGATTCTAATGTTGAATCTTCTATCAATGGTTCGACTGTTGTGGTTGGAACGAATAATTCAAGAGTAACTTCGGTAGCATTGGGAATGGATTTGTTTTCTTCGTCCAAAAAATCTCTTAATGACAGCATAGAGTCCTCTTTGTCTATGGTCGATCCGAGATACGGGAATAGAGATGGAAATAATGGCTGTGTATCGTCGATCATTTATACTTGTAAATTATACTGATATTAGATTTATGATTGGGATAGAACAGTTAGTTAGTCAGTTAGTTAGTTAATGGTTAGCGATCTGCGTGTAAGAGCTGTATGAGATGTAGTAATTGTTCTGCACCGATATGATGTAACATGTCGTTGTGATTGGCATTAGGTAGTAGTATGAGTTCGATACTGATCTTGTCTTTGAGATCATTGTACATATCAATACTATGGTACGCTGGGATCAATTCATCTGAAAGTCCGTGATACATAACAACACGACATTTTAACTCGTGTAGTTTATGATGAGTATCGAACATGTCTAGACAATCGATGACGACGTTTAGAACAATATCTAGACTTGACGGATCGACTTTCACACGAGAAATACTCTTGAATGGGGATATCAGTATGATTGGAGTTGTCCAGATGTGTCTGTAGCAGAATTCCGCGACAACCCCTGTCCCCAAGGATTGTCCGAGCAGATACAGATTCTGTTTGGGAATGTTGAGGGTGTTTAAACAATGACTAATCATACATGTCAGATCGTTGTAGCAACTTTTTTCTGAACAAATTCCCTCTGAATATCCGTAACCTTCGTAGTCATAACATATGATCCCTAGCTTTTTTTGCATTTCTCGATGAATAGACAACAAAATCGGGTACAAATGTGTTAGATATCCTGAATTACCGTGACTCCATAAGATGTATGGTTTATTTGATTGGTTTGATTGATTTGATTGATTTGATTGATTTGATTGATTTGATTGATTTGATTGATTTGATTGATTTGATTGATTTGATTGATTTGATGGATTCAGTCGATTATTATTTCTATGATCGATCGGGACACCG
>Ga0302280_1000864_pt1 | contig 26176 bp, 63 predicted proteins | sample III_Fen_E1_1_FD_198771 | JGI IMG/M metagenome (GOLD analysis project Ga0302280, IMG submission 198771) | Peat permafrost microbial communities from Stordalen Mire near Abisko, Sweden - III_Fen_E1_1 | ecosystem: Environmental > Terrestrial > Soil > Wetlands > Permafrost | place: Sweden: Abisko... | reverse complement strand
TTTTCCATCATTGTCTGTCCATAATCATATTTCCACGGCATATAATCCGATTTATTTTTCATATTTTATTATTTAAAACTAATTATTCTAATTAATTCTATATGGTCAGTTTCTCCGACTTCTGTATTATATCTAACAGGTCCAAAATCTTGGTCATTGTGCCAATTATCAATATTGGCCAATTCTTCACCATACATTTTCATTTCCTCTTTGCCCGCCATTTTATCATCACCATACATTTCTTCTTGCATTTTATCTAAAATCTCATATCCTTTAATTATAAATGATGAATAGGTCTCGCCGGAACAAACCATCAAGAAAGTTGAGTCTGCTATTTTATGTAATACATTCATAATTGTTATTTATTAAATCATCCCCAATAAGAATACAACAACCACTTCGGCTCCTGTGTATATTCAATATCATATTTCTTGAGAAAATCGGTGATAATGGCTGGGTTATGTGCAACTAGTGGATTTATTTCTCCCGCCTCTCCCCTATAAGTAGTTTGTTCTGTTCCTCTCAATCCAATAATATACATCGGATAGTCACCGGAACAGTGGGTAAATAATTCGATTGGACATTTCTTTTCCATCTCCCTTTTGGCTTCCCAATACTTGGAATATAATTCTTTATTAGTTTCATACTCCTCCGTTGGTTCCGACAATCCGTTCAATTCTGCCCACCAACTGTCAAACCCCTCAAAATCGTCCCACGGAAATTCGGTTCCATCCTCAAAAGGAATACCATAACAAATAGATGCGTTAGTTGATTGTCCCATAATTTATGTTTAAGTTAATTTTCTATAAATCCAAATTAAAATTGGCGGAGTGACGGCAAATCCAACAATCATTATCATAATTGGAAGATAATCTTCAAGTAAAAATGTAAGGGGAGTCATATATTATTTATTTTTGTTAATGAAATAATCATTGACTAATACATAAGTCAAGAACATCCCCACTAAAATTACGATAGCAGTATTATCATTCATATTATTTCTTCTCCTTTTTGGACATCCCGATATTTGATTTATTGTTGGTGGCACCTACTTCTTTTCGGCTCAGTTTTGGCAATCTATCTTTCAATATTGACTTTATGACTTTGCTATATAATTTACCGAGTTCTGGCTGTTTAAGTATCATTTTCAAGTGGGCAGTCTCACAATTCTTCAATAATACATATTTAAGCGGTGATTTACCATTTTTACCATAGGTTCCCCATAATAGTTTTCCCTTAATGGCATATAGAGGTTCAGTATCATCAACACACCACTCCATCCAAAGAGTTCCATATCCTTTATCGGAATTTCCGGAGGTTGCTCGCCGGTAATAGGAGTCGCCTCCATCGACGCTTACGCTATTTCCATTTTTAAATGTATACGTCTTATAGTCATGACGATGAGCAGACACTAGAAAGTATTCATCTGGGAAATTCTCCATAATTTTAACCGCATTCTGTATAATCATGCTCACAATATACCAAAAAAGTATTATTTGTCAAGATTTTTCGTCGAAAAGTATATCCGAATTTAGAGTAAAGTTAAGGAATTTCACTTTTCTGCATCTCTATAGGTCTTTCCTGAAATTTTCTATAGGGCAGCGGCGGGATTGTATCATTCGCACAATCTGGAAAATTATACATACTTTCCCGTTCATTTATGTATCGCAGAGCAGTTTCGTGTCTAGTTTCATTTGGAAATTTTCTAGCAACGGCCATTATTAATTGATAGTAATTATCATACAATCTCTCAATACAGCCATGACACATCCAATGTTCAGTTTTATTGGAATTACCTAAATTTAGTAAACCTACATTAGTCCATCCACATGTATTACATATTTTATCAGGATTGTCAAATGGAGTATTTAAATTCTTAGTTGGAATTTTATCGGGGTCATATCCTTCCGTTAAAATATCATATACCGGAACTTTAGCATTTTTATTTGGCTTTAAATTATACATAAATATTTTTTAGGAATTGATTTTACTTTATTATTTAATTGATACTTATCATACCCCATCTGTGCGGCACGGCGCAATGCCGAACTTAAATACGGGTATCCAATATCATACATCGAGTTTAATATATTCTAATATAGTTTCAGTTGAAACATCACCAGTCGAACATACAAAATGTCCATCAAACATATTGGAATCTAATACCATCATATTGTTTTGAGTTTAAAAACCTTTTCGTTTTATAATTTGGATGGAATGGTAAGTTTTTATAAAGTAATATTTTGATACTACCTATGGAACATATACCTTTGTTTTCACACCACTCTTCTACTTCTTTTCGTATTCCTCTAAATAATTCATTATTATTTTTATCAACCACTTTTACAAATGTTGCACGAGGATTATTTCTTCCAGTTGAATATTCTTTAATTTTCTGTAATACCTCTTTATCGCCCACAAAGCGTTTCATCGGCGGCGACCACAAAATTGCACCAAACTGGTCTAATTCTTTCTTACATTTATCACAAATTGGTTTAATCATATTTTTTATTATATAGTTTTGTTAAAGTATTTTCGTAAATACAGTCATCCATATGCCAAATTCCACCTTTATCTAAAAATCCACCACATACTTTACAATCAGTTGGATTTTCTCGACTTGGTATTAATTCATATAATTTATGAATAACATCTATTAATTCTTTAATATCATTCATAAGGTCTATTATCTTTTAAATCGTCCGTTAAATATTCATGAACACTATCTCGAAATACAGTATCGTTCAATCCCCATTGTTCAGCAATGAATTTAATATGAGTTGGTAATTGATTATAAATCATGCTCAATTGAGCATCGGTAGGTTCCGATGAATTATTATATGATGCATATGCATCTATAACAACATCATGAAACGCATCTTTATCAGATTCAGAATAATCGTTGTATTGTTTCATAATAGATATTTTAATGCAAAGTAATTGATAACTAAATGGAATAGATTATCGGTGATAATGTAAATCCACCATGATATTGCAGTTGGTCTGATTTTATCTTTATTATCTTCACCCCATTTATCTCCAATATGGTCAAAGTATCCGGTCTGATTAGAAGACATCCAAGTAGCTCTCCAATCTTTAGGATTAAATACCCATTCCTTAGCAAAAATTAAATACTTTGGAATAGAATATCGGTCAATTATAAAATGAGTAATCCCAATAACCAATAAGGCTTTCCATGATAAGGTCAATATCAAGAAACAAAGAGTGTATAAAATAGCATGTAATAAAGCCGGTGGAGTAGATTTACTCTTATTTACAGCTTGATAGCTCCCTTGTGTTAAGAAGAAATCTGAAATTCCATGGACTAGTAATTGTTCATACATATGAGAGGATTATATCAAATCTATATCAGGAGTCAAGAGTTATTCTCTTTATATGATTTCCATTGCTTCACCAATTCATCAACTTTAAGTTGTAATCGATGAACTACTCCAATCTGAGCATGATTTGATTTATCACATTCATCTACCTCTTTCATAGTTCCGTCTATCATAAAATATGATTTCCCAAACCCTTTTTTATAGTCATATTCCCAAGGTTTTATAGTCACGGTATGTTTAATATTACATTCCGATGAAGTTCCATGTATCGGAGGCGTAGAACAAATAATCGTAAAATCGATGTAATCTAATTGACTATACCCAGTATGAAATTCTACATCGGTAATTCCAATTACAACTTCCAAATCAATCCAAGTATTAAAAAATGTTTTTACAATTCTTTCCGGTTTCATATATTATTCTTCAATTTTAGTTTTTAAATACGTAATTCTCACATTTCGTAGGTCTTCCCATTTCTTCATATCCTCAAAATTAATCGATTGGGAACAATAGATGTCTTGCTCAAACATATTAAAATGATTAGCCCGACAAAATCTATCCAAACAAGCCAAAATCTTATACTCGGCTCCAAATGCAAAAATATTCTCATTGCAAAATGTCTCGGCGGCATCTTTTAAAGAATCTAGCAATTCATCTCCTTTGATATGGATAGCTTCCAATTTTTTAAATTGAAAATTGATATCAATCTTATTTTGTATATGGTCAACCGTATCTTTATATTCAGCCGAATTACTTAATTTAACTCCAAATTCCCATGCTTCTTTACTGATTGCAAATGGGAGATATTGATTGGTATCATATAAATTGTTAACTGGACAGCTATCGACATTACCATATCCTTTATAAGTTCCTTTATAGACACATACAAAATATTTCTCAAATGCCCATGATAATCCGCCATTCCTATCCATAAATAGGTCAGCCGCTTCTGGTTTAAATAGAATAATTACACAGTTATCTTCATCAATGATAGGAGTCAAGGTGACGATACAAGTTAAATTGGCAGTTCCCATATTATTTCATTTGATTGGCTAAGAATTCACAGGCATCCGCATAGCAGATAGCGCAGAATGCGTCACACTTGCCATCGGCGTGGTCTTTACGAAGTTCGACTTGAGTTTTACCGTAATTAACCGATATTACAACTCCATTCGAGTCATATTCAGTTATACATACACAGTCATCAATTTCATTCATATTCCAACATTATACCTATTTCTAGGACAATGTCAAATAGATTTTTTCAATTTATCTACGAGTGATGGATGAGCTATTATGTCATCTCCCCATTTATACATGGCCGGAATATATTTGAAATTTTTATTATCCTTTTTCCATTTATTCCTAATTCTTGACTTTTTGGAACGAGGAAACCTAAATTGAATTTTTTTGACGCATAATTCCGAACTTATTATATTAATACCAGCTATCATAATTTTACAAACTCAAATTCTGAAATCGGTATTTTATAAAAGAACTCCCCTTTGAGGACAAATCTATTTCTCGACTCCTTAAGATGTTCATCTTCCATGTATTTTTTAATTTTTTTACCTTTGATTATTCCAATATGTGAATAATCTTCAGATAATATGATATAATCAGTCTTACCATCCACGAAGAATTTCTTTTTACGCTCGGCAATATTTATATCAGAATAAGGAAAAATTTCCGATTTCCATACTAATCTATGTTCGACCTCTACGCTGTGTTTTTCATCTTCCGATATTAAATCAACACTATATCGTGTCTTACCATCAACTAATTCAATGCCCAATTTGTCTTTATAATACTTTTTTACAACTTCACGACTCTGAGGGTCATGTGCGGCATGTAATTTCTTATCAAAGGCTTTATGTTTTCCAATCATAGTTTATATTATTTTGTTGTTTTTTAATAGACCGATTATTTTGTTTACTATTTTATCTTTACCTTCGGGAGTGCCGTCAAATACTTCATACCCTTCATTATACTTATCAAGCAAATCTAAAATCTTGCCGTCTATTTCAATGGATTGTTCTTCATTATGCAATCTCCCATTTGGGTCATGTTTTCCTGCTCGTTTTAAGAATACATTATAATTCCACATCTTACTCATTTCTTCCATTGCTAATTTCTCAAATGTCTCTCGCCGTTCTTTATCATAAATAGGTTGTAACACTAAAGGACTATCTGTTATGATAACATCAACCTCTCCCAATAATCGATTAATACGGTGAAATTGATTTCCGAATAGATATATTTGGTCGTGGATAGAGTCCAGGTCTTTATTATATATTATATCTTTAGGGAATTCTAATGCCATTTCACAACTAATACCTTTAGTTTTCAAATCAAAGAATATACCTGCACATATAGTGCTTTTTCTCGAATTGGGACCTCCAAAACAGTTTATCACCAATGCGTTATTTGTTTGCATAAGTTACTACCTCTCGACATAAATTTATAAATTCTTCATTAGATAACGACTGTTTCGAAAAGTTTAAGTCACGATGAACCCACTGTATATTGTTAATGGTATACCCTTTCGTCGAGTCTATTCTATCAAGAGAGGCTGTATTTGATTTTGAGTATTCAAATCCTATATTCCTTCCCGACAAGGCACATCTTCTTTTTTGTTTAATATAAAGTTTCCATGCCTTTTCAATGGTTAATTTAAAAATTATTTCTCGGCTTTTCGCTCCTCGTATAACATTGTTCCAAAATGTCATTGATATGTCTTCATGTCCTTTCCATTTAGGGCGTTTACGATATGGATGCCACACATCATAAGTTTGAACAACTAACCCATACATATTAAGATAATTAGACACCGATTTTTCATTACATCCTACTTCACTTGCTATTTTATTTATCGTTTTTTTATTTATATAATGTTCAGTATGTAAGAACTCTTTAGTTAAAATTTTAGCTAGACTGCCTCTTCTATTTTTCATTTTTGTTCTCATATTATACACACCGGTTTGATTTTTGGTTATGTTTAGAAGAACAATCTTTTAATTTATGGTAATCTGACCTACGCTTTTGATTAATCATCTCCCGATTAAGTTGGTAATACTTATTAGCTTTAACCCTCTTAATTTCGAGAGTTTCCTCGTAGGTTCGATTATAAGATTTTCTTCCCATATAATATAAATATAAGCGATAAATGAAAAACGATAGATTATTAAATAGATTTAAATTCCTTGGCACATGTAGGACATAGAGTTTTTTCCCATTTATTTTTATTTAACACCAACTTAACTTTATTAGTTGTGCCGCAGGTTTCGCACACATGGTTAGACATCTTCTCGTAAAATCTAATTATTTCTCGTGTCGTAGCATCACCACCCCACACTCCTTGAATTCGTAATTGTCCAAATTTAGATTTAATTATTCCTATAGATACCTGTTGAACTGGATTTTTAGTATAATAATTAAATAATAATTTTTCATGTGCAAATTTAACTAGTGCTGGCCATTTTTTTTTAATCGACTCATCACTTACAATCGGCCAGATAAGGTCATACCAGCGTCTATTCCACCAATAGTGAAATGTATTTAGATTGGCATCCTGAGTTGGATTATCAATGTATGATTGGAGGTCGTCCAACATGCTAGTGATTATTGATGCCCACCCATCATCTACCTCGAAAGTCTTACTTCTTAAATCTGGAAGAATCTTGGGGTATTTTTTAAGTAGTTTATTGGTCAGTTTTTTATTCATAATTCACTATATATTTTATCGGCGATGGTTAATTCATCCGGTGTCAGTCTTCTATAAAATTTGATATAATCTAACATATAATCAGACGTGTAATCATTCTTCCAAGAGTCAATATATTCATTTAGATGATTTAATTCCTCATCCATCTGTAATTCTACGTCTTGATATAACATGTTATTTCTTGTTAAGTGTCATATTTGGATAACATTTATGACAGAGAAATATTTTTTTGTTCTTAATATCAAGTCCCAAATGTCCCTTACCCATACATTTCTTACAATTGGATTTGGGGGGATATGGCACTTGTGCTTTCAATTCTCCAAGTCCGATAAATGTTGGGGGGTGTATCTTCCCCGCCACTGTTGATTTTAATTCATAGGTTGGGGTAGCGGGTGTTTTATTAACCGGAGGTTGGGATGGAACGTATTCTCTAATTGGTTCGGTCATAATAGGTATAAACAAAATGTGCTGTTATATTGATATTATATAACAGCACACCGTGGAACTCAACTTTTTATATTTTATTTTTTGTCAATTGGGTCGGTAAACAAAAAGTAGGGACATGCTTTTTGCTTCTTGGCCTTGACCAGCATCCACATAAAAGATACGAATATCACAACTTGCTCCGAACCAGCAACCACAATCGACTTCATTATCTCATTAAACCTAACATCAATCTTTCCAATGATAGAGTCATATTCCTTTTTAGAAATATTATCATCGGATAACTTCAAATATTCTTCTTTAGTAATTTTCATGTGTTCGAATATATCACATCTTATTGTGCATCATACTTAAACCGAACATATCAATCAGTTTTTAGAGACATCTGTGATTTATTTTAATGGTGTCCTTCTTGTTTACGTGGTATTTTATCCATTAATTGTTTAATCTCATCAAACGAGACTGGACGTTTCCAATAATCAAATCCAACATCTATAGTTTTCCCGTCTAATTTATAATTTTCTTTAGTTGAATGAATATGTCCGTGGATATGTATTCCGTTATGAGACATACCATTCCAAGAAGATAGTGGATAATGACTAGCTACAGTCTTACTGCCATCAACCGAGAATTCTAGATAATTCCCAACATATATCAAATTTCTATATCTTAGTGGATATACTTCTATATCTCGCTTACCATATATTGAATATATATGTTCTTCGTAATTTGACCACGTGCATGAATTATGATTCCCAAACAGCATATACACCGATTGACAGTTAATTTGAGATAGAAAATTTTCAAATTGGTCGGATGAAGAATTAAGCATGAAATCTCCGAGATAAATCATTATATCGTCATACTTTACATTATCATTTATAGTCTTGATGATGTCGACGTTCATTTCACCGACTGAATTATACCCTCTCATTTTCCAAATAGGAATTGGCCATTTAGGATTATGGTTATAGTGAAAATCACTACTCAACCATACTTTACTTTCTTCGGTCTGTCTAAAATGTAATACTCTATTCATGATATCCGTTTCTATATGCTATATATTTTGTTTTTTCGCTATTCTTTTTAAATGGATTTTTATAGGGACGCTTTAATCTTTTATCATTGCTTCCCATATGATATGCTCCAATAATTTTTTCTGATTCTTTACTCATAAATTATTCCAAATAATCATCGTAAATTGTAATATGTATAAACCCATCACCATCTGTGTGACCAATGATAATACTATCACCACACCCATTTTTAAACGCTAACAACTCTTCGAGAGAATTGATTTCAATTGTCTTTTCATACTTACAGTCCGATGCTTTTTCAATTTTAAATTTCATAACTATTTTTTAAATGTGACTTCCACCAAATATCTTACTAAATACTCCGCCCTTGCCAAATATCTCTTCGAACAATGCGGGGTTATTTAACTCTACATCGAGCAGTTTATTTTTTCGAGTTGGTTTAGTAATATTCAATCGCAATTCACAATCGGGACATGTTAGCCTGATATATGTCTCATACATCTGGATAAAATGTGGAAAATCAGCCCGTTCCAATTTAAATATACATTCGCAATTTTTACATCTAAACTCACGGTCTTCCCACCAATATTTTTCAATTGTAGTTTTTGTTGGCTTGCTATAGGGAATGCCAGATTTAATAATTTTCATTTTTCAATATGTTTATAGGTTCCGTTTTTCAACTGCTTCCATTTCCGTTTTTTGTTAATTTTCAACTTCTGGCTGGCAAACTCAATCAAATCTTCCAACGAATGTCCTTTTCGCCATGCTGCATCCAGCAACAGCAACGTGCAGTCTGCCCATTCCATCTTATCATCGGGATTATCTAACAACTCCTGAACTTCATCTTTTAAATGAAGTAATGGATACTTACAGGGTCTATCTTCCGGCGACCCAAACGCCTTACCAGAAAATTCATTACGGGCTTTTAAGAAAGCATTTATTTTTAGTATGTTGTTAATTTGAATCATAAGTGGAGTATATCAATCTCAAACTAAAAGTCAAGGACTAATCATTTTAAAATATTCGCTAGGAATAATTTCATTTTGATTAAATCCATAAAAATGGTCAATCAACAAGCCTTCGGGATGTAGTTTGCCAGTTATTATTAAACCTTTTGGATAAAAGGAATTACCACCATAACCGTGGTAATTCCATTTTTTTATTAGTCTTACTTTAATCATTTTTCAAATTATATCATACACATATAAAAAGTCAATAAAATATTTTCGGAGTTTTTTCGGTGTTTTATTATTCTCGATGATATTTATAATATATGGGAAGAAAAAAGTTATATATCACCGAGGAAGATAAGATGACCGCCGCCCGAAAATGGCGAATGGACTATTATTGGAGAAACCAGAAAAAAGAACAAAAACGTAATTTAAAAAATTATCATGAAAGAAAAAAGCCAACTTGAATATTCTCGTATTTGTCCCGAATGTAATGCTAAAATAGTATTAAAAAATAAGAATTCTTGGTGGGCAAATAGAAACAGTAAAAAATCATGTAGAAGATGTGTGATTGGATATTCTCTTGAAGAGGAGAAATTTTTAATCGATAATTATTCTAAATTAGGACGGAAAGAATGTTCTAGGCAATTGAATAGAACGGAATTTTCTATCGGAGTTAAGACAAGTAAACTCAGACTTGTTATGACACCCCAACCCAAAGACCCAATTAATAATAAAATATGTGTGAGATGTGATTTGGAATTATCAAAAGATAGATTTGGAGTTACCAATCGAAACAAAGATAAACATAGTAATATGTGTAAATCATGTTCGCAATATGATAGGCGTCGGTCAGATAAACTTGAAAACAAGCGAAAATATGATGCAATCTACAAAACTAAAAAGAAAACTTGTCCTATATTTAAACTACGCAAAATAGTAAAAAAACGAATTACACGAGCAATGAAACTAAAAAGTATAAAGAAAAGACATTCTATAATTAAATTGTTGGGATGTTCCATTATAGACTTGCAACAGCACTTAAAATCACAATTTAAATATGGAATGTCTTGGGATAATCATGGCTTTAAAGGTTGGCATATCGACCATATAATTCCACTTTCATCGGCCAAAACACAAGAAGAAATGGAAAGGCTATGTCATTATACAAATCTCCAGCCTCTTTGGTGGTATGAGAATTTATCAAAAAAAGATAAGATATTATAATCCCTTAAAATTGCATAGAACCATATGGAAACCCCAAAAATTCTTATCTACAATTTTCATCATATCTTTGATTTCCTGCGCCCGATTACATTGAACATTCATCCAAACATTTTTACGGGTAATTACAATGTCTTCTGGATTATATTCAAAATCGATAATTTCACCGTCCAAATGACGAATGGGATTTACATCGAAATTTCCATGAATTGCTGGCAGAGCAATTGAAATGTGGCAACCATGCGCCGGTAATTGTGATGGTATCGTATTCCAGTGCGCCACATGAAATAGTTTCTGATAATAACGGCAAATATCGTAAGAACATATTATTCTTACGCCATTCTTTATCTGTAGATAGCCATTACTTTTATACACGTCACCAGTATATACAAATACAACATCAAGTCAAGAAATTAAATGAATGAAGGATATAATCGCCTTTCTGTAATTTAACTCCGACATATATCTCATTATTTCTAATGGTCGTATGCTACTAACGACTGCTTCAACCTTCGCATTATCGGGAAACATTACCCTAGCGACTTTAGAATTGCAGATACCTTGAGGTAATAACGGGCTATTAACCCTTCCTCGGCTGTTTTTCTGTGACGAATTTCCTCTATTATAGGGCTTTACCTATAACAGCGTCGGAGTCCTTCATTCAAATTGAATAATATCACACTTCCTTAAACAAGTCAAGGAATGTTTGTTCGGCTGTATCTCGGTTATTTAATGGATGTTCGTCTGTCCAATCAATTTCAACTTTTTTAGTATCTCTTACCCGAACATTTAAATATCTATTATTTTCAATTGACTCTATAACTTGTTTTAAGTTATGATGACGTTCAAAATCAATAACCTGAACTACCATTTTATATACATTTACTTTATTATTCATATTTTAATCGTCCCATTCTTTGGAGCATCGGTTACATTTCCATCTATGTGTCCAATTTGAGTATGCGGTTATCACAGTCTTATCTGAGTGGAAACACCATCTAAAATTAAAAAATGATAGCAATTTTCTCATAATCCATCCCTCACATTGAAATAACTTGGTTCAGTCGTAATTTGTTCGGTATAATACTTATCAATTGCTTGAGTGGCAAATTTAATGGCTTCTCTTTTTAACATCCAACCAGCTTCAAATGTTTTTCCATATTTCTCTTTATAATTAAAGAGTCGTTCTTTAATCATAACAACATCCATTTCCTTTTCGGCGATGGATAACGACCATTGCGACCCTCTGGCTCGAAAATAGTAATATTCTCCAGTCATTAATTGACCCTCAATCTGCACCGGACATTGTCCGTTTGGCATTTCCAAGTCGTATGGGTTTTGAAATGTCCATGCCCACCAATTTAAAAATCGGTCAAAATAATAATTGTATATAAATCTATAATAAAGTTTTTTAAGCATATTATTTATTCTCTACGAAAAAAGTATGCCCCGCATTTCCACTATGACCAAACCCATACTTTCTAACTCGTTTAATTTTTCCTTCTTTTAAAAGTTGGTGAACTTGTTTTGTAACATCAATAGAACGTGCATGATTATCCCAATATTTACGACTCGTTGTTGGGTCTGGTTTATGCCCATACATGACAATTCTATTTTCATCCTTGATGGGAAGATTTGACATGACCAATGTTCGTAGTTCCGTATTATTCGCCATATTTTTTAATTCCTTCTTCACCATATCTATTTCTAAGGGCGGCAAAATATTCATTAGTCTTAATTTTACAAGACCACACTTTGCCACAATAATCACCACGAGTTTGAGTCCCTTTAAACATCATGCCTTCAAATAAAGGATATTTATTATCGGTTAATTTATGAAATTCCGGAGTATATACACCAGTTCTAACATCCTCAATTAATTTATCATTCATATTACCCATATACAATACTGGAGGAATTTTAACTAATGATTGGAACGTCTCGATAAAATCTAATGGAGTATAGAAATAATGATTTTTATGTCCGACCAATACATCAAATATGATTAATTCTTTGGGGTCTCCTTCAACATGAGTTCCAGCAAAAGATTTTGCACCCAGAAATTCTCCAAACACCACAATTTCACGTTGATTGCGTAATTCTTTATCTTTTCTAAAGAATTTGGTTAATTCATCTTGATAATCTCTCTTAAATATAGTAACAGCTTCTCCAAGAAATTGATGGGACTCGTCTATTAATTCACGGCGGGAGCCATATAGATTAAATCCCTGTTTAAGAGTATATTTGCACCGGAAGTTGGAACCGTCTAGTTTGACAAATCCAATTCCATGCCCTCTAGGAGCCTTACTTGAATTTTGAATGGATGGATATTCTGTCATATTACTTATTATTTCTATTTAATCTAACATAATTCTCCTGCCAATAGGGAGACTCAACATCGTTGTTGATAATTGAAAAACTGGTAGTGGCTGGCTCAATAAATTTATCAACAAATCTTTCTCGGATAAACATATAAAGTCGTTTGGCATCGTCAACATCTTTTTTTGCCAATTCCATTCTATTCTTCATCTGTTCGAGTTTAAAGGTGCTATAAGGTTCGGGATGCCCAAATCCTCCCAGTGAGGCTTCATCATATACGTCTCGACTCTTTTTATTCGCCGCCAGCGCACCCTCATATGTTCCTTTCATCATAGCATAATGCTCAATTGCGGATTGCTGTTGAAATACGAAGAAATCAAGAATAACTCTGGCACTTGCCGCACTATCTGATTTACTCATTTCTACGTTGACAGTATGAAATATCATATTTGAGAGTATATCTGAGTTATAATAAAAGTCAACTACTTTTGAATAAATCTTTTAATCTTAGCTTTCTGCCACCACTTTAACACTTTACCACAATATTTTGGTTCTTTGCCACTGGCAGACTCTGGTATTACATTTTTAACCTTCAATGCATCCTCCACTTTTTGGAAATCCATATATCCAATTCGAATAAATGAAGTTGGCTCTTCCAACCATCCCTCATTTGTTATATTAATATCAAAAATACCATCGGGTTGCTTGGCTTTCACTTTATTTTTAGTCCGATAAATTGCAATCGTTTCTCCGAGATGATATGGAATGGCGGTAATACATTGCTCAATGGTAGGAGAAACACATATTCTAGCACCTAAAGGCTCGGCTGGCGTCCTATTATGTGATTCATTATTATCAAAATCACGTGGGATTAAGTGTTCTATTTCATCTTCTAATGTAGTCGAAATATGATACCAGTATCTTTTTTTATTATATAACATAATATTTTAACCCGCATTAAACGATGCCAATACACAACCCGAAACCGAACCTTCTTTAGCAGTTCCAATTAATTCAACGTCAAGTGAAATCGGGGAATTTACCCATGCCGACCTACAATTAGTCCAAATCATTGGATTGCCGGAGGGGTCAATGTTAATAGCACTTTTTTCATCTTCGGCTATTACTACAATAGAGTCATAATCGTCATAACTCCACCTATCATTTCTCGTTAATTTGTATATATTCACGTGTTCTCCCATCCTTTATTCTTCTCCCACTGTTCTTGGCTACAGGTATCTTGTCGACTATTAAACCCATTTTCACCAGACTTGAGGCGGCGGATTTCTTCTCTAAGTTCCGCTTTAGTGCGGGCGTCTTTTTTTGGTTTTGCTTTATATAAGATAATATTTATCATAATTTTTTAAGTTCGGAAGTTATATCAATTCTACCAGACGTTCCAGTTGTTCCGCCTGATATTTGGGTAATTTCAATTGAGGATATTTAACTGAGTCGGAATACATATCATTAATTCCGTCAATGATATATTCCAGCTTATCCAATGCCTGTAAATTGGATTTAGATTTTAATTTAGTGCGGAATGACTCTAATGAGTCGGCTTGCCATTTATTAATATCCTTTAATGAGGTTCTTTTCATAGTTTTTTAATACGTTCCACCTTCAGCACAATTTTTGTGATAAGTTTCTATTGCCTGTTGTTTCTTGGTTAATTTCGTTGGTCTTTCCACGCCACAAATTGGACAATATTTCCATTTATCCGTCTGGACTATTCCAAATCCATATTTATATGACCAACCATCACAAGCATCAATATCCATCCCGTCCACTTCACAGGCGGAACGACTCCAATATTTTAAATGAGAACACCAGATTTTATTATTTTTCATTTTTATTAATAGCACTACAAATCTCCACTATTCGATTTGCCGCATTTTTTCGCTGTTCTTTACTACCATAAGTAGCACAGCAAGCACACCCAACACTCGACATTGGATATTTACAAGTGCATCTCGGATGACATGGCTTATCGGCAATTAAACATGGACATTTCATGTCATTTAAAGATAATTGAAATCTCACTCCACCTTGAATTGCTACATTATATGCAGCTTCATGACTGGTGGCTGGAAATGACTCCATAACAGAGTCATATATCTTTTTCTCTTCTCTGGTCAACGAATTATATGTATATTCATTCTTCATATTATTTCAATAAGTCTAAGAGTTCGATGGCATCTATGATTTTGGTTCCGTATTTCTTTGCCTTTTCCATCTTCGAACTTGAACTATTTTTATCATTCGTAACGAGATAAGTTACATTTTTTGCATAAGTTTCCGTGAAGGCATTCCCAGAACTGGTAATTTTGTCATGGTAATACTGTTTCGGCATATCAAATTTACCAGTTAAACATGCTAAAAATGCACCATCTTTTAAATTAGATTTTTTACTCTCCGTAATAGAAACTCCATTCTTGATGAATTTAAGAATATAATCTTTCTTATGGAGCAGTTCCTTACAAATTTCAATCGCAGCGTTTGGAAGGGACGACTCATTCGCATATTTGGTCAGTGTAGTTCCATCTAACCATTGAGTTAACGAGTCCATTTTTCCTTTTAACGATTCTTGAACAATGGCCACACGACGTTTTCCTAGATTTCCAATGCCAAGACTTCCAAGAAATTCATTGAGTGGGAGTTTTCTTTTCTGTTCGATATTAGCAATGATTTTCTCGGCTCTTTTTTCGCCCAACCTAGTTTTTTCGCTTAACATCAAATCCGCCAATTCATCTTCTTTATCTTTAAGAGTATATAAATCTGCGGCACTCTGAATAAGTCCACTTGATAGTAACGCTTCAATTACGGAAGTCCCAATTACTTGAATATCCAATGATTTTACATACTTTTCAATTTTCCCTAACCGCTGTGCCGGACAATCTTCATTAACACAATAAATTGCTACGCTATCAACGCCGGAAATATTGGACTTCTTTTCTACCTTACCACCACAACAAGGACATTTAGTGGGAGTAATGATAGGAATACGATTGCTAGGACGCTTGATTACTTTAGTTATACAAGGGATGATGTCCCCCGATTTTGTAAGAATAATCTCATCATTAATACATAATTCCAAATTTTCAATATTATCAATATTATATAGACTTGCAAATTCAACAGTAGTTCCTCCGATTTGCGTTGGAACTACTTGAGCCACAGGGGTTAATGCCCCGGAATGGCCTGTTTCGAATTGAACTTTTAATAGAGTAGTCTTCACTTCTTCGGGTTCGAATTTAATAGCCACGGCTCCACGAGGAGCGTGTTCCGAACTTCCCAATGATAATTGTTTCTTGATATCATTAATAAAGATTGTAATTCCATCTATTTGGAAATTCAACGTGCTCCTAATTTTTGCAATTTCAAGATACCAGTTCCACACTTCAGCCGCAGTTCCTACAAATGACTGAACAGTATTAAATCCAAGTTCTTTTAGATTCTTATGCATTTCCGATTGAGTATCTCCGATAATATTTCCATTTAAATCATACAACCGAAAAGCATAGAAACTCAACCATTCGGACTGACTACCATCCTTCCGGCGCATGATACCGACTGGTAGATTTCTTGGGTTAGAAGTCTTATCGGGGTCAATAGAATTCCAATCATCCATATTTAATGCTACTTCACCTCGCACAAACCCACTGAAAGTAGACTTGTTTGGTAGACCTTTAAACGATATAGCATTAGGAGTAATCGTTTCCCCATATAAACCATCCCCACGAGTCACCGCAGAAATAAGTTGTCCGTTTCTATATTCCAAACTTACACTGCCGCCATCAATTTTTAATGAAGCTTCAAGTAATTCAGTTGAAAAGTTATTCTTCTTGAGAGTATTTTTAATCCACGAATTCCATTCGTCAATATTGGTTGCTTTATCGAGCGAATCCATTTTTATACTATGTGCTTGTTTCTCTAAAATATTGTCCCGAATAGATGCACCGACTTTTTTAAGTCTTTTATCGTTTGGGTTGAGTTGTTTAAGCTCTTTGATTAAAGAATCATACACAGTATCATCCATAATTGGATTTCCAATAGTATAATATGCATAATCCGCAGCGTCTATTTTCTTCTGGATGTCAAGTAATGTCATAGTGGTAAGAGTATATCGGATTATCACTTAAAGTCAAGCAATTTTATTTTCAATTGTTGTCACTTTTTTGTCATTTATTTAATTCGCAATGCTATTTATATCATATGGATACAACAACGTCAACAAATAAAGAGAAAGAAGTTACATTATGGGAAGAAAACGAATACACCACACTACCGAAGAGCAACGTATTGCCGTCAACGAGCGGAGAATGCGATATTATAACCGCAACAAAAGGATTGAGAGGAAACGAGCACTTGATAGATATTATAAGAAAAAGGACATTAACAACTGATACATCTGGAATATATAAAATTACCAATAAAATAAATGGGAATTATTATATAGGGAAATCCACTAAAATCGGAAGACGCTGGTGTGAACATCGCAGATTTCTGAAACAAAATAGACATGATACTCCACATTTACAAAACGCACGGAATAAATATGGTAGAGATAATTTTAAATTTGAAATAATTGAGCGGGAAATACCAATAAATGAGTTAAAACCTACCGAGCAAAAATACCTAGATATTGCTAAATTAGAAAAAGATAAGTGTTATAATACAAACTTTATATCTGACGGAGGAATGATTGGCGAATTACATCCCAACTATAAATCAATACCCATAAATATATTGGATGAATCCAAGGATATTTGGTTATATAGACCATATTTAGAATTTGTTAATTATATGAATTCTAAAAAATATGGTCCAATAGTTCAACAACGAGTTATTAAAAATTTCCAATCTGATACTACATTAATAAAAATAAAGGATGAAACATATCGTAAAAACATGTCTATATCAACATTAGGAATCAGAAATGGTAATTGGGGAAATCACCAATCGGAAGCGACCAAGGAAAAAGTTAGACTACGAAGAAAAGAATATAAAGTAACGGATGAAACTAGGTCGAATATGGCAATGGCTGGATGGGACAAGACAATTTACAAGTTTGAAAATCGAACTACTGAGGAGACTTTTATTGGAATAAAACATGATTTTTATACTAAATACAAACTAAATCCTTCAAGTATAAGTGCAATAATATACGGAAAATTACCACATCACAAACAGTGGATTTTCCTCGGAGAAGTAAAATAATTTCAATAGAAGATTGAAATAGTCAAATTTACAATGGGAGGAACCACGGCTGGCGTTGCGGAATAAACCGTGCTTGAGCCAGTAGTTGATATTACGGGCGGCACAGTTGCACTTGATTGTGATTGGAGAATTGTGATTGGAGTTACAGTAGCAAGAAAAGTATTAACTGCTAATGCCAGTGGAGTAGTTCCGTCAGTATCCAATACATATGTATTAGAAATTGGATTTTTTGTGCCGCTAAATATTTGTAATTTCATATTTTAATTAAAATTTCGCTTTCGATTGGTATTTGACATCCCATATAAATTGCATCTCCAAAATACTGGAACAATTCCCACAGTTGGGCTTCGGAATAACCATCGTCATCCGTCTTAAAAGATATCGGACATAATTTATATACGTTATGTGTTAAATTTAAATTTGCTATGTATTTCGCACCATCTTTGGTTATTTTAAATTTTACACTATCATTCAAATTAATTTTTATAAACTTCATTATAATTTAATGTTTCAATTTCAACCGACTCAAACCGCTCGAAATAGCCTTGCCACGTTCCACAATAAATTTCCTCAACTTTACCCGTCGACAATTCAACCTTCAAGGGAACTGATTTCCATTCATTTTTGTCTCTATCCCGCTCATGTTTTAAAATTGCCGTTCGAATTTTGACGGCATCTTCATACTTATTAACCAGCGACACCTTACACATACACCCATCCTCACGGTGGAATGAGTCGCACGACGAATGTAATACATATACCAAATATAAAGGCTTCTGATTTGGATTTTCAGTTAAGATAAAATCCCAATATCGATTATCATTTAATGTGGTCTTATACCCATCAAACGAATGTGAATGTGACAAATCATCCGCATCCCATTCATCGCTGGCATCGGCAACACGAGTTACTTCGGGGTGTTGACTGTGATTTACAGAGATATAGTATTCCATATTATAAATCCTTAATATACCACCAAATTACATTGAAATAATCGTTAGTTTTTTCAACTTTATTAAATATTCCAGTCCACGAATTCTTTGCTCCACGTGTGTTTTCCTCAAATGTGAAGCTGCGGGCAAAGTGGGTGATGCGATATTTGTATGGGTCACGCTTAACCATTGACTTCCAATTTTCAAATATCCGAATTCTTTCTCTCAATTCAGAATTGGTATCAATTGCCAATCGGACTTTATCTGCCCATGTCAATTTCTTTTGTAGTGTGAGACTGCCAGCCCCAACTTCCCCCTCTTCGAGAGGAATTTTTTTGGCATACCATTTTTTTGAGCGTTTTAATTTCATATTGTTGCGATATACGGGGTTCCTAATTTACATACAATCTGCTTGGTTGACAGCCGCCATATTTTAATGCCGAACATCGTCTTATAAAGCGTGGTTTCTAGCGTAGACCATATACAGTTGTAGGAAACCTGAATAGTTTCCGATACTGATTTTGTTCCGAATATATGTTTCATTTTCCACAGTATACATCATACCACCCAAATGTCAATCAATTTCTGCAATTGAAATTTTATACTTCCGACATGGGTTAATTTCCAATGCTTTAGGACATTCTAAATACATATAATTTCCCTCGGAGTCAACCCCCTCTACTTTGGTAGACGCCCAACACTTACTATAACTCATATTCATTATAATGCCTCGGTCATACAATGGTTCGGGATTGTATCCAAAACTTTGGGAGGTTTTATTTGGATGAAATATAAATTCAACCGGAGCCGCAGGTTGTTTAATTTCAACTTCCCGATATTCAGTTACGGCTTCAATCTTAGAAACCACTTGAGAATTCCGAATAAAGTAGCTGTAGCTCTCCATTTGTTTTACTCTCAACTTGTCTGGCCAAACTTCGGTAATCTCTGCTTGATAAGTCTTATTCGTGGGTTTATCCGTTGAATATTTAATAGTATCTCCGACTTTTAGTTCATTTATTTTCATATTTATTCCATTGTTTTCGGGTTAATTTCCATCCAAACATATCATCTCTCACAAATCCAATTTTCTTCATCCAAGGAGTTGATAATCCATTGCCGCTACCTGTGTATATGATATCAACGGTCTTGTCCCACTCCCACGTATGTTTTAACAATTGAGTCGCTATCCCAATCCTCCGGTAATCTTCCGAAACATATACATTGGAAATTCCCTTGGCTTTATTGAGGGGACTATCAACCCACATAATACCAATTGGATATGGCAAATTTATGGAAGCCGCCTGAATTGCCCATTGGGTTGGAAATTGTGGTGTTTGAAACCAATGTGTTGATAATTTCTCTCTTTGCCCGATTTTATAGCATTTCTAATATCAATTACTTGAGGTGGCAGCTTTTTAGTTTTCATTTTTTCTTTGGTAATACCATTTGCTTGTAACGAACCCATTCCCAATCATTCATCTTCTTACCCATTGCTTCTTCCACTCTTAATTTACGTGCATTATCTAATTTATCCAACTCCACATTTTTTACAAATGGTTTTATTTTATAGATGATAGGTTTATTTTCCACGGTGATATACTATATCAGATTTAAATTGAAAGTCAATATTCTATTTACAATCCCATATCGTTCTTTACGGTGTTCATATCATCAATATCTTTAAATATAAAGAAGTAGTGATTGGCCGATAATAAATAATATCCACTTTTACTTGTTATTTTTTTTGCCATGTAAGAATATACCTTACCCCGATTGCCTTCATCATAATCTTTAAATGATATCCCTCTTGGATTATATGTTTTAATAAATCTATACATTATACTCTGTAATGTTTTTAATATTTTAATCGGATTTCCGGTATTGGTTAACCCATACTCATAGTCGTTCAAATCTTCTATATATTTTTTTTCATCGCCGCTAATCATAATTGGTTTAGATTTGTGAGTGGAACTTATCAATTTAAACGAAAATTTATAAAATCCTATAAGTGCCAATGACGGAGTTGCCTCAACTGAGAATTTTTCTCCTTCTATATCTATAATTTTATGGAATTCCTTACCATCTGCTTCAATGTCATGTTCCGGCATATCTTCTGGGTCTAATAACTCAGACAGATATTCTTTTATTAATGCATTTTTATTTTTATTAAAATCTACATCTGATATAAATTTATTGGTATTTTCAAATATCCAATCTTTAATTTTGCTATCGGTTATAATATTCATAATTTTCCTTCATCAATCCACTCTACTCTCACATCACCAAAATCACACCGATACTTCATATTTAATAGGGTCACTATATTTATATCCAATCAATTCAGTATCTTCGTATGTCCAATCGAATATAGACGTAAATTTATCGGTTTTAATTGTCGGAAGGTCGAATGTTTCTTGAGTTAGTTGTTTTTTAACTCCTTCTATGTGATTTTTATAGACGTGACAATCAGTAAAAAATCCAATTAATTTACCTTCTTTTAAATTTGCTTCTTTGGCAAGTAGATGTAATAGAAGAGCATATGTAACGTGACTCTGATTACATGCAACATCAATTGACCTCTGGTTCCATGTAAGATTCAAATAACCATCTATCACAGTCACTTGCCAAGAATAATGACAAGGCGGAAGCCCCATTTCATCTATGGCCATTGGATTCCACGCAGACACAATCATCCGCCTGTCCATTGGATTTTTCTTTAATGTATCAACTACATTTTTTAATTGGTCAATTTCTATTCCATCACCACTAGGTTCTCCGAATGCTCTCCACTGGGTTCCATATATTAATCCCAAGTCATCTTCTATTGCCATTTTCTTTTTAGTCTCTTCGTCATTAGCATACGGAACAATTGCTGGATTACACCAACCATCCCAATAATGACATCCTCTATCTTGCAACCATTTCTTACTCCTTAAACCCTTAATAAAGAATTCAAGTTCTACCTTTGTAGACTTAAATGGCAACTTCCTACTAGTGAGTAGTGGAAAGCCATCGGACATGTCATGTTCAAACATAAACCCTGCTATGGTTAAGCAATCTACTCCAGTTCTATTACCCTTCCACTTGCCTTTTTCAAGGATGGTATTGACTAATCTATGGTATTCTTTATCAGCGTTATTCATAATTTATCCTTCCAATATAGACCGAACATAAATTCTAATACGACATATATTATCTCGTATTTCTGCTAATCGCTTACCATCTTTAGTATTTGGTGGTAAGGATTTAAATAAACATCGTCCTTTAGTTGATTTTTTTAGTTTTTCACAGAGAACAGCCACCATTTCAGTCGTGTTAATCAAATCTTTTTCAATTAACGATAACATTTTCACATTTGATAATGGTTTGGAGTGTTTAATTTTCATAATTTAATATTCTTTTCCCATTCCCATACTACCATCACAATATCCAGATGACCATTCATCAGATGGAATTGAGTCTTGGGTATATGGGTTTGTGTTACGGTTACGACCATCATAGGCTGCACTTTGCCCTTCTCTATACCATTTCTTCTTTAAAAGAAACTGCTGTTCTAATTGATAGTCGGTATATTCTATAGGTTCGGTATCAGTGTCCATGATTTAATATTGTTCAACATCTACCAATTCCGGCGATGACATTTCTTGCCGTCTTAAATATGTGCGAAAGGCTTGTCGTATTTCATTCCTAATCCTTTCCGCATTTCTATTACTAATACCGCTCGGTATATGTTTTCCAATGCAAATGTCATTTATCAATTCCTCGATTGTGTTAAATGGGTGGGCATCTGCACAGTGGTCATGAGACTCACAAAAGACACATGGTTCTGCACATTGACATTTTTCATTATTAATCATATTCTTTTTGTTCTTTCGTTTATTTCGTTCAATTCCAATTCTATTTTATATTGTAATTCTGAGATTGGTTCCCACGGACTAGGATTTAATATACATTTACATTTTTTATTGTCTGATGTAAAGACAGCATAACACCGCTTACATTTCCAATATTTAGAATTTAAATACTCACGTTCATATACCTGCTTTTCATCATATTTAAAATCATCCCCCGTATATTTGTAATAGCAATCTGGATATTTCATATTTTAACTTTATGCTTTTCTTTTATGCTTCTTCAGGTAATATCATCATATAAAACCTAATAATTTCAATATTATACCTACAATAATAGTCAGTGGAACAATACCCAACACGCAATATCCAACAACTTGTATCATCTTATATGATTTTGGCTTGGAAGTCGATTTATTATATTTCATAATTTTCTATATCGGTCAAGAGTTCTCTTTGCATATCCACAAGCATCCGACTCCATTTTATATATACTGGTTAATTTTCTGCCGTCCCAATCAACGAAATTATACATTTTCCCAGTCCAGAACCTTCGTTTGCTCACATTCATTTGCCAGATGTGTCTTAACTCGTGGGCAAATAGAGATAATAACGCCTCATCCAAATCCCTAATCAAAAACCGAGGAGTATATCCATATTCTTCCTCTTCTTTCCTATTACTAAATACCGGATATACCAGTCCGGATTTTTGAAAGCGTATAATAATCGACTTGTTCTTTTTCAAGGTATATGACACACCCCGCCACGCCGACAAGCCCTTGGGGTTATCATACATTACAGATATCGTAACTTTTTTAATTCCTTTGGGAGCCGCAAATTCAATTAAGGTTTTAAGAACCTCACTTGATATTTTTGTTCGATTTATTAGTTTATATTTCAAAGTGGAAATTTCTCTTATCAACTATGACCGTGCAGCTTACGCTATGGTTAGTTGATAACGACGAATGGGTTTGGGACTACTGCTATACTGGTTAATTCAAACTCAGTGACTAGATTTCCAACCAGTTTTCCCACTCCAACCGGTGTCCACGTAACATCGTCTTTGTGAAGAGTCAATACTGTTTTGGCGGCAAGAGTATCTAAATATTTCAATTCGATATTAACATCATCACCATCTAATTTAATAGACTCCACCAACCCACACGCATTATGTAATGACGGCTCCATATAATTATCATAATTAAGCCCGTAACATACCACCGCCCTACCAGTGTCAACATACTTCTCTTTATATTCTTTGATAGCCTTCTCCATTATCTCTTTAGGATAAATTCTATTATTTAGGGTTGGCTTGTCTACGGTTAATATTGTTATCATAATAAATTTATTTGATATTGTTGTTTATTTTGTTTTCTCGGTATTATCACGGTATGTTTACCTGGTATTTTCCATCTTGACTTGCCACATTGAATACATCGATATAAATTATGCAAGCCGCCAGCAACTATACTTCCGCCATAATCCATAAGTCCGGTCTGACTTATAACATATTTAAATTCGTGGTTACAGGCAATCATAATAATATTATATCTTTCATTTTCCAGCCATCATAATGATAACCAGACCCATCATCGACTGTTATGTTTTCTATTCCGGTTCTATCTATATCAAGTCCAACTATTCTACATTCCAATGCATTCCATTCAGGATATTCCGAACTATATATTCTTACTAATTGATTAATATGAAGGGTTTCTATTTTTAACATAACTTTTAATAAGGACAATTTTTACAATCTCGTCGACAACATTTACCACGTCTTAATAAGAAATCTCTGGTTAAGACCATTTTACCATCTTCCATATAATGAGTAACTAAACAGGCACCTTTTGAATGTAAACTCTTTTGGCCATGTCGGATACTCTCTTTACAATAATTACAAAGCGGTCTATCCCACGTTTCATCATGAACACTCATATTTCTACCCAATCTCTTTTTATTCCTGTTTTAAAATACTCATCTATTTTAGACCATGCACGGTTGAATAAAGTTGTATCGCAGTCAATGACTTCGCCGCCATATAATGTAAGAGTCATATATCCCCAATCATAAGTCAAACCGGTAATTTTCATTGTCTACTCCCATCTCTAAATGCGGATTGAGTTGAACGAGTCATTTTCATTAAATCTTCCAATTCAATATCATAATGATTTAATGAGTAAGCCTCTATAGCCCCAAGCAAGTCGCTAAGTTCAACCAATTCCATTACTGGACTTCCTTGAGTGTAAGCATCTTGGAATTCTTCAAATTCTTCTCTAATTTTAGAGAAGTTGCCTAACGTTCCTTTTTCTATATATGTTTTATGATATGCCATATTCTTTAAGTTTAAATTTTTTTGCTACTTTATCTTCTATCCAAGTATAAAATTCAGTATGGTCAAATCCAGTATAACCATCTAACACCTCTACCATTAATGTGTTGGCTATAAATGCTCGAATTTTATCTTGTAATATTTTACTGGTCGGTATTTCATAGCTTGAAATATAATTTAACAAATCATTATATTTGGTATCGCTTATCTTTACTTTTAATGTTTTCATATAAGTTTACGAACTAACAATTGAAATGGCACGAGTTAGCCTCGGCAACGCAACCCCGGTTCCATAAATGTATTTCATTATTCCACAATCTCTAATTCCATAACTTCCAAGTTCTATTCCTCGAAAAGTTAAGTCGTAGGATTGATATTTATATGTTTCGGACATTATATCTTCATCACTCACTACTACATCCTTTCCATTAACGGTATCCACAATAAGAACATCATCAACATAACCAACACTAACCGGATGGAGTATAGGAAGTCCTAAACAATACTTCCTAAAAAAATCTCTAGCACACTTAACCACAAATCCCAATTGTTCATTACATACATTATCAGTAATAATCAATTCATTCTTCATGAAATATTTTGTATGTAAGAGGTCGAAGGACTCATCCCGGAAACAGGGTGAAATCGACTGCCAACGCCCCTTCGGTAGAAATCCTTTATTATAAAGATATAAGAATCCTTGCTCGGCAGATGCCACTAATACTTTATTCTTTTCGGCAATAGTAAAATCACCGGCTCCTTTTGGTTTAGTAATATCAGAAATAGCCTTAGTAATAGCCCATGG